>OHVO01000572.1_pt1 | contig 15493 bp, 6 predicted proteins | sample 1579371 | NCBI WGS metagenome assembly OHVO01 (sample SAMEA3882557, study PRJEB24775) | human gut metagenome | biome: human-associated habitat; feature: intestine environment; material: feces | place: Netherlands | collected 2009/2010 | reverse complement strand
CTGCCCGTTCCCTGGTAAGTGGAAGCATACTTTCTGAATAAAATCCGGCTTCGTGCAGTTCTGATAAACCGATCATCGAATCCGGCAGACTGTCAATCTGTTCCTCAGCTTCTCCAATCAGTTTTAGTACCGTTTCTCTATTTCCATTCAGAATAGATTCTGAAAGATTCTCTGCCAGTTTTTCCGTCGCTTCCCTATCATCCAGTTTATAAGCAAAATTCACGATAAGATTTCTCTGGTCATTGTTGAAAATCGTCCGTTCCTGCTCCAGACGGTTAATGGTCTGTTCTGCATACTGCATGGCACTCATTTCTTCTGTCTGCTCCACAACGGCTGCTTCCTGCTCTGGTCTTTCTATCTGAAGTTCTCTGAGCTTTTCCTCAATCTGTCCGATCATATCAGCAGAAGTCTTACGGATGGTGTCCATAGAAGCACGAAGCTCTTTCATATTTTTACCGGAAGACCAGCTTGCAATATAGGAAAAAGAATACTCTGATGTGTCCAGTCCAAAATGGTTACATACCACATAGGCAACACTTTCTGCTTCAAATGGAAACATTAACATTTGAAGCATTATACTCAGCATTCCAAAATGTTAATCATTTTAAAGAATGCTGAGAAATAAGACGTTTTTCTACTAAAAGATGTGCATTATTCGTTAGCGCAATCCACAAAGTCTTGCCATTTCATCTTCGTTACCCTCCCACATTGGTGCTTCATCAGATACAGGTGTTGGAACAGATTCCATTGCGTCTCTAAGCTGTTCAACAGATGGCTTTGCATAGTAGCTTTTGGTTGTATCAGTTCTGGTATGTCCTAACACTGTAGAAACCAGCTCAATGGCGATTCCATCCTGATAAAGATTTGTGGCTCTGGTTCGGCGGAACATGTGACAGTGAACCGAATCCGGAAGACTAACCCCTTTTTCACTGACCAGAGCTGCATATTTTTTTATAATCCGCTGGACATTTCCAACGGACATCCTGTCTGTTACACCTTTTATTGTTGTGGAAAATAAGTATGCTTCTTTGGAAGAATTACTGTGATATACACGTATATATTCCCTAAGGTGTTCGACTGCTTTAGCTGTTAATTGTATGGTTCTTTCTTTATTACCTTTGCCGGTTATGAAAATATTTGGATATTTTGATTCCATTGCGATATCACATAGGCGAATATTAAGCAGCTCACTGATTCTTACAGCTGTATCGTAGAGAAGAATCAAAATAGCACGGTCTCGTACACCGAATTTCGTATTCGGCGGTGCAGACAGTATTGCAGCAAGTGCATCATCGGACAAAATAGGTTTTTCCTTTTTAATGGTTTTGCATGGTGAGATCTGACTGATCGCCAGGGCAACTGACTGGACTGATATGTCCATATCCGAGGCATAGTTCAGATAGGCACGGATAGCCGCGACTCTTACATTTACAGTTGATGGCTGGCTGCCATTTGCAAGCAGATATTCTCTGAAATTATAAATACATTCTTTGGTACAATCAGAAAACTGAAAGGTGCTTATGGATTTACCTAATTCACCTACAAGGTAGTTTTTAAATATTGTAAGGGAATCTCTGTAGGATTCTGCTGTAGCCTGACTGCGTCCGACCTGCTTTACCAAATAAACATTTAGAAAGTTCCATGTGTGAGAAAAGAACAGCTGGTCAGTCGATATCTTTGCTGATTTATTCTTCATAGGGAATCACCTCCGGAATGACCTTTCCAGACACTGAATCTTTCTCTCGGATAGTATCAAATGCCTTTTCTACAAGATGATAGTAATAATACGTTTCATCAGGACTTTTGTGTCCAAGGTATCTGCTTAAATATGGGAGCATAGTGTTTGTATCAATTCCCTGATGCATCCACTCATTAAATCTCTCTACTACAAAAGCATGGCGTAAACAGTGGGGTGTCGGATGTTTATCAACTGTCCTGGCAACCGGAAGCATGGCCCAATGGCGGTTAAAACTTGATTCTACTCCAGAGCACGAAACAGGCTTATGTGGATCTTTTCCCGGAAAAGCCCAGTCAATTCCGGGGAAAAGCATTTCCTGACGTTCTTTATAGTTTTTAAGTACCGGAAGGCTATCCTGAGGAAGATATACAAGGCGATCTTTGTTACCCTTTGAGCCAAGGACAGTAAGGATTCCTTTATCCAGGTCTATGTGCTCCCATTTTAGCAATCGCCCTTCTGACAGACGCAGACCGCAGCAAAAATATAGGAGAAAAAGAATCTTGCACTCTCTATCGAGTCTAAATTGCTCTGAATTATGAGACGTGCGGATATCCATTTTCTGTAGCAGTTCCTTAACTTCCTCTTTTGATGGAATGTAAAGAACCGGACGGTAAGCCTTGCAGAAAAAATTAGGAATGTATGCTTCCTGACCAAGGGAAAGGATATATTCACTCAGCACCTTCACCATCGACATACGGCGATTATGATAGGCATCTCCTTCGCCCGGTCTGGCTTCTGACCATTTGGCTGCCATTTCATAGGTGACTGTTGTCAGTTCCGGATAATTCTGTACGCAAAAGGTATCAAAGCGTTTTAATAGCTTTTCTTCGGAATTATAGGCATATCCATCAGCTCGTTTTTGCTGTATAAGTCCTTCGATATGATGTGCCAGACCGCTCTCAAAAATGTATGTCATGATAAAACACCTCCAAATTCCAGAGGGCAGAGCCTCATTTTATCTTCGTCACGTTCAAGATATACCTCCGCTGTTTCCTGACGTGCATGTCCGAGAGCATTGGAAATATCGTCAAGTTTGTTGTCTGCCCGAAGCATTCTTGTGGCAAATGTTTTTCGTGTCATATGAAAGCCCTGACCAGTAGATAATTCAAATCCATATTCAGCAAGTATTCTTTTTAAAGCTCCACGGCACGCCGTTGTAACTTTAAGCGGAATATATGGTGCCTGATGGCTGATAAATATATAACCGTTGCCTGTGACAGCCGATTCCGGACGTCCATTCATGATGTATTTATATACTGAATTACCTACATCCGTTGGGACTGGAAGCGTTATTACTTTGCTTGTTTTCTGCTGAATGAAGGAAACAGTTTTGTTTTTCCAGTCAAAATCATTTACCTGAAGCTTTAGGATGTCTGCTCCCCTGATACCCATTCGAAGTCCAAGCATGACCATGGCTGTGTCCCTGAGCTCCATGGGAGTAGAAGCTTTCTCACGATATTCATATATATTCTCGACCATAGCATCGCTCAGAACATCAACTATGCTGCGATGAGGCGCACAGCTTGCAGATACTGCAAAAGAAAGTGTTGGTGAAATCAGATCCTGGTCAGCCATGTACCGTAGAAGCTGACGAAGCTTGGTTCCATATGCATTTTTACTTTCCGGGGTCGAGTGGACATCATGGTTATGAAATGCTTTAACCACATCGGGTGTTATGGAGACTGGATTATCTATTCCATTATCTTCAAGATATTTGAAGAAACTGCATCCGGCTGCCCTGCACATGGTAAGTGTCTTATCGGTCATTCCATCCCGCCTGCGGCTTTCTATGAAACCACCAAGGATGCTTTTGCTCCATGATGGAAGATGATCAGATGCACGCATCGGCTCAGCGATTATATTGGATTCCATTATGCCCTGGAGATACTTTTCAAACATTCTGATAGTGTGTGAACGACGAGCTGATCCGGAACTGCTGGCTTTGATCTGATTCGGGCAATCCGGGAGTATATCTATCCATGATGTCACAGTTTCTGCCGAGTGTTCCAGATGGTTAAGTTCCAGGAACATGAAATACCATGTGAAATCATTGCGATAAACAGCTTTTGATGATTCCATGTATTTCCAATCGTCCAAAGCGTCAAGATATTCATCAGCTTTAAGAGCGAGAGGTATACTCGGATGAAATGCGGTACCTATTTTAGAAAGTCTCATCTCAAGCAGTATTTCAACGTTCTCACCAAAAAGAACCCGCTGGTAACACTCTGGCACATCACCTCTGCGGTGAAGATATTTCATAAGTGCTGTCATGGCACATACGGCGTTCTGACGTCTGGCAAGAGATTTACAGGATTTGCAGTAAGTATTCCAGTATTCGATAAGAGTATCTATGGTTATTGCTTCCGGCTCTGTAACTCCCAGGGAAGTAGCAAGCCTGAAGAACTCCTTGATGGCAACAGAATACGTATGGTAATAGCAGGGATTCTGTGTGGTCGCATAGTATTCTTCCAGCTCATATGTCAGGCGAAAAAAGGATTCCGATATTCCGCTCCGGCAGAAAAAACTGTCTTCTGAGCGGCAGAAAGAACTTTTGATATCTCCAAAGAGCAGGTAATGCTCGAGGCGGAACAGGGCATTTCTATATTGAGAACACGTCTCATAGGAAATTTCCCGTTTTTTAATCTCAAGCCAGTCCAGTGCGGCATCCATTGAAAAAGGAATGCCCTTATCCATCAGGTACTTGAAGAGTGTAGTATAACAGGTTCTGTGCATGTCTATATTTTTACATGCACTGTCTGGCTGTTTCATCATATTGAGAACTGATGAAATAGCATCTAAATAGTTTATTTGCATATCAAATGCGCTCCTTTCCGGCTTCCCATTCGAGGGGAAAACCTGATAATAGCATATCTGATAATGCTCATCTTTTTTACAAGAAAGTGAGGATTTATGGAAAATAATTTAAAAGATCAACATTATAAAAACATGGGTATAATGCTTCCACTTCCCTTGTAAGCTGATCTTTTACGATGCCCTCCGCTTCCATCTGGTCACGATCATGCAATACTGCATGTGCGGTTTCATGCACCGCTGTTTTCATAGTCTGCGCTTCACTCATGCCTGGTTGGACAGCGATATATTTATCGACAAGCTGATAAAAGCCTTTCGCCTCGCCGTCAATCTCAATAAAGCGGATAGGAACCGGAGCAACCATCTTTAATGCTTCCATAAAATCATGGTAGATCAGAACATCCCCCTCCAGTTCCGATACCTCAAACTCTGGAATCGGTTCTCCTGTGGTCTGACTGACATCAAATACTGTCGTAACCCGGAATCTTGTAATGACACGCTCTACTACTTCTGTTTCCGGCTGTCCATCTTCCCCGATCACAATCTCTCCTGTTTCCGGATCAGTTTTTTCAATCTCCTGTTTCTCTTTATACGGAGCCGGGGCAATGATCTGGATGCCCTTTTCCCCTCTTTTTACCTGCCGGTTGAATTTCTTCTGCCATGCCTGGTACCCTGCTACCAGTGTCGCTTCCGGTTTCTGCATGGCGATCAGCAGAGTATTATTGAAACTGTAATTATGGAACTTTGCCATTGTTTTCAGATATTCAGTATATTTTTCTGATGTGAATATTTCTGCAACGCCCTGTTCCAACTGCTCTGTAATCTGCTTTAATTGTTCTTCTCTGTTTGCCATAATCAAATCCTCCATAGAAAAATCCCGCCAAAGCTCTGGTCACTCTGACGGGATACCCTTTATAACTCCTGTTCGTGTTTCTTTTTTGGTTTCTGCTGTGTTTCGCTTGTCTGCTCCTGCTGTTTCTGTTCTTTCAGTCTTTCCAGAATAGACGTTTTATGAACACTGTCAGCGATTCTGTCCTGACGTTCCTCTGGTACATTTACTTCCGGGTTTTCCCCAATGCCTTCATCTGCCAGAAGATTTTCTCCCCCTTTCTCATCCATGTTGAGCATGGCATTTAATTCTGCCAGACGTTCCATTTTTTCACTCAGTTCCGCTTCTTTCGGAAATGGCTTCTGCACCTCTTCCTGTGCGGTCTTTAACTGCTGTTGTACCGTTTCCAGATTCTGCTCAGTATCTGCCAGCTTTTTCTCGATTGCAGAAAGTGCATTGTGAATCCTCTGGATATTGCCCAAGGTATCCTTTCCGAACTCAATCTTATAAGAACATTTTCCCTTGATCGTCATGGTATAGGTATTTGACAGGAAATTGTATTCTGAAGAAAGTGCAAAACCATGATATTCCCCGATCTGCCCGGCTGATTTTACGGACTTCAAACTGGATGCTGCTGAAATGAGTGCAACTCCCGCTTCTTTTTTATCTGTATACAGCTTTCCACCGACTGTCATTGCAAAGTGGTCATTATCCTGTAAATCTATTCCTTTTACCACATCTGCATCTACACGCATACCGGCAATCTTCTCTTTTAATGCTGTAATCTGTACCGGATACCGCTTTGCAATATCCGATTCCAGGCGATAGATCTGACTGGTGTGGTTTGCTTTCAGAAGTTTCAGTTTACTTACCTGCACATCCAGATCCATTTTTTCCTTGATGTATTCGTTTCCTGTTGCCAGTGCTTTAATCTCTGCATAGGACAGGGCTGTATCATCTACATCCTCACAGGCACGAACCGGGGATTTACTGGTCATAATCTGCGAAATAAACTTCTGCTTGTTTTCCAGAATCTGCCACATGTACGAATCAAACATATTTTCCGTTACATACCGGAAGATTTTTACTTTATCATTCTGGTTTCCCTGTCTGAGAATACGTCCCTCCTGCTGTTCCAGGTCAGACGGTTTCCAGGGGCAGTCCAGATGATGCAGTGCAAGTAGTCTGTCCTGAACGTTGGTACCAGCACCGAGTTTCGGAGTGGAACCCATCAGGATTCTTACCTGCCCGGCCCGCACCTTTGCAAACAGCTCCGCTTTTTTTACCTCCGTATTGTACTCATGAATAAATGCGATCTGCTCTTTCGGGATTCCCCGTTCCACCAGCTTGTTTCTCACATCATCATAAACATTGAACGTTCCGTCAGTTTTCGGTGTGCTGAGGTCACAGAAGATCAACTGGGTAGCCTGTGTATCTTTTCCGTCCTCCCATACCTGGAAAGCATTCTCCACACAGGCATTTACCTTGCTTTCCCCTGCATCCGGCAGCATATCATTTAACAACCTCTGGTCTAATGCACATTTTCTTCCGTCGTTGGTAATCTTGAGCATGTTATCTACCCTTGGATCTACCATACCGCCCCTGACCTGTTCGGCACGTTCTGAAAAGGCTTCCACCATTTCTTTCTGTTCCTCACTCGGCTTTAACACTTCATTGATATATTCTGCTTCTGGTACTGGAAGATTCAGCATATCTGCGGTCTGAATATCCGCAGCTTCCTTAAATATTGAGATCAGCTCTGGAAGATTAAAAAAACGGGCAAATCGTGTTTTTGCACGATAACCCGTCCCTTCCGGTGACAATTCGATTGCCGTAACTGTTTCTCCAAAAGTTGCTGCCCACGAATCAAAATGTCCCATTCCCATATTCATTAAAGTATCATACTGGAGGTATCTCATAATGGTGTATAATTCAGTCATACTGTTTGATACAGGTGTTCCCGTTGCAAACGTGATTCCTTTTCCTCCGGTAATCTCATCCATATACCTGCATTTCATAAACATATCCGAACTTTTCTGTGCATCGGTCTGTGAAATGCCTGCCACATTCCGCATTTTTGTGTATAAAAAAAGGTTCTTGTAAAAATGTGACTCGTCCACAAACAGCCTGTCCACGCCTAATTGCTCAAAAGTCACCACATCATCCTTACGTGTCTGGTCATTCAGTTTTTCCAGTTTTGCTTTCAGGGTTTTCTTTGTTTTTTCCATCTGTTTGATGGTATACTGCTGTCCTGCTTCCTCTTTTGCCGCTTCGATAGAATAGGTAATGTCTGCAATCTGGTCTTCCAATAATGCAATCTGCCTTTCCCTGGAAAGAGGAATTTTCTCGAACTGGCTGTGTCCAATAATGACCGCATCATAATCCCCGGTTGCGATTCTGGAACAGAACCGTTTTCTGTTTGCAGGTTCAAAATCTTTCTTTGTTGCCACCAGAATATTCGCTCCCGGATATAAGCGTAAGAAATCGCTTCCCCACTGTTCCAGCAAATGGTTTGGAACCACATAAAGGCTCTTTTGTGCCAGTCCCAGACGCTTGCTCTCCATGCCGGCTGCAATCATCTGGAACGTCTTGCCTGCACCTACGCAGTGTGCAAGCAGGGTATTATTTCCATAAAGAATATGTGCCACCGCATTTTTCTGATGATCCATCAGCTTAATTTCCGGATTCATTCCGACAAACTGAATATGACTGCCATCATATTCCCTTGGTCTTACGCTGTTAAACCGTTCATTATAAATTTTGCAGAGCGTTTCCCGTCGGCTCATATCCTTAAAGATCCACTCTTTAAATTCCTCCCGGATCAGTTCCTGCTTCTGCTGTGCCAGGGTAGTTTCTTTCCGGTTCAGTACCCGGTGTTCCCCATCCGCATCATGTATTGTGTCATAGATTTTTGTGTCACGCAGATTCAGTGCATCCTCCAACAGCCTGTAAGCATTTGCCCTCTGTGTTCCGTAAGTTGCGGTGGAAAGCGGGTTATTGCTGCTGTCCACGTTCTTTCCTTTTACGTTCCACTGCCCGGTCACTTCCGCATACTGTACTTTGATACGCTCATAATTGATATGCTGTCGTGGTGTATGGAATGTTTCTGCCATGAACTCTGTAATATAGTCCGGGGAAATCCATGTTGCACCAAGCCTTGCTTCAATCTCGGAAGCATCCAGGTCTTTCGGCTGTACCCGTTCCAGCGCCTGCACATTGACCATATATTCCGGATGGTTTTCTGCAAACTGCCTTGCAATGTTCAGCTTCTCCCTGACATTCCCGGAAAGATACTCGTCGGATGGCTCCCATTTATCCGTAAGCGGATTCTTGAAAATAACCCCCGTAAGCTCCTCTGTGACCTCTTCCTCTGTTTTCCCGGTAAGCTCCATCATATAAGGAATATCTACTTTTGCTTTTTCCCCGATAGATACCGCCAGTGCCTCACTTGCCGTATCTACCGATGTTACCGGCTCTGCCCTGCGGATCGTCCTCTTCGTGAATATGTCTGCTTTCCGCTTCAACTCTCCCTTTTCGTCCAGAAATTCAAGGGAAGTCAAAAGGCAATAGCTGCTGTCCATGCTGAACGCTCTTTTATTCGCATTGCTGCTAAGAAGCCCATACTTTGCAGTAAAGCTGTCATAAACCTGATTCAATTCAGCCTGTAAGCTGGCAACCTCTTCATCACTGCATTCTTCCAACTGCCGTTCCAGAAGCCTGTTTGTTGCATCCCGGATGGCAACCATGCCTCTGACACGCTCGCCTGTCATAACGGGAAGTTCCATCTTATTCATAACAGAATTTTCCCTGTAATAAATATCCTCTCCGACAAGTGCAAAGCTAAAATTCTTAATGTTCGGATCTGCTGGTATGGATACCACCTGTTCTTCCAGTTCCGTATCCGAAATCTCCTGCTCTGTAATAGTTCCCTGGATATGCTTTACTGCTTTTTTTAACTGCTCTGCCAGATCTGCTCCCTCTTTTGCCTTTACCGTCACTTCCTGTTTTCCGTACTGGGTACTTTCTGTTGTGAACTCCCCAAGTACCATTTCCGGGTGGTCGGCAAAATAGGAATTGACCATATAGCCTTCCGGTGTAGTTTTTAACTGTACCCAGTCTGGCTCTGTGATTGCAGCCCTGTTCCTTTTTTGAAAAAACAGAATATCCGCAACCACACTGGCATTGGCGTTTCTCTGGAAAGCATTGTTCGGTAAACGGATTGCCCCCAGCAGGTCTGCCCGGTTTGCAAAATACTGTCGGACTTCCGGATTCTGTTTATCCATCGTACCGCTTGATGTGACAACTGCCACCACTCCGCCCGGACGTACCAGGTCTAAGGATTTTGCAATAAAATAATCATGGATCATAAAATGGTATCTGTCATACTTGCGGTCACTGACCTGATATGCCCCAAACGGTACATTTCCAATCACACAGTCAAAAAAGCTGTCCGGGTAATTGGTTTCCTCAAATCCCTGTACTGCAATCCTGTTTTTCTGGTAAAGTTGTTTTGCAATCTGCCCGGAAACCGGATCAAGCTCCACACCATACATATTTGCAGCACTCATGCTTTCCGGTAAAAGTCCCATAAAGTTTCCTACTCCACAGGACGGTTCCAGGATATTTCCCTGTTTCAGTCCCATATTTCCAAGAGCTTCATACATTGCTTTAATAACTGTCGGAGAAGTATAAAAGGCGTTCAGCGTTGATGCCCTTGCTGCACTGTATTCTTCTGGTGTGAGGATTCCTTTTAACTGCGTATATTCCTCTTCCCATGCACTGTTTCTTTCCTCGAAAGCCTGGGGAATGCCGCCCCATCCAACATATCTTGACAACACTTCCTGTTCTTCCGGTGTTGCTAATCTCTGATCCTGTTCCAGTTCTTTCAGCAGCCGGATAGCTTCCATATTTGCTTTAAACTTTGCTTTTGGACCGCCAGAGCCAAGGTCATCGTCCGTAATATGAAAATTATGAGGTTCCTGCTCTACAATCTGTTCTTTTATATCTTCCGGTCCTGTTTCTTCCTCTGTTTTTATTTCCGGTTCTGCTTCTGGTTCACTGATAATTTGCTCCGGTTCCGCATCTTCTATATCTTCTTCTGGTTCGGAAGCACTCACAATATCAAATAAAGACATCTGATATCCATTTAAGCCATCTGCCTGATCTGGTACTTCCTGTGCCGGAAAAATCGTATAGCTACCCTCTACATACTGATGTACTTCCGTCAAAAGCTGTAATTTCTTCTCATAAGTTTCATTTACTGATTCAAAATCCAATGGCAGCATCGCCAGAGCATCATCCATCGCCTGTAATAATTTCTGCGACTGCTCCGAATCATTCAGCATAACAGGAAGTTCTTTTCTTGCTTCTTCATTGAAGAAATCCTGTTTAAATGGACGCTCAATTTCTTCTGGCAGTCTTGCATAAAAGCTGATCACTTTCCCTGCAATCTGTTCCCTTTCATAATCTGGCATATGGGAATAATCAGCAGAACGTAAAAACTGTTGATTATCAATCAGATAGCCAACTCTTTTTGCCACTTTTGCCCAGGGCAGCAACACCGAAGTATCTGGATTCCCATAGTCCCCTCTCTCCAGCTTCAACCCTTTCCCGTCATAATCTGCATGTGAATTATCTGCCCCACATAAAGCATGGCTCTGACCGCCTATCCCATATTTTTCCTTGATAAAATCTGTCCTTGCCTTATCATCTTCATTCAGAAGATAAAAAGAATAGGTATAAAGCCTTCCATCCGAATACGGACCTCCACCGGCAAGAAAAGCATCTATTTCATCTTGGGTAATAAACACCTTATGTTCCTGCCATGCGAATTCATCTCTTGCACTGTATGGAATTACTTCTGCAGCAAATTTCTGAAACTGACCGGATATTCTGACCGGATTATAGGTGCGGAACCGCATAATACTTTTATCTTCCTCATAAGCCATTGCCAGTCCTTCCAGACGCTCATTCAGATCTGTCAACCACTGCGGATCTGTCAGTTTCTCTTCCAGATAATCTGTTATTTCCGGATAAATACTGCGAAGATATGGTAAATCTTCTTCATCAAAAACAAGTTCTGCCACACCCTCTGCCATGTCTGCTTTCATATAGGCAAGTGACTGTGCATGTTCCTTTACTGCATTTTCCCTTGCAACATCCAGTACCGACTGCGGTGCATATTCGCCCTGTTTCAAAAGCTGATGGATACGTCCACTCACATCTTCCCAGGATAAAAACGCTTTATCCAGAATCTGATCGGTAACGGTATGCCCTACTGCAATCTGCAATCCCGTTTCGTCAAACCAGACAGAATATTCCATGCCATTGATTTCAAAACCTTTTCCACCAGTTCCATACTCCCGCTTTACAAACTCCGTATATTCTTCCGGTGTCTGTTCACTCATAAAATTATAGATAATACGAAGCTGGCTTTTACTTCGGTTTCCCCCGGTTCTTAAAACCTCATCAACCACTTCACTTGGAATGGCAATCTCCCCGGCATAGCGGGCAGCTATTCTGTTTTCGATTTCCCTTTTCTGTTCATTTACAGATGGAAGTTCGGGCAAAGATAAAGCAGAGGCAATTTCTTCCTCTGCTTTACTTAACTGATCTTCACTTGTATCTTCAATTAGCTGTATACCAATTCCGACAAGATGCTCTCTTCCGCTGTTGCCGTCAGACTGTTCATATGGGCTGTCCACGCCATCGGGTTCTCCTCTTTCGACGGTGCCGGATTCTTCTCCAAAAGTTTCTCCATCTGTACTTCCAATCTCTTCTGTGCTGTTTTCTCGATTTCTTCCAGATGGCTGTTCAATTTCCCTGTCAGCAACAGACTCTGATACAGGCTGTTCTTGTGTTCTTTCAGAAATGTCCTTCGCAGCATTCCGTATTTCCCAATCTGTGCTTCTGTCTCCTGGATTGTCAGATTCGGAAACAGATAATCCCCTTTGCGATGATATGTCAGTTCCATGCTCATTTCCTCCTTCATTTTCCTGTGGATATTCGTTTTCTATGATTCTGTTGTTATTCTCTTCGTTTTCGCGAATTAACGTGTTAAATTTATTATAATTCCTTTCTTCCGAATTTTCAATACCCTTTTTCATTTCTTCTAATGAAATACGGTGTACAAATCTTCCAATATCCACTAACACAGACTCACTGGCCATGCTCGTTGCATTTCCAATAAATGTCAGCACTGATAAGCTGTTATAATCTGTGATATGTACAAAGTCCATTTCTTCCTGCCGTTCCAACGGATCAAGCCCACATCTGGAAGCCAGCGTATAATAAATGCTGTCTGTCAACAGACTGCGAAATTCGCTGCGGATGGTATCTTCTTCCAGCTCCTCCAGGTACGTTCCTTCTGTCACATACGTCAAGCCATCCAGATATTCATCCAGGTTTTCTTCCACCATGTATTTTGCTGTTGCCATCAGTGCATCAGAAAGATTGCCTGCATCCTTAGCTTCCAGTCCGTAAACTTCTTCTAAATGGTTTAATAAGGCATCTTGTTGTTTCTCCTGTAACTGCCACAAATACGGTGTTCTTCCACCTTTTACCTTATGAGTATCCTGAATATCAAATACATACCGGAATCTTGTTTTCTGCATAGTTTCATCTAAAAGAGCAATTCCCTTTGCTCCTCGATTTACCCACCGCAGCATTTTTTCATTCCATAATTCCAAAGAAGCACAGGCAGTTGCTTTTGGACGCTGTGCGTGGATCAAAAGCTGATCCATAAATGGATACCGATACAGCCTGGCTGCAGTATCCAGATAATTCATCCAATCTCGCGGTGAACTGCTGATACGGGTTGCATGATATTCTGCAAGTCCCCGTATCTCATCTAAATGAGCCATAACTCATTCCTCCTTCCGTCTGTGCTTTATTTCTTCTTTTTAGGAAACTCAAGACTGAATCTGGCTTTTCCATCTTCCAGCCCTAGTACCAGATCGGCATCAAATTTGCTGTCTTTTTTCTTGGAGTACAATCCTTTCACATGGGTACGCCCCTTTTTCAGAAGCTCCACCGCCATCTTTTTATCCATCGACTTTTTCATACTTTCCAGAAAGCGGTTCGACTTCCACAGAGCAAACTGACAGCTTCTGTCAGAGCAGTAATAATTGGTCTTTCCCTCGTATACGTCAGAACCACACACTGGGCATTTTCCAATTACTTCCCTTGCAGTCTGAAAACGATTCCGTTCTTCTTCCGGGATCGCCCTGCACAAAGAAAGAATCTCATTAATCAGGGATACAATCCCATTCATAAATTCATCTTCCTGGATTTTTCCCTTTTCCATCATCAGAAGCTGATTCTCCCATTCTGCTGTCAGACTTGCAGATTTCAGATTCTCCGGCATTACATGAATCAACTCACATCCTGCCACTGTAGGAAGAATCTGTTTTCCTTTACGTTCTGCGTACCCCGAAGCTACCAGCTTCTCTATAATATTAGCTCTGGTTGCCGGTGTCCCAAGTCCTTTTTTCTCTGTTTCAGAATCAAATTCCTTATTCCCTGCTGTTTCCATTGCAGCAAGCAGGGTATCTTCGGTAAACATCTTCGGCGGAGAAGTGTAATGTGTACTCTTCTCTGCTTTCACAGACGCAAGAGTCATTCCTTCCTCATATCCTTCTGGAAGTTCTGTCTTATTATCCGGTTCATCAGATTTCTTATCCTTTACACAGTATTTCCGAAAGGCTTCTTCCACTTCTTTGAAGCCCATCTGCACAGGCAGCTTTCCTTTTGCAGTAAATTCATGTTCTTTGCACTGTACGGAAATTTCTGTCTGCTCATAAAGGTACTCTTCCCCTGTTGCCTGAACAAGCTGCTGTCCGATCAGCATCAGCAGATTTTTCTTTCCACTGGAAAGTCCTCCCATGCCTTTTTCCATTGCTTCTTTTGTCGGCAGTATTGCATGATGATCAGATACCTTTGCATTATTAACCACACGATTTATGTTTCCCATAATCTGTCCAAATTCCAGAAACGGAAGAAAATCTGCCATGCCTTCGGCAAGCATTTTTACCGTTTCTTTCATATCTTCGGTTACATACTGACTGTCTGTTCTCGGATAGGTAACCATCTTTTCTTCGTACAGCTCCTGCAGCATATCCAGTGTCTTCTGGGCAGTGTATCCGAAAAAACGATTTGCTTCCCTCTGCAGACTGGTCAGATCATAAAGTTTTGGCGGGAAAGTCTTTTTCTGTTCTCTTTTTACCCTTGTAACCAGTGCTTCTGTCCCATCACAAAGTTTTCTTAATTCTTCCGCATCCATTTCTGACGGGATACTCTCTGATGTTACCGTAAGTTTCCCATCTGACAGGGAAACCTTATAATAGGCTTCTTTCTTGAAAAGCTCGATCTTCTCTTTTCTTTCCGTCAGCATGGCAAGCGTCGGTGTCTGTACCCTGCCGACCACCAGGCGTTTAAAATATCTGGTTGTATAGGCTCTCGTTGCGTTCATTCCGATCAGCCAGTCTGCCTGCGCTCTGCACACCGCAGCATTACAAAGACCTGCGTATTCTTTCCCGTCCTTTAAGGTCTGGAAGCCTTTCTGAATTGCTTCATCTTCCATTGAACTGATCCACAGACGCTTCACTGGTTTCTGACAGCCTGCCAGATCATAAACCCTTTTAAAAATCAGTTCTCCCTCTCGCCCGGCATCACAGCCATTGACCAGATACGCTACATCTTCCCGGTTCATTAAGCTGCACAACACTTCAAACTGCTTCTTTTTATCTTCTGATACCTGTACTTTCCATACTTCCGGGATGATCGGCAAATCCTCAAACTGCCATTTTGCATATTTTTCGTCATAAAATTCCGGTGGTGCATATTCTACCAGGTGTCCCAGACACCAACTGACAATGCAACTGTTCCCCTCCAGATACCCGTCCTCTCTCTGATAAGCAGATAAATTTTTTGCAAGGCTCTGTGCCACGCTCGGTTTCTCTGCAATCACTAAAAATTTCGCCATGTTTTCCTCCTGTTCCTGTCAAAAAGGCAGTCCATAAAGAACTGCCCTTTCTCCATACCTTATGATCTTTTGTTATTTCTGCTGATCTTCTGCATTTTCTTCATCTTCATTGATGTAACTGTCATCAGCAAAT
>OHVO01000556.1_pt1 | contig 16005 bp, 8 predicted proteins | sample 1579371 | NCBI WGS metagenome assembly OHVO01 (sample SAMEA3882557, study PRJEB24775) | human gut metagenome | biome: human-associated habitat; feature: intestine environment; material: feces | place: Netherlands | collected 2009/2010 | reverse complement strand
CAGAACGGTATGTTCGTAACAGCACAGCAGATTTTCTTGTGTTCACGAAAGATTCAGAGACAGATGGCATAGAAGTTCGCGTTCAGGATCACGAGGTCTGGCTGACGCAAAAAGGCATCGGACAACTGTTTGATGTTGACCGCAGTGTTGTTGCCAAACATCTGCGGAATATTTTTGCGGAAAATGAATTATCCGAAAGTACAACTTGTGCAAAATTTGCACAAGTTGCAGATAATGGCAAGACCTATCACTACAAATTCTACTCCCTGCCCGCCATCATAGCCGTAGGCTATCGGATCAATTCCGGCAGAGCCACGCAGTTCCGCCAGTGGGCAACCAAGGTGCTGGACACCTTCACCAAGCAGGGGTATGTGCTGGATAAGAGCAGGCTCATCAATGGGCAGATTTTTGATGAGGACTACTTCGATCACCTGATTTCCGAGATTCAGGAGATTCGGGCCAGCGAACGGCGCTTCTATCAGAAAATTACGGATATTTACGCCACTGCTGTGGACTACTCTCTCGATAGCCAGACCACAAAGGATTTCTTTGCCACAGTTCAGAATAAAATGCACTACGCTGTTCATGGCAGTACTGCCGCAGAGGTCATTGTGCAACGGGCAGACCACACAAAAGACCACATGGGGCTGACCTCATGGAAGAATGCTCCTGACGGCAAGATTGTAAAGGCAGATGTGTCCGTTGCAAAAAATTACTTATCCATGGATGAAATGCAGGAACTGAACGAAATCGTCACCATGTATCTGGACTATGCTACCCGGCAGGCCAGACGGCATATTCCCATGACCATGGCAGATTGGGCCTCCAAGCTGGACGCTTTTCTGCAATTCAATGATGCAGAGATTCTGCAAAATAAGGGAAAAGTCACCGCTGCCATTGCAAAAGCCTTTGCCGAGAGCGAGTTTGAGAAATACCGTGTCATTCAGGATCGTCAGTATCAGAGTGATTTTGACCGGCTTGTAGCCAGCACCGAGGAAAAGGATTAAAACGCAGAAATGCCCGTTATCGGCCATACAGCCAATAACGGGCATCTGTCATTCATATACGAGCTCAGTCAGGACGATTTCCTCCGCACGGCTGCGGATGCTGTTCATGCGGCGCACCCATTCCATTTGGTCGGCGGCTTTGAGCGCTTCGGTCACATCTTCCTGCCTTGCCATATCGGAAACGATGATTGCCATACGCTCGTTGCAGGCTTGGTCGATCTCGGCAAGGTGCCGATGCAGCGTTCCGCTTGTGAGCAGGTTTGTGTAGAGAATGGGGCGATGTTCTTTCAGATAGCTGCGGCGCATACGCCCGTGCTTGCCGATCTGGTATTCCGGTTCATCCGGCAGCGCAAGGTTCGGGATAAGATAATCACCCTCCTGACGGTAAGTGCCGTCCATTTCCTCAAATATAGATTTCATAGAAAAAAAGCTCCTTTCTGTGTGATTTCAAGCAATTATACGGACTTTTATCTTCTTTCCTACAACTGCTTTTCAATTCACCACAAATGAGCCGCAGTCATATGTATTAGGTGGCAGAAACCACCCTTTACATATTACATCTCAAAAAAGTATCCTGCAAAGGTTCGCAGAAGACCATCATTTCCCAAGCCCGTGCTTCTATGTGGACGACGGTTTTTCAGGCGGTAACTTCCAAAGACCCGCATTTCAGCAGATGATCGCGGATATGGAAAACGGGGAGATTGGGATCATCGTGACCAAGGATCTCAGCCGCCTTGGCAGAAACCAGCTTCATACCGGTCTCTACATTGAAGAGCGCTTCCCCATGTTCGGCGTTCGGTACATTGCGATCAACGACAATGTGGACACGGAAAACGCAGAGAGCAATGATCTCATGCCGTTCAAAAATTTGTTCAACGAGTGGTTTATTCGGGACACCAGCCGGAAAATCCGTGCAGTTCAAAAAGCCAAAGCGGAACGCGGAGAACGGCTTGGGACGCGCGCTCCCTATGGATATGTCAAAGACCTGGAGACCAAGAAGCTGCTCATAGACGAGGAAGCCGCTGCCGTTGTGAAACGGAATCTTCGCCCTGTGTGCCGCGGGCAATGGCCCCAGCCGGATTGCAACGAGCCTGACAAAAGAAAAGGTGTTAACACCCACCATGTACGCCTATATCAAATACGGCATGGCCCATACAGGATTGGATACCCAGCGCCCATATCACTGGTCTGGGGATACGGTAGCCGACATGCTGGAAAATGAGATCTACATAGGCAACACTGTGAACTACCGTTTCAGCACCAAATCCTATAAGGACAAGCGCAAAATGGAACACCCAAGGGAAGAATGCCTCGTGTTTGAAAATACGCATCCTGCCATCATTAGCAAAGAGGTCTGGGATATTGTACAGCGGGTGCGTAAAAACAAACGCCGCCCCACAAAGATGAATGAGCAGAACAAGTATTCCGGACTGGTAGTTTGTGCTGATTGTGGCAAAGCAATGGTACTCCACCGGGCGCATACGATGTCCGCCGACTACAACCACTTCACCTGTCGTACCTACAAAAAGGATGGTGAAGCCTGCACAGCCCATTATATCCGAGAATGCATCCTCGATGAGATCGTGCTGGAGGATCTGCGTCGGGTGACGGCGGAAGCCAGAGAGCATCCGCAGGAATTTGCCGAATACCTAAACAGCAAACAGTCCGCAGAGCTTCAAAAAGAGATCTGCAAGCTGGAAAAAGAGAAATCGGCCATGCAGAAACGCAAAGCCGAGCTGGATGCGATTTTTAAGAAGCTCTATGAAGAAAGCGTACTGGGGCGCATCACGGCAGAACAGTTCCAGATGCTCGTTGCCAGCTACACAGATGAACAGGCAAAACTGACAGAATCGCTCCCGCAGCGAGAATCGGAAATACAGCGGCTGAAAGAGACGGTAAGCAATACGGCAGCCTTCCTCGACAAAGCAAAGCGATACACGGATATTCAAGCGCTGACACCGGAGCTGCTGCGGCTCTTCATCCAGAAGATTGTGGAAAAGGAAGTAAAATGGTCCAAACACGCACCACAGACTGTAGAAATTCACTACGCCGATATTGGCTGCATGGAGAACAGACAAACAGCAAAACCCGAACAGCGCGAGGGGATCCCGATGGTATCCTAAAACTACTCACGGCCATACGCCAACAGAAAACCCGGCTGGTGCCTGAAACACCAGCCGGGTATCCCCGCCAACGTTGTTACCCCTGTCAGGGGGCAGCAAAGAGCCGTCAGGTTCTTTCTCCCTTCTTCATTTTATGGCATGCAATACGCGTCTTGCGCTGTCTCTTTCAGACCACTATGCAGCAGCGGCTGAAGCTTCGCGCTGCTGCATAGTGTGGATTTACTGCTTTTCGCCTGCTGTACCGAGATTCCGGAAGCGGACGATCATGGCTGCTGCTTCTGCGCGGGTTGCAGTGCCGGTCGGGTCAACGCGGTTCGCGCTCTTGCCGGTCAGAATGCCTCTGGTGCAGCCCCAACTCATGGCCTCGGCTGCCCACGCGGCGATCTGGCTGCGATCGGCAAACTCCGGAACGGTCAGCCCGGCGTTGGAGGTATTCAGGCCCTTCTTCGCGGCCAGTCTCCAAAGAATGGTGACAAGTTCCTGCCGCGTGATGTTTTTGGACGGGCCGAACTCCGTGCTGCTGACGCCCTTGACGACGCCGTTGGCAGCTGCCCAGCGGACAGCCTCCGCATAATAGGCGCCTGCCGGAACGTCCGTGAACGACGTCTGGGCAGAAGCTGCGGGCTTGCCCTCCGAACGCCAGAGGATCGTGACCAGCATCGCACGGGTCAGCGTGCCGTTCGGCTCGAACAGACCATTTCCAGTACCGTTCATCAGGCCCTCACGCAGCATTGTGTCGATTGCTTCATGATACCACTTGGTCGTATCCAGATCGCGGAAGCTGCGGCTGGGGCAGTCCTTTTCACCGGAGGAGATGATCGCGGGGAGGATTGGACTCAGGCTGTCGCCCAGTACCACGGTCCGGATCTTTTCCTGTCCGGCTGCGAAGCTTGTTTCGTTCAGCTGCTTCGTCTTGATCGTGACCTTTGAACTTGAACTGCCTGCCGCAAGTTCAAATCTCAGCTGACCGAGCAGTTCGCCCACAGCGGCCTCGCTGCGTTCGGCGCAGGCAAAGACGATCGTACCGGGCACGGACTCATACCAGGTGGTAAGCGTCGCTGCGCCTGTGACGGAGGAGAGCGTCAGTTCTTTCGTATTGTACGAGATCTCCATGATGCTGCTTGCCGTCGGCGCAATGGCGGTCAGATCAAGCGTCACGGTGCTGCGCTGCGCGCTTGTGCTGCCGGTGCTCTGCGGCTGGCTGACGCTGTTGAGCGTACCTGCGGTCTGCTTATTTGCTGCCTTCATCTGGCTGATTGGCTGGGCCTTTGCGGTCTTGAGCGATTCCGGACGCAGTGCCTTTTCAAAGATGCTTGTCTTTTGCGTATCTGCTGTGGAGTCGTTCGTATGGACCTCGGTCACGCTGACCGGCGCAATATCGCCGAAGGAGCCGATAATGGCCGTGCGGAAGCGGCTCGCCTGCTCGTCGTAGTGCAGCCAGTACAGTGTGGTGCTTTCCTTGCGGGAAGCTCCCTCGCCCTGTGTGCTGTACGAGGTAAGGAAGAGTTCGCCGTCATCCGCAACGTTCAGCGAGCAAAGCGTCGCCCAGTTGGGGTCATACGGGAACTGGAAGCCCAGATCCGTCGGGATGTACTGATAGGCTGCGTAATAGTCGCCGTCCTGCGGATAGATCATAAGCTGCCAGATGCCGCCTGCGTTGTCGATGACATAATAGGCTTCGGCGTCCACATCCTCACCGCTGTCGGGATCCTTGAACGTGATGGAGCCCAGCGAGGTGATGCCGGAGAAGCCGTCCGCGTCATAGCCGAACAGGTCATACACGCTGATGTAGCTGCTGGCGCTGCCGTTCATCGGATCCTGCATCGGGATGATGTTCATGGAGTATACGCCGGTCAGCAGATCGCCATGCAGCGACTCCGTTCCGGTATATTTGCGGGAAAGGGCAATGTCGTCGTATGCGACGGGGCCGATCTCGTCCGAGAACGGTGCGCTGCCGGTGTTCAGGATCTTGCCGGTGGCGAAATCAATCTCATATGCGCTGCCGGCCACGTCAAACGCATAAATACCATTTGCGCTGGAAGCGCCTGCAGAGGTCACTCGGCTGCCGATGCCGTCAACCGCTGCGACCTTTTCCCACGTCTCGCTGTCTGCGAGATTCCACTCGAAGGTCTGCACCTGATTGTCTGCTGTCAAAAGTCCGCGGAACGTGTAGTTCGGCGCAAGCACCTGTACGGTGCAGGAAGCATGGACTTCTGGGTTTTTGTGGGAAGCTGCCGTGATTGTTGCGGTGCCGGCGCTGACGGCCTTGATCTGACCGTTATTGTTGACCGTCACGACCGCAGGCGCGGAGGACGTCCAATCCAGCTTATCGTCGGCGTAATACGGCTCTGTGGAAGCTTCAAGTGTGTAGTTGGAACCTGTGAGCAGGGAGACGCTCTCCGGGGAAAGCGTGACGGAGGTCAGCGCCTCTGCGGGCTCCTCGCCGCTGATCAGCTGATATGCAGAGGCGTTATAGGCATAGTCCACAACCTGAAGCAGAAGCTTCTCGCCGCCGCTCAGCTTGGAGAGATCAAACGTGCAGTCGGTCGTCTTGCCGAGTGCGTCTTCCGGCTGATTCGGCAGGATATAGCTGACCGGCGTCGGGGTATCCGTCATATTCCAGAGGATGGCAGCCGCGACATAGCGGTTATCCATGGCCGTTACGGCCAGCGTCTTCTGCGTCAGATCCTGACGGACGGAGACGAGTTCCGGCGCGGTGTTGTCGATGGTCAGGTGCGTGCTCAGTTTTGCGCCGTCCTTGAGTTCATCCCAACGATAGCTGCCATCGGCATTTGCATAGTATTCCGGGGCCATCGTCAGCGTAAGATCCACGCTGGTGCCCTCCGGGAGCGCATTGCCGGAGGCGTCTGTGCCGCTCCAGTCAATGCCAAGCTGGAGGCGGGTATGCTGCCATGCGTTTGCATTTTCGGAGTAGTACGAAGCAGTCGCTGCGCCAACTTCCTCGTCCAGATACGCTGTCTTCGTGTTGGAATCGACGATCTGGAGGCGGGAGTTGCCCGCGTTACGGATTAGCGAGAAGACAAGCGTGCTGATGCTGTTGCCGCCCTGGTTGTTGAAGGCGTTGCGGACGCTCAGATACTCGTCGTCAAAGTCAACGGGGTTGCCGACCATTGCAGAGGACTCCGTCTCACCGGCATAGAGAATGTTCAGGAAGTTGGAAACGGTGTAGCCATAGCTGTTCGTCGTGCCGAGATAGGGCGCGCGCGTTTCCGTGCCGTAAATGCTGTCGATCAGAGAACCGACATCATACATCGACGGCTCCGACCAGCTTCCGTAGTAGCCGAGCACCGGGATGGAATGGCTCGTGCCGGCGGCGCCCTCGTCTGTGGCGAGGCCCTGCACGCGGACATAGCCCTCAACATAGGCGCCCGTGGGATACGAAGTATTCAGCGCACTGCGGTCGAGCAGGCGGATGTGGCAGACGACCTCAGCCTTACCGTTTGCAGGAACAAGGATCGTCGCCTCCTGAAGCAGATTCAGGAACAGGTGTGCATCATAGGCTGTCACAGCGCCGTCGCCGTTCAAATCGGCAATGGCCTTGGCGTTGAGAAGCTTTGCGCCCGGCTTTTTCGACGCGACATCCAGCAGCAGCTGGCCGTCTTCCAGATCGACCCGGCCGTCGTTGTTATAATCGTAATCGCGGCTCAGGCTGTCGGTCGCTCTGCCGTTCACAGTCCACGTCACAGCGGCGCTCAGCGGCGTCGTCAGCGTGTCCATGTAACTCTGCCCCTCATAGTCGAGCAGAGCCTGCGTAAACAGTTCGGCACTCAGCGCATAGGCGTGCGTCCGTCCGTCGAGGTTGTTGACGGTGAAACTGAAATCATAGCTGCCCGTGCGTGCGGGGTCGTCGCCAAGTTCAGCCTTGACCTTGCCGTCAGCCCAGGATGCGGTCGCATCAGCCTGCATTTTAATGTAGGAGTCCGCAGAGGTCGCCGCCGCAGCGTTGACCATGCCTGCACCCTGCTGAATGACCGGGTAATATGCGTCGTTTTCATTGTTGACGACCGGCTCTGCCGTGGACATCATGATCGACTGGGCCAGCGCGCGGTCGGTCAGATCGCTGCGGGAAAGGCCCTTGGATTCAATGTACTGCTTGACCAGTGCGCCGATACCGGCGATCTGCGGCGCAGCCATCGAGGTGCCGCTCATGAGTTCATAGTCCTGGTGGCCGCCCTGCATACCGCTGGTGCTGTTGTGCAGGCCGTTGAGCGAGTAGATATTGCCGCCGGGCGCAGCGATCTCCGGCTTCAGCGTCAGATCGCCCGGAACGCCCCAGGAACTGAATTCACTGATGGTCTTATAATCGCGGTTGAACCGAACCGGTTCCTTGCCGCGCACTTCGATCTTGCCGGTATAATACAGGACTGTCGTGCCGTCCTCTGCATAAACCGGCTCGGCCTGCGTGCGAACCAATTCGCCGTCGTCCTGTGTGATCGATACGCACGGGATCGTTGCGGTACTGCTGCTCAGGTCCATGTTGATTGAGCCGGACTGGTTGTTGTAGACCACGCACGCCAGCGCGCCTGCGGCGGCTGCGGCGTCATGCTTCTGGTAGAACGAGGACTGCCCTCTGGAAACGAAGACAATCTTGTCCTTGACTGCATCTGCATAGGCAAGCAGCAGGTTGTTCCCGGCTGCGTCCACGGCATACTTCGTTGCATCCTCGGAGAAAAACACGAATTCGTGCTCTCCCACGATCGTGGAGATCGGCTTGTTCGTAAAGCCGGTGGTTTCGGACGGCGCGATTGGATCCTGTCCGATCAGGAGGTAGTTGCCGATAAAGCCGTCGTTATCGACCGAGGCGACCGTCAGGCTGTTTGCATAGCTGCCCGGCTGGCCGTCCGTCTGCATGCTGACGCCGTCGCTGTAAAGATAGCCGATCGGATCGGCGTTCTTGGCCCAATAGCCGGCGTTGCCGGAAGAAACCGTCACAACGGAGGAAGCGTTCTCCAGATCGTCGAAGATCTTCTGATAAGCTTCCGTTCTCGCCTTGCTCGGGCCGGGACTGGCAGAGCCGAGCGAGAGGTTGATCGTATCCGCACCGAGCACGATTGCATCCTCAATGGCTGCCGTATAGTCCGAGTCATACGCGCCGCCCTCGTCGCCGAAGACCTTCATGACCAGAACCTGTGCATCCGGCGCTGCGCCGTGCATATGTACGCTGTCCAATGCAGAGACATATCCGCCGTTTCCGTCCGGCAGATACCGGTTGGCCGCCGCGATACCGGCAACATGGGAGCCGTGCTCGCCCTCCGTGTCCGTCTCATGCGTTACGTCCAGATCCTTGTCGATGTAGCAATAGCCGTATGCGACCTTTTCTGTCCGGTACAGATCCGCCGCACTGACGCCTTCCTTGATATGCAGCAGGCTCAGCTTTTCGTTGATCTCGTCCGCATCGAGCAGATCGAGAGAGGCCTTATAGGCTTCGACGGATTCCTTTGCGCGCGCCGCGTTCTGCTCAAGCGCGTATTCATACGCGCCATTGTCAAACGACTGGTGCGACATATCCAAGCCCGTATCGATAATGGCGATCCGCATTCCGGCCCCTGTATAGCCGGTAGACCATGCCGTGGTCGTGCCGGTCATGCCGGTTGAGATCTCCATGTTGGGCTGCACGGTGTTTTCGGACGCGGCAGGCTCATACTGCTGCTCCAGAACCACATCCGCGACGCCCGGGAGCTGCTTAATCTGCTCGATCTTGCCGTATTCCACATTGGCAGAGATCATGTTGGCGACCAGCGTCAGATTCCAGACAACATCCAGATCCTCCCGTCCGAGGATCGTGGACGAGATTTTCCGGACAACGCTGTCCTGCTTGCGCTGGAGTGCTGCGCGGTAAGACACGGCAGCCGCATCCTCGGCCAGTGTCCCCTCCGCAGCCGCGTCGGAATAGGCTTCCAGTGTGGATGCGTCCTCCAGGATAATGGAAACACGAACCAGATCGTGCGCCTGATAGGCAGCCGTATCCTCTCCCATTTCCGCGTTCTCAATTTCGCCCACCGCCAGATCCGGACGGATAAGCGTATCGAGCGTGTCATTCGGCACCTGCTTGAATGCGACCGATGCTTCGCTGTTTGCCGCAAGCGCCGCCGGCACCAATCCTGCCGTCAGCGCAAGCACCAAAAGCATGGCCAGCACCCGTGTGCCCCACATCTTCTTCATACTGCGTCTCCTTCACTTTGCTTGATAGTTTCCGCAGGAGTCCTGCTTCGCTTTTTTATACCACACCCTTTCACATTTATCAACACTTTACCGTGTTGACTCTTTGCTTTTTTAAAGTAATTCTCAACAAATTTTTTCTCCAAAAAAACTGTCGTTTACAGCAAATTTACCTCCTGTTCTGGCTGTAAATTTCTTGGATTTTTTCTTCCAAAATACTTTCCTGTATTGTGTCCTTCTTTCTTTTTTCCGCAACGTGCAGCCGTAAAAAAAGTAGAAAAGGCTTCCTTTCAAAATTTGGAGACCTTTTCCGCTTTGCGTCCTGCCATAGGAGCCGATGCCCACATGAATGCCGCGCTCTTGCAATGCTTCGTGAAAATCGGACTTTTTCAGCACGCAAATGCGCCCGCCGCTGTAGCAGCGGCGGGCGCGGGTTATCGGTGCAGCTTATTCAAATACGACGCCGAGAGATTTGCAGACGGCGGCGCAGCGCGGGCACAGGCCGTGCTCGTCAGCGCTCTCGGAGTGCATCCAGCAGCGCGGGCACTTCGTGCCCTTCGCCTCGGTCACGGCGACGGTCAGGCCAGGGTAATTCACGCCCTGTCCAACAACGGCGCCCTCTGCGGGGGCAGCTTCGTTCGTGCTGACGTTGGAGACGATGAAGATCTCCGGAAGGTCAACAGTCTTGATCGTATCCAACGCAGCCTTTGCGTCCTCGTCGGTCGCAAACAGCGCCACATGTGCTTCGAGGCTCTTGCCGATGCGCTTGTCGGCGCGGGCAGTCTCCAGCACGCCGTTGACGTCCGAGCGGACGCGCAGCGCAGTCTCCCAAACGGCCATTTCGGTATCAAGCAGCGCGTAATCCGTATACGGCTTCGACATCTGGTTCAGCAGCACGTTGCGGCCGTCGTCGCCGTCGCGGTGCGGCATCTGGAGCCAGATCTCGTCGCAAGTGAACGCAAGGATCGGCGCGAAGACCTTTGTCATGGCATCGAGGATGATCCACAGCGCGCTCTGCGCCGAGCGGCGGGCGGCGGAATCCGCGCCGTCGCAGTACAGGCGGTCTTTGATGATATCGAGATAGAGGCTTGAAAGCGTGACGACGCAGAAATCGTTGACGGCGTGGGAAACGGTCAGGAATTCATAATTCTGATACGCTGCCTCGCACTTGACCAGCAGTTCGTTCAGCTTCGTGATGGCCCAGCGGTCGAGCGCTTCCATATCGGCGGGCGCGGTCAGCTGGTTGGGATCAAAATCGGTCAGATTGTCAAGGCAGAACTTCGCCGTATTGCGGAACTTGAGGTAGTTCTGGCTCAGCTGCTTGAAGATCTCATCGGAGCAGCGCACATCGACGTGATAATCCGCCGAGCCTGCCCACAGGCGGCAGATGTCCGCGCCGTATTTCTTGAACACGTCCGCAGGGTCAACGCCGTTGCCGAGGGACTTGTGCATGGCCTTGCCCTCGCCATCGACCGTCCAGCCGTGGGTGACGCACTCTTTAAAGGGAGCGCCCTTCCCAAGCGCGCCGACAGCGGTCAGCAGACTCGACTGGAACCAGCCGCGGTACTGATCAAGGCCCTCAATGTAGACCGTCGCGGGCCAGAAGCCCTGATCCTTCTGCATGGAAGCAAAGTGCGTCGAGCCGGAGTCGAACCAGCCGTCAAGCGTATCTGTTTCCTTCTCAAAGTGCTTGCCGCCGCAGTGCGGGCAGGCGAAGCCTTCGGGGACGAGTTCGTCCGCGTCCTTCTCGAACCAGACGTTTGAGCCGAATTCGCCGAACAGCTTCGAGATCTTGGCGATGGTTTCATCCGTGCAGATGGGCTTGCCGCAGTCCTTGCAGTAGAACACGGGGATCGGCAGACCCCAGCGGCGCTGACGAGAGATGCACCAGTCGGCGCGCTCACGGATCATGGCCTTCATGCGGTCAATGCCCCACGCGGGCAGCCACTGCACATCGTCACAGGCCGCGCAGGCTGCATCCTTGAACGAATCGACGGAGCAGAACCACTGCGGGGTCGCGCGGAAGATAATAGGCTTCTTGCAGCGCCAGCAGTGCGGATAGGAGTGGACGATCTGCTCGGAGGCGAACAGCGCGCCGCTTTCCTGCATGTCCTTGAGAATGACAGGATTGGATTCCTCGACCAGCATACCGGCATATTTGCCTGCGTAGTCGGTGTGGCGGCCCTGATCGTTCACGGGAACGACCATATCCATGCCGTAGCGGCGGCAGGTCTGATAGTCGTCCGCGCCGAAGCCCGGGGCGGTATGGACGCAGCCCGTGCCGGAGTCCATGGTGACGTAGTCGGCCAGGACAAGGCGGGAGGTCTTCGGCAGGAACGGATGGTTGGCCAGCATGTTCTCAAAGAACGCGCCCTCGTGGCGGGAAACGACGGTATAATCCTCCACGCCGCCGACCTTCATGACCTTCTCGGTCAGGGCCTCGGCCATGATATACATCTCGCCGTTGGGCGCCTTGACCACCACATAGCTCTCGTCGGGATGCAGGGCGATGGCCAGGTTGCCGGGCAGCGTCCAGATCGTGGTCGTCCAGATGACGAACGAGAGGTTCTTCTTCTCCTCGTCCGTGAGCTTGCCCTGATCGTCGTGCAGGGGGAACTTGACATAGACCGTGGTGCAGGGGTCATCCTGATATTCGATCTCGGCCTCAGCCAGCGCCGTCTCGTCGTGATAGCACCAGTAGACGGGCTTCAGGCCCTTATAGATGTAGCCCTTTTTGTACATTGCACCGAAGACCTTGACCTCTTCCGCCTCAAAGCTGGGGGCCATGGTCTTATACGGATGCTCCCAGTCGGCCACGACGCCGAGGCGCTTGAAGCCTTCCATCTGGACATCGATATAATGCTGCGCGAAATCGTGGCACGCGGAGCGGAACTCGGGGATGGGCATCGCCTTGTGGTTGAGCTTGTTCTGCTTGATGATGGCAGACTCAATGGGCATGCCGTGGTTATCCCAGCCGGGGATATACGGGGTATAATACCCGCGCATGGCCGCTGAACGGATCATGAAGTCCTTGATGCACTTGTTGAGTGCGTGGCCCATGTGCAGCGCGCCGTTGGAGAACGGAGGGCCGTCGTGCAGGGCAAAGAGAGGCTTGCCCTCATTTTTTTTGAGCAGTTCGTTGTAAAGGTCGAGTTCCTGCCAGTTTTTCAGCATATCCGGTTCGCGCATCGGAAGCCCGCCGCGCATCGGAAAGCCCGACTTGTTCATGTTGAGCGTCTGTTTGTATTCCATAATTCCTCCTGCAAAAACAAAGCGCCCCGAGCCTTGGCTCAGGGCGATAAATGACCGCGGTACCACCTGAATTCCCGCAAAAATCTGCGGGCACTCGCCTTCTGTAACGGGAAGTCCCGTCCGGGCTTACTCTTCGTTCAGCCCGGCTGCTCCAAGGGGATATTCGGGGGCTCTTTGCCGCTGCCTTACACCGGCCGGCAGCTCTCTTTGCGCGTCAAAACCCCGTACTTGTCCTTTTCATCGCATATATCAGCTATAGTTTACCCATTTATCGTCCCCTTGTCAAGAAAAACCCCGGCAGAAATTCAAAAAATGTTTAAAACTGAACGCCTCTGCCGCGATTGCAAACCGCGTGCTCATGTGGTATGCTTAGGGGACACCAACAATATGGGAGGCAATGACACACATGGACGATAAGACCAACCTGACGCCGGAGCAGGACGAAGTGCAGACCGGCGAGGAAGTTTCCTTTACCATCTCCGGCGAGGATGCCGCTGCGCAGGAAGCGCTGAACGCAAAAAAAACCGCAAAGAAAAAATCTCCGCTGCCGTGGATCATCGGCGGCGCAGCCGTTGTGGTCGCCGCAGCGCTCGTGCTGATCCTCACGCTGAAGCCGAAAACGGTCAGCCCGGATGCAGAGCAGCCCGGCGATGCGACGATCTCCGAGCCTGCCGGTACCCCTGACGGCACTGACAGCACCCAGCCGGACGATCAGACACCGGCGGAAGACGGCCAGACGGGTGAGCAGGCGGACGGCGAACAGACAGAGCCGGCCGGCAACGGCGTGAGCTACACTGTGAGCGCCGAGGAGCTGACCGAGGACGTTCTGAACCGCGAGATCGCCGTCTGCGGCGACGACCATCTGACGAACCGCGAGCTTCCGTATTACTACTGGCAGCAGTACTACACGCTTATGAACAACTACGGCAGCTACGCCTCGTATTTCATTGACACCAGCACGCCGTTCGACCAGCAGATGTGCCTGTTTGACGACACGCGCACCTGGCAGCAGTATTTCCTGCAGGGCGCGATCACGAACTACGAAAACGTCACCGCCATCTGGCTGGAGGCCCGGCTTGCAGGCTTCCAGCTGAGTCAGGAGGATCAGGACTACCTCGACGATCTTGACAACCAGATCACCGTGGCCGCCGCAAGCTACAGCTACGGCAGCGCGGATGAATATCTCCAGATGGCCTATGGCCCGGCAGCTACGCTGTCGTCGTATCACGACTTTGTCGAGCGGCAGATCACGGCCTCGTCCTATCTGCAGGTGCTCGTCGATGCGAAGACCTACACCGAGGACGATATCAGCAAATACTATGATGACAACGCCGAGTCTTACGCCGGAAACGGCATTGAGAAATCCGATGTGAAGATGGTGAATGTGCGCCATATCCTCATCCAGCCCGAGGGCAAGAACGACGACGGCACCTACACCGACGAAGCATGGGCTGCGGCCGAGAAGAAGGCCAATGATCTGCTGACCGAGTGGAAAAACGGGGAACACACGGAAGAGTCCTTTGCATTCATGGCTGCGGAAAACTCTGCCGATCCCGGCAGCGCAGAAAACGGCGGCCTGTATGAGGATGTTTATCCCGGCCAGATGGTCGATGCGTTTGACGCATGGTGCTTCGACGCATCCCGTCAGCCCGGCGACACCGGCATCGTCAAGACCGATTACGGCTATCACATCATGTACTTCTCCTCCACGAGCGAGCATGCGTACTGGTATGTCCGCGCGGAGGACGATTATCTGAACGAACTCTCCGTAAGCGTTCTGCAGGAGGTTTCGGCAAAGTTCGAGGCCGAAGAAACCGAACAGAACGCAGCCATCGTTGACGTCATGCAGCAGAACTGACAAGCTGCCGGGAGGAACCCCACGCATGAAACGCTTACTGTTTTTCATCAATCCGAACGCAGGCCACGCCGAGATCCGTTCCTCGCTCATGGAGGTACTGGCAATCTTCTGCAAGGGCGGCTATGAGCCGACCGTGCACATGACGACCGGCCCGCGGGATATCACCCGGCAGATCGCCGCACGCGGAACGCAGTACGATCTGATCGTCTGCACCGGCGGCGACGGAACACTCAACGAGGCTGTCTCCGGCCTTATGGAATTGCCGTATGAAAAACGCCCTCCGCTGGGCTACATCCCCGGCGGCACAGTCAACGACGTGGCCTCCACGCTGGGTCTTTCCAAAGATCCCATCCGCGCCGCACAGGAGATCGTGGCAGGCAGACTCTACCCGCTGGACATTGGCTCGTTCGGCCCGGACCGGTTTTTTACCTACGTCGCCGCCTTCGGCATCTTTACGGACGTGCCGTATGAAACGCCGCAGGAGGACAAGCGCATCTGGGGCAGGCTTGCGTACATTATGAACGGCGCAGGCGCGCTTGGGCGGCTGAAGCCGACGCATGTGCGCGTCTATTATGAAGACCGGATGGAAGAGGCCGACGTACTCGTCGGGCTTGTGACCAGCACGACCTCCGTCGGCGGCTTCAAGGCCACGAAGGATCTCGGCATCTCGCTCAACGACGGGCTGTATGAAATGATTCTCGTGCGCGCGACAAAAACGCTCGCAGAGTTCAATCTGGCCGCGACGCGCGCGCTGCGGCTGGATTTTGAGAACGATTCATTCATCTCCGCGCAGACCGGCGCGCTGCGCTTTGAGTTCGACGAGCCGGTTTCGTGGACAGTTGACGGCGAATTCGGCGGCAGCGTCACCGAGGTTGAAATTCACAACGAGCACCGCGCGATCGACATCGTGGTTCCGTAGGGGAGGCAGCAAAATGAAGCTTCGGTTTGCAGACGAGCATGACGCATCTGCCTGTCTCGCCATTTACGCACAGTATATCGATACGTCCATCACCTTTGAGACAGTGCTGCCGTCCGAGGCGGAATTCGCCGGACGCATCCGCAGCTACGGCGCGGTTTATCCATGGCTGGTTGCGGAGGAGGACGGAAAAATCCTCGCCTACGCCTACGCCCACCGCGCGCAGGAGCGTGCAGCCTATGACTGGAACGCAGAACTTTCCGTCTACGTCTCCAAGGACGCAGCGGGAATGGGCCTCGGCACAAAACTCTACCGGGCGCTTCTGGACCTGCTCAGAAAACAGGGCGTCCGCACAGCCTACGGCGTCGTAACCATGCCGAACGACGCAAGCGCCGCCCTGCACCGGAAGCTTGGCTTTCAGCTGCTGGGAACATACCACAACACCGGCTATAAAAACGGCCGCTGGCGCGACGTAGTCTGGTTTGAAAAGCACATCGGCTCATTTGACGGCGTGCCGGAGCCGCTGCGCCCCATCGGCCAGATCGCAGACCGCGAAGCGGTTCTGCAGCCATACAGCAGCGCCGGCTGAGCGGATTTTGTACACAGTACATTGTACATTTGGGAGCACGCTGCCCCTGCCCCATCCCCTCCGCCATTTGCTGCCGCAAA
>OHVO01000506.1_pt1 | contig 17094 bp, 16 predicted proteins | sample 1579371 | NCBI WGS metagenome assembly OHVO01 (sample SAMEA3882557, study PRJEB24775) | human gut metagenome | biome: human-associated habitat; feature: intestine environment; material: feces | place: Netherlands | collected 2009/2010 | reverse complement strand
AAATGATTTATATTTTAATTTGGCAACATTCCATTAATTGTTGCATTTTTTATGCAACAAAACACCCACTTTTCGTGTATAAGTAGAAAGGGTCTCATCACAAATCGGAGGCCCTGCGAGGTAACAGTGTATGAGGAAACATTCTGAGGGCGTGAGTTAGGTGAACACGATGAGAGGTTCTGATCGCACAGAAAAGCACTTCCTGTACCCCGTCCGTAGCTTGAAAATTGAATATTTGTAGACCCTAACTAAGCTATAACCACCAAACATACCGCTAAACTTACTGTTATAATCGTGTTTGTTGACATTATCCATATAAAATGGTATACTTAAAATAAAATTTATACATAATGAAAAGAGCTAGTGTAATGAATAAACATACCATTATCAATAAGTCAACAGGTGAGAAAAAATGCAGCTGCTTTAAACGCTGCGGAGGCTGCCAGCTGGATAAACCATATGCAGAGCAGATCGAGTGGAAACAGGCTAAGGAAGATAGAATGTTGAGCCGCTTTTGCAGACCAAAACAGATCATCACAATGAGCGACCCCTATAATTATCGCAATAAGGTACAAACCGTCTATAAGGTCAACGGCTCTAAACATATCGTTTCAGGCGTCTATCAGTCATCAAAACATAGCGTCGTCCTTACAGACGATTGTTTCCTTGAAGATATCCGTGCCCAGCAAATAATCGCTACGTTGAAAGACCTTATGGCTGACTTCCGTATCTTGCCGTATAACGAGGAAAGCGGTCAGGGACTTCTGAAACATACCCTTATCCGTACCTCTCAAACTACAGGAGAGGTGATGCTAGTCCTCGTTACCGCAAGCCCAGTTTTTCCTGCAAAGAAAAACTTCGTCCATGCAATCACCGAGAAACACCCATATATAACCACTATCATTCAGAATATCAATAAAGGCACGACCCCTCTTACTTTGGGCGACCGTGATATTATAATGTATGGCAAAGGCTATATCACCGACGAACTTTGCGGCTGTAGATTCAGAGTTTCACCCCATTCTTTCTATCAGGTGAACCCTGAACAGACCGGAAAACTTTATGCTCAGGCAATTTCCTGTGCCGAGCTTAAAAAAGGCGATAAAGTTATCGACGCCTATTGCGGCACCGGTACTATCGGTCTTATCGCTGCAAAAAGCGGTGCAGACGTGGCAGGCGTGGAGCTTAATGCCGAGGCTGTTAAAGACGCTGTTTCCAATGCAAAACTCAATAAGCTTGATAATATCAGGTTTTATAACGAGGACGCAGGGGAGTTCATGACCAAGCTTGCTGACGCAGGCGAAAGCTGCGATACAGTCTTTCTTGACCCTCCAAGAGCAGGCACTACCGAAGAGTTCGTTGACTCACTGGGCAAGCTAAGACCTGAAAAGATAGTTTACGTTTCCTGTAAAATAGAAACTCTCGAACGTGACCTTAAACTTCTTGCAAAAATAGGCTATAAAGCACAGCTTATCCAGCCTGTGGATATGTTCCCTCATACTACAGGCATTGAAAATGTCGTTCTGCTCAAAAGAAAAGTGATCTCACTTACACCAAACAGAAAGCCTGTTAAAAAGGAGGATAACAAAATTGAACGAAAAGGTAAAACTTCTCACAGATAATATAGAAAAAGTCATAGTCGGTAAAACCGATTCCGTGCTTAAAATAATCACAGCCATGCTCTGCGGCGGTCATGTTCTTATTGAGGACGTACCGGGCGTTGGAAAAACTCAGCTTGTGTCAGCACTGGCAAGATCGGTGGACGGCAGATATAACCGTATCCAGCTTACCCCTGACGTTATGCCGTCTGATATCGTGGGATTTTCTATGATAGATCAGAAAACTCATGAGCTTGAGTATAAAGAGGGTGCGGCAATGTGTAATTTTCTCCTCGCAGATGAGATAAACAGAGCCTCGCCGAAATCTCTATCGACGGAAAGACCCACGAGCTGCCGTCGCCTTTTATGGTGCTCGCAACTCAGAACCCTGTGGAAACTTACGGTACTTATCATCTCCCTGAGGCTCAAATGGATAGATTTTTGATGAAGATATCCATGGGTTATCCGTCTTATGATGACGAGCTTGATATCATGTCAAGAGCAGAAAGGTCAGGCTTTGCAAAGAATATCCAGCCTGTCATGACCCTTGAGAAAGTCCGTGAACTTATGGGCTACGCTGAAAATGTGACCGCAGAGCTTTCCGTGAGAAAATATATCCTGAGTCTTGTTACCGCAACAAGAAATTCAGACTATGTAAAGCTTGGAGTATCTCCTCGTGGAAGTATCGCACTGCTCAAAGCCTCTAAAGCTTATGCCTTTGTTCAGGGCAGAAGTTTCGTCATGCCTGATGATGTTAAGGCTGTTATGACTGACGTCCTTGCACATAGACTTATGCTTTCACCAAAGGGCAAATCTGCCTTTGCTAACGAGCGAGAGGCACTTGAAAATATCGCACTTACGGTAAAATCACCTGACGCTATAGAGAAATAGAGGATATGACCCTATGAAAAATCTTTTAGGTTATCTTACCTGCGTGGCTGTTGCGTTGATGTTGAAAATATATATCAACGGCAGCGGCGGTACGCTTGTGCTTTATCTCCTTGCTATAGCCTTTGTGATATCCTTAGCGTCACTGCTTGTGACAAAAAGAAAGCTTGTGGCAGCCATAAAGCTTTCCAGCGAAATAAGTGCAAAGGACGAAGAACTTGAGGCAGAAGTGATACTTCTCAATGCAGTGAGGTTCATTCCGTCCTGCGTGGTTGAAGTGGTAACAGAGTGTTCGGATAATGTTACAGCCGTCAGTCCACTTGACTTTAAAACAGTTGTTGCAGGTGGCAGACAGCATGGCGTAAGCGTTAAACTGAAAACACGTTTTGCAGGGCTTGGCACAGTGAGGATAAAAAATATACTTCTTCACGATTATCTCGGCATCATCACTCTGCGGCTTCATAGTTCAAGGTTTGAAAAAGCCGTGGGAAAGATAAAAATAATGCCGAATATCCCTGATACCGGCACGCAGACTGAGCTGCTCAAAGCGACATCAGAAAATGCGGCATTTGACGATAACGAAAGCGAGTCAGACGAAAATGCACTTGGTCTGACAGGCGTTCCGGGATATGACCACAGACAGTATGAGATAGGCGACCCGCTCAAGCGAATAAATTGGAAACTTTCTTCAAAACGTGACGAGCTTATGGTCCGCCTTGATGAAAAGGTGACAGCCTCAAGTCAGGCGTTTTTCCTTGATATACCTGCCGATAACGGCGACCCTATGTTTGCAATGAATGTTGACAATATGATAGAGGCGAGCCTTGCGATGCTTTCAATGCTCATAATGGAGGGCTACGAAAGCGAGTATAATTATTACCTTGACGGCTGGAAAAGCATGAAAATAAAGCAGGCAGGAGATCTTATAGAGCTGCAAAACGAGCTTGCCGCAGTTTCTCCTTATCCACAGGAAAAGCGTTTTGCCTTTTCTCACGAGATAGGAAAGACTGCACCTATCTGTTTTACCGCCTGCATGGCAACTTCTTTGGGCGATTTTTCTTCGCTCCTTGAAGAATTTAACGGCTCTTTTGTTGTGACACGTCTTAGCGGCATTGACAAGCAGACTGAAAATATGTGGCTTGTTGATGAAAGCTTTGAGTTTCGCAAAATGACATAAGGGGGTGTGAGTTTTGAATGTTAAAACAACTCAGATAAAAAGCTCCCTTGTGAATATCCTGTCAAAATACGCACTTCCGCTGCTCCTTGGCACGGTGGTGATGAACATGATCTTCAAAACGTATCTTACTGAAAATGTAAGGCTTTTCACGTTTGGATATGTGGTCTATGAGTGCCTGCTGTTTGCACTTTTTGAGTGGCTCAAGCCTAGAAAAATAGCAAGAGGGCTTGTGTATACGGCACTTATGGTATCAGTCTTGTTTTTGAGCTTGCAGCTGCTGCGTGCAGGATATAAAAATTCGGGTAAGTCATTCATAAACTGGTTTTATGTGAACAGACAGGAGATAGGTCAGATAGATGAATACTTCTATTTTCTGTTTGTGGGACTGGGATTTTTTATAACCTCGGTGCTTTATTATTTCACTATTGTGAGATATCGAAGTTTCGGAACTATGCTTGTGCTGCTTTTCCCGTTTTTTATTTACGGCAAGCGAGCAGATTCCATGGGCACTCTCGACATAACCATAATGCTCACAGTATTTATAGCACTTATGGTGCACAGCCGACTTGTGTCTGACGAAAGCAAGGGCAACCTTGTGATAAACGGCTCATATGTGGCGGCGGCAGCGGTTTTCGTTACCCTTGTGGGAGCGTTGGCAATGCTTATGCCTGCGTCCGAAAGCAAGTCATATCTTGAGCAAAACAGCAACTTTTTTGACCTTACCATAAAGACCAGCGGAACATATGACAGCCTTAGTGAAGAATCATCGCCGAGGTTTGGTGCAGACGCAACGGGTGAGATACTTTTCAATTTCACCACGACTTCTGACGAGAAAGTCATTTATCTCCGCAGGCAGTCATTTGACCTTTTCAGAGATGAGAAGTGGACGAATGACAATAGCTTTTACAACTTCGATTTTGACCGAAATGTTCATCTTTACGGCGACAACGAGGTGAACTCGCCAAGCTATGTTTACAGCATTGCAAAGTCCCTTGCGGATAAAGATTACAGTAAGGACAGCGGTGTGGACAAGGCTATGTTCCCTGATGACCTGTTCAGTGAAAAGGCGGTCATGAACCAGTTCAGCGACAGTTTTGCACCAAGCTATATACCTGCTCCGCTTATGGTGACTCCAGGTGAGAACAACGTTTATATCAAAACTACTCACGGAGAGGTCTACAGACCATATGATACAGCAGGAAACAATCTGGGCATAAGCTTTGAATATTATCCTGAAACTGAACGTGAAAGGAAAGTTGCCGCAAACCTTGATATGACGGAAGATGATTTTAAACTTCTTCTTCGACACGGCTCTGAAAACGGAGATATCACTTTAACGCAAATGAATAACATTGTTAAGGTATATGCACTGTACACAGATGTTTCCGCATATGACGACAAGGGCGGAAGAATGGAGGCTCTTGCGAAGAACATAACTGAGAACTGCAAAAATGATTACGAGAAAGCTCAGGCACTTGTGGATTATTTCGAGCAGAACGGCTATGTTTACGATAATGAGTATGAGCCTGACGATGAGTCTATCGCATATTTCCTTTTCACAAGCAAGCGTGGAAATTGCACGAACTATGCCACGAGCATGACCCTTATGGCGAGAATGCTGGGACTTCCAGCAAGGTATGTTGAGGGATTTGCAGCGTATGAAAAGAATGAACGTGGCGAGTTTGTGGTAAGAGATAGCCACGCTCACGCCTTTGTGGAGGTGTTTGTGGCAGGCATTGGCTGGATGACATTTGACCCGACTGTTCCGGGATATCAGCGTGACTACAGTGCAAATGGTACGAACTTTGATGTTTCCACATTTGTGAGCTATTTCAGCAGGATCGCACTGTTTATCGGCGTAGCTTTTGTGCTGGTAGTCTTTGTGTTCCTTAACAGGATAATCGAGGTATTTTTCAGACTGTCGCTTAAATTCAGAGATAACGGCGACAAAGTCATAAGGCTTTACCAAAGAGTTGTAAAGATGCTTACCATAACGTCTCATGACAAGCTTTCGGGATACACTCCTGAAATGATAAGGGAATATCTTATGGAAAAGCGTGGTGCTGAGCTTGGCAGTCTGATAGATCTGTTTGAAAAGACCTGTTTTGGAGGATATATTCCTGAGGACGGTGAATGGAAAACGGTCTACGCAGAATACAAGTCGCAGTGGAAAAAGCTTGCAAAGCGTGAGAAAACTTCATTGGAGCTTGATGAAAATATTTAAGGCATAATAAAAACAGCTGTGCGGCGTTGTGCTGCACAGCTGTTTTATGTTTGCTAAAGTTATTAAAGAGATGCGAGAAGGTCGCTCATTGCATAAAGTCCTGCCGGCTTTCCGCAGAGGAAAACGCCTGCGTTCACTGCACCAACAGCGAATACCTGCTTTGAATGAGCCTCATGCTTGAGTGAGATAACTTCATCTCTGCCTGCAAAGATTATCTCGTGTTCGCCGACAATAGTGCCGCCACGGATAGAGTGCATACCGATCTCAGTCTTTTCTCTTTTTGCTCTTACAGAATGACGGTCATAAACATAGTGATACTTGTTGTCAAGCTCCTCGTTTATTGCGTCGGCAAGCATGATAGCTGTGCCTGACGGAGCGTCTATCTTCTGATTATGATGCTTTTCGATTATTTCGATATCATACTGACCACCAAGAACTTTTGCGGCTGTTTTTGCAAGGTTTGCAAGCAGATTGATTCCGAGGGTCATGTTGAATGTGAAGAATACCGGTATTTGTTCGGCTGCCTTGTGTATCTTCGCTGTATCCTCTTCTGTATAGCCTGTGGTAGCTATTACAAGGGCAGTGCCGTTTGAAAGGCAATAGCTGAGAAGTCCGTCCAGTGCGGAAGGGTGTGAGAAGTCGATTATTACATCAGGCTTTTCAGGCAGGTCGGCAGGCTCTTTTACAACAGGGAAGTCTGCATAAGCCTCGCCGAACTTGTCGATACCTGCACTTACTGTGCAGTCGTCACGCTCTGATATAACGTCATATATGAACCTGCCCATTTTTCCGCAGGCACCGCATATTGCGATCTTTGTCATTTATATCATTCCTTTTCTTTTTATTTATTGACCAGTATGTGCAGGGAAAGGGGCGAACGCTGTTCGCACCTAAAGCACATCTTGAAATTTTGTTATAAACATAAAGGGCGAATTTCTCCGCCCTTTGTATATTTTACTTGATAAGTCCGAGAGCGTTCATTGACGCTTTCAGCTTTTCTATTTTATCATCGCTCATTCTTACAAGCGGCAGGCGGCACTCGCCGACCTCAAAGCCCATAAGGTTAAGAGCCTCCTTAACAGGGATAGGGTTCACGTCGCTGAAAAGTGCCTTTGCAAAATCAAGTGTTTTGAATGCCTTTTCTCTTGCCTCGTCATACTTTCCGTCAAGGCAAAGCTGTGCGATCTCGTGAGTTTCAAATGGCATACAGTTTGAAAGAACTGAGATAACGCCCTTTCCGCCGAGAGCCATGATAGGAACGATCTGATCGTCGTTGCCTGAATAGATATCGAGGTCATTGCCGCAGAGGGCAGCTACCTGAGTTATCTGGCTGATGTTTCCGCTTGCTGCTTTGATAGCAACGATATTGTCAATCTTTGCAAGTTCACGGCAAGTTTCAGGAAGAATGTTCACGCCTGTTCTTGAAGGAACATTATAAAGAATGATAGGCAGTGTGACAGCCTTTGCGATAGCTGTGAAATGTGCGATAAGACCTGCCTGTGAAGTTTTATTGTAATAAGGTGTAACGCAGAGCAGGGCGTCAGCACCAAGCTCCTCAGCTTTCTTTGAAAGGTTTACGGCATACTCGGTATGGTTTGAACCAGTGCCTGCGATGACCGGTACTCTGTGGTTTGTTTTCTCAATGGCATAACGGATACACTCGATATGCTCATCGTCTGTCATTGTAGCACTTTCGCCTGTTGTTCCGCAGATTATGATAGCGTCTGTGCCGTTGTCGATATTGAAATCGATAAGCTCGCCCAGCTTGTCAAAGTTGATAGAGCCGTCAGCGTTCATAGGTGTAACGATAGCAACGCCTGCACCTGTGAAAATAGTCTTTTTCATAAACAGCACTCCTTTCGTGCGTATATAGATGTGAAATTAGTCAAAATAGCCCTTTGCTGCAAGAAGTTCAGCCAGCAGAACAGCTCCGCCTGCTGCACCTCTGAGTGTGTTATGTGAGAGGCAAACGAACTTATAGTCATACTGAGAATCTTCTCTCAGTCTGCCTATTGAAACTGCCATGCCGCCCTCAAGGTTTCTGTCGAGCTTAGCCTGTGGACGATCGTCCTCTGTAAAGTAGTTAAGGAACTGCTTTGGTGCACTTGGCAGCTGGAGTTCCTGTGGAACGCCGCTGAAGTCTTTCCAAGCCTTGAGTATCTCTTCCTTAGAAGGCTTATTCTCGAATGATACGAAAACAGCTGCTGTATGTCCGTCAGAAACAGGAACTCTCAGGCACTGAGTTGTGATAGCCGGAGCAGTTGCGTCAACGATAACGTCGCCCTCGATATGACCCCAGATCTTGAGAGGCTCTTTCTCAGACTTTTCTTCCTCGCCGCCGATATATGGGATAACGTTGTCGAGTATCTCAGGGAAACTCTCAAATGTTTTACCTGCACCGGAGATAGCCTGATATGTGCAGGCAAGTGCCTTTGTTACCTTATACTTATCCATGAGAGGAGCAAGGGCAGGTACATAAGACTGGAGTGAGCAGTTTGACTTAACTGCGATGAATCCTCTCTTTGTGCCAAGTCTTTTTCTCTGTGCTGAGATTATCTCGATATGCTCAGGGTTTACCTCAGGAATGACCATTGGAACGTCAGGAGTATGTCTGTGAGCGGAGTTGTTTGATACAACAGGGCACTCAGCCTTTGCATACTTTTCTTCGAGAGCTTTGATCTCGTCCTTCTTCATGTCTACTGCACAGAAAACGAAATCTACCATTGATGCGATCTTCTCAACATCTTCTTCTGCGTTGAGAACTGTCAGCTCGCCTATTGCCTCCGGCAGTGGCTCTGAAAGTTTCCACTTGCCTGCAACAGCGTCTTTGAGCTTTTTGCCAGCAGAACGTGGTGATGCGGCTACGCATACTACATTGAACCATGGGTGTTTGTCAAGGAGAAGAGAAAATCTCTGACCTACCATTCCTGTTGCACCGATGATTCCGACATTGTACTTTTTCATTATTAAAACTCCTTTTCCTGTGCCATGGTAACAATTTTCTTTGGCGTTATACACTAAAATCACGCACTGTTCAAATGTTATTTTGCACAAAACATAAAAAATAAACAAATAATAAAAAAACTGGTTGAAAACCAGTTCATCATACAATATAATAAGAATGTTGACATAAAAATTTATGTCGATAGCACTCCACCATTTGTAATGATGACAACTGATAGTCTATTAAACTAACAGTCAGCAAGAGTGTTCCCGATACTCCGCTTCGGCAGTTTTACCTTTCTCATTTTCCATAGGCGTTGGGACGCTGCTGTGGGGTAAACACAGAAAAATGATACTAATTTCAACTGCACCTCTATCTGTTCTGTTTAATGATAACAAATATTTGTCCTTCTGTCAATACATATAGACGAAAATATTTTAATTTTTTGTAAATTAATAAGTTTATGCAAAATTAAATGGAATGACAGGCGGCAAAATATTGGATACTGCACTAATAGACAAATGTTTTTATTGTTCAGCGGGATATGCAGGCGACCAAAGGTCGCCCCTACGCAGCATTTTAGTGCAGCAGTGTATTTGATATATGACAAAATATTATTTATATAAATGTATAGGAGATATTTAAAATGCTTGATATCAACAACATGAAAAGATCGGATTTTTATTATGACCTGCCGCAGGAGCTTATTGCACAGACTCCTGTTGAGCCGAGAAACTCTTCAAGAATGATGAAGATAAACAGGCAGACGGGAGAGGTGGTTCATGACCATTTCTATAATCTATGCAATTATCTTAAAAAAGGTGACCTGCTTGTGCTCAATGATTCAAAGGTGCTGCCTGCGAGAATTTACGGCGAGCGTGAGGACACGGGTTCATTTATTGAATTTCTGCTTGTGGAGCAGAAAGAGAACATGGTATGGGAGATACTTTGCAGACCCGGAAAGAAAGCTAAGATAGGCACTAGATTCGTTTTCGGCGGCGGAAAGCTGAAAGCGGAGATAATCGACGTGCTTGAGGACGGAAACCGTATCGCACGATTTGAGTGTGAAGAGAACTTCTTTGCGACCCTTGACGAGATCGGTCAGATGCCTTTGCCGCCTTACATTACTGAAAAGCTAAAGGACAAGGACAGATATCAGACTGTTTATGCTCACGAGCTTGGTTCTTCTGCTGCTCCGACTGCTGGTCTGCATTTCACTGAGCAGCAGCTTGAGGACTTAAAAGCTATGGGTGTGAACATTGCTTATGTGACGCTGCACGTTGGTCTTGGCACGTTCAGACCTGTGAAGGAGGACAAGGTACTTGACCACAAGATGCACAGGGAGCACTATGAGCTTAGCCGTGAAACTGCCGACATGATAAACGAAACTAAGAAGAATGGCGGACGTGTTATTGCGGTTGGTACTACTTCATGCAGGACTTTGGAGAGCGTGGCTGCGTTCAATGACGGAAAGATAGTTCCATGTGACGGTTACACGGAGATATTTATTTATCCGGGCTTTGAATTCAAGGTGCTTGACGGACTGGTTACTAATTTTCACCTGCCTGAGAGCACGCTCATTATGCTTGTTTCGGCGTTTATGGGTTATGAGAACACTATGAATGCTTACAAGATAGCTGTGGAGGAGAAATACAGATTTTTCAGCTTTGGTGATTGTATGCTCATAATATCTGAGTGAGGAATTAAGGTATCGCCTGCGGCGATGATATCTTATTTCAAACTTTGTTTTACGGAGGTTTTTTCTATATGAATGACGTTAAGTCAGGGGAGAAAAAGCGGCTTTATTTATATGATAATCTGAAATTTCTGCTAATACTGCTTGTGGTGTTGGGGCATCTTATTGACGGCTGCACGGTAAAGCTTTTTGGCGAGCCTGCTGTTGACAATGGTATGCCGAGGGCGGAGGTATTCAGCAGCACATACATATTTATATATGCTTTCCATATGCCTTTGTTCATTTTTATATCGGGGCTTTTCAACAGGCGTGGTGGTGACGGCAAAAAGGCAGGGCAGAAGGCTTTGGGATTTTTTGTGCTTGGACTGCTGATGAAATGCCTTATATACTGGTCGGTGGTGAGATTTCAGACTGACTTTGACAAAGACGAGTCTGAGGACATCTATTTTAGTTTGATAGGTGCTGACGGCGTTTACTGGTATTTATTTGCCATGGCGGCGTTTGTGGGGCTATGCTGGATACTGAGAAACTGCAAGCCTGCGGTGGTTCTGTTCACGTCGGTTTTGCTGGCGTTGGCGGTGGGGTATGACCCAAATGTGGGCGATGACTTCACGATGTCGAGGATAATCGTATTTTTCCCGTTTTACTACTGCGGATATGTGCTTGATCCTGAGAGGGTGGCTGCGGTAGTCAAAAGGTGGTATATAAGGGTACTGTCCGTGGCGGTGTTAGGCGTATGGGTGTATTTTGCTTTTGCGAGGGTAAAGCTTGTTTATCCGTTGAGAATGTTGTTCACGGGACGAAATTCTTACAGTGCCATATCGGAGGCTACTCAGAGCGAATGTACCCTTTGGGGCAGGCTGCTTGTTATGGCGATAGCGGCGGTGTTGTGCTTTGCGGTGCTTGGCATAGGGCTTGATGTGAAGATACCTGTTATAACAAAGTGCGGTTCGAGGTCTTTGCAGGTATATTTCTGGCACAGGACTATAGTTTATATGCTCACATACTATGGTTATCAGGCGTATCTTGCAAGGATTTACCCTGAACGTTGGGAACTTTATCTTGCACTTACGGCGATACCGATAACGTTTGTGCTTTGCGTGAAGATATTCGGGATACCGCTTGACTGGATACTTAAAGGCATAAAGTGCGGGAATGATAAAAAGGAGAATGGTAATGGAGAATAACTTTTTCAAGAGCGTTATTGACGCAGACGATGCACCTGTGGTTATTTGCGACCTTGAGCATACGATAGTATATATGAACCCGACAGCGGTCAAAAGATATGAAAAGCGTGGAGGAACGGCTCTTGTGGGCAGGTCCATAAAGGACTGTCACAACGGGGACTCTAATGACAAGATAGAGCAGGTCATTGCGTGGTTCAAAAAGGACAAGGGCAACAACAAGGTCTACACTTTCCGCAATGATAAGGAAAACAAGGACGTTTATATGATAGCTCTCAGAAATGATGAGGGAGAGCTTATTGGATATTATGAAAAGCATGAGTACAGAAATATTGAAACTATGAAACTGTATGATATGAAATAATTTGTAAGGAGAATTTATGTTTACATTACTTAAACAAGAGGGTGCTGCACGCAGGGGGCAGTTTGAAACTGTTCATGGAACTATACAGACGCCTGTTTTCATGAACGTGGGTACTTCGGCGGCGATAAAGGGCGGAGTTTCTTCTCTCGACTTGAAAAACGAGCTTAAAACTCAGGTGGAGCTTTGTAACACTTATCATCTCCACGTCAGACCGGGTGACGATGTTATATACAAAATGGGCGGACTTCACAAGTTCATGAACTGGGACAAGCCTATTCTTACAGACAGCGGCGGATTTCAGGTATTTTCTTTAGCCAAGCTGCGTAAAATCAAAGAGGAGGGCGTGTACTTCAACTCTCATGTTGACGGCCGCAGAATTTTTATGGGTCCTGAGGAGAGTATGCAGATACAGTCACATCTTGCGTCCACTATCGCTATGGCGTTTGACGAATGTGTAGAGAACCCTGCTGAGCACAGCTATTCAAAGGCAAGCTGCGAGAGGACGGCGAGGTGGCTGGAGAGGTGCGTTGCGGAGCAGCAGAGGCTCAACGGTTTGGAGGACACTATAAACAGACATCAGATGCTGTTCGGTATCAATCAGGGCTGTACTTATGAGGACATAAGGATAGAGCACATGAAACGTATCCGTGAAATGGAATACTGTTCGGGATTTGCTATAGGCGGTCTTGCTGTAGGTGAGCCGACTGAGGTGATGTATAACATTATCGAAAAGGTCGAGCCTTTTATGCCTAAGGATAAGCCGAGATATCTCATGGGCGTTGGTACGCCGACGAACATAATCGAGGCTGTTTACAGGGGTGTGGATTTCTTTGACTGCGTAATGCCGAGCAGAAACGCACGTCACGGAACGCTGTTCACATGGAACGGAATAATGCACATCACTAATAAAAGGTATGAAACTGACCCTAGACCTATTGATGAGCATTGTGATTGTCCTGCTTGCCGTAATCACAGCAGGGCATATATCCGTCATCTGTTCAAGTCAGAGGAGCAGTTGGGCGGCAGGTTGGCTGTTATGCACAATCTGTATTTCTACAACACGCTCATGGAGAAGATAAGAGATGCTCTTGACGAGGGCAGGTTCGAGCAGTTCAGAAACCAGTACAGCTCGCTGCTTGCGTCAAAGTGTGAGGACTAACAAAATATAACGGCGGACGCTGTTTTCGGAAAATGCAAAGATATTGTTTTGTGTTTTTCGGGAATGGCGTTTTTTATTTGGCGGTGGCATTTTGTTTGATGAAAACATGGGTTTGCCTTTTCGACGGGAGAACGCTGTTCGCTCCCACCATAAAAGTGTGGCAGAAAACGTAAAAATTACATGGAGTTTTGAAAAAGTATTTGGGAAGTTATGAGCCGATGTGATATTAAGGACGATATATAATACGCTGTAAGGGGGATAATATGAGTATTTTTGAGCTGTTTTTAACTGCCTGCGGACTTTCTATGGACGCTTTTGCGGTATCTGTCACCAACGGGCTTTGCGTCAGGAAGGGGAGAGTCAGGGGAGCATTGATGTGCGGTATCATATTCGGGCTTTTTCAGGGGATAATGCCTGCTATCGGTTATGCCTTGGGTATGAATTTTGCGGTATACATCGAGAGGTTCGACCACTGGATAGCTTTGATACTGCTTGGATTCATAGGGTTGAACATGATATGCGGTTCGGGTGATGATGAGATCCAGACAGGGGGCAGGCTCACTTTCGGGGCGGTGCTGGTGCAGGGATTTGCGACTTCGGTTGACGCTCTGGCGGTGGGGATAAGCTTTGCGGCCCTTGGTGTGGGCATTGTGCGTTCGGCGGCGTTTATATGCGTTGTTACGGCGGTTTTATCATTCTGCGGGTTCATGCTGGGGCACAGATTCAGCGGAAAACTCAAGAACAAGGCTAGGATAGTCGGAGGCGTTATATTGATATGTATAGGGCTGAAAATATTTGCTGAACAGACTATATTTGCTTAAAATATTTTCTGTATTCATACAAAGATGTGTTGTATAGATATCTTTGTGAAATTTAATTTAACAAATACAGGTGTGTATGTTCATAAACAAGCCATAATATGAGTGTATAATAAATCTCATGATTTTTAGACAAGTGTATAAATTTGCGATTGATGTACAAACTTGCGATAAGTGTACAAACTTATGATAAGTGTAAAAAATGAGTGCATGATGACAGACAAGTTTATGGAATGTCGGAGGGAGGAAAGGCTTATTTATAGCGGAGAGATATGAAAAAGCTTTTTGTTTTTGATCTGGACGGAACGCTGGTGAACTCCATTTACGATCTTGGGGACGCTATGAACGCTGTGCTGGAGAGATACGGGTTTCCTGTGTTTGGGTATGACACATACAAGCACTTGGTGGGAAACGGTACTTTAAAACTCGTTGAGCGGGCACTGCCTGAAGATATGAGGAGCGAGGAGAACATTAAGAAGTATCATGCTGAGTTCTCTGAGGAATACAACAAGAGATGTTTAAACAAGACAAAGCCGTATGAGCATATCTGCGAGGTGCTTGAAACGCTGCGTGGAGAGGGCATCATGACGGCGGTAGCGTCAAACAAGCCTGACGGTTTTGTAAACTACATTGTTAAAAACATTTTCGGCGAGAAGGATTTTGACCTTATCGTCGGCAAAAAGGACGGTGTTCCGACAAAGCCTGCACCTGACATAATCTATAATATACTTGATACGCTGGGTGTGAGTGCAAAGGACGCTGTGCTTATCGGCGACTCTGACGTGGACGTTATAACGGCAAAAAATGCGGGTCTTGACTGCATTGGCTGCGTATGGGGGTTCAGAGGCAGAGAAGAGCTTGAAAACGCAGGTGCGAAGTATATTGCACAAGTTCCACGGGACATAGTGAGCATTTGTCACGAAATAAACAGGATATAATTTAGACGGAGGATCTATATATGGGTTTTGTAATGGCTGATTTTTATAAGAGATTTGTTGACGAAGAACTTGACAGCGAGGGCAGACTGAAAAGCTTTAAGCTTGACTTGCCTGAGAATTTCAACTTCTCATATGACGTTATAGACGAACTGGCAAAGAACGTGCCTGACAAGGTGGCTATGCAGTGGGTCAATGAAGATGGCGAGGAGCACATCTTCACTTACAAAGACCTTTCTGAGAAGAGCAGTCAGGTAGCGAACATGATGCAGGCTCACGGCGTTAAGAAGGGCGATTTTGTTATGGCTGTCCTCAAGCGTCACTATGAGTTCTGGTTCTTGGCTTACGGTCTTATGAAGATAGGTGCTATTCTTGTGCCTGCTACTTGTCAGCTGAAAAAGAAGGATTATGTTTACCGTTTTGATGCAGCGTCCATATCTTACATCGTGGCAACTGCTGAGGACGATGTTCCTAATCAGGTGGATTCAGCTCTTGAGCAGTACAGCGGCATGAAGGAGAAGTTCATCACTCACGGTGCTAAAGAGGGTTGGATAGACTTTCTCAGCGAGATGGACAAGTATCCAAAGACTTTTGAGAGAATCGAAACACACGTTACTGAGTCAATGCTCATGTATTTCAGCTCCGGTACTACCGGTTATCCTAAGATGGTACTGCACAAGTATTCACTGGCTGCGGCACACATCATCACTGCTAAGCACTGGCATCACCTTGACGAGAACTCACTGCACCTGACTGTTTCTGAAACAGGCTGGGCTAAGTGTGCATGGGGCAAGATGTTCGGTCAGTTCATCTGCGGTGCGACAACATTCGTATATGACTTTGACAGATTTATCCCTGCAAACGTGCTGAAAGTCATTCAGGATTACAAGCTGACTTCGTTCTGTGCACCTCCGACAATGTACAGATTCTTCATCAAGGAGGGTCTTGAGAACTATGACCTTTCTTCACTGAAATACAGCTGTATCGCAGGTGAGGCTCTTAACCCTGAGGTATTCAACAAGTGGTATGAATACACCGGTCTGAAACTTATGGAGGGCTTTGGTCAGACAGAGGGTGCTGTGCTTATCGGTAATCTTTACGGCATGGAGCCTAAGCCGGGTTCAATGGGCAAGCCTACACCGCTTTACAACATCGGTATCGTTGACAGCGAGGGCAAGCCTGTAAAAGTAGGCGAAACAGGCGAGATAGTTGTTTACGCTAAGAGAGGCGAGAACCCTGCACTGTTCAAGGAGTATTACAGAAATCCTGAGGCAACGGACAACGCTTGGAGATTTGGTATGTACCACACAGGCGACACGGCTTACATGGACGATGACGGTTACTACTGGTATGTTGGAAGAACTGACGACCTTATCAAGGCGTCTGGCTATCGTATAGGACCTTTCGAGATAGAGAGTATCCTTATGGAACACCCTTCTGTACTTGAGTGTGCTATCACTGCGGCTGACGACGCTATCAGAGGCAAGGTAGTAAAGGCTACTATCGTTCTTGCAAAGGGCTACACTGCGTCACCTGAGCTTGCTAAGGAACTTCAGAACTATGTTAAGCAGTCAACTGCTCCTTACAAGTATCCTAGAATCGTTGAGTTCGTGGACGAGCTGCCTAAGACTATCAGCGGTAAGATTCGCCGTGTTGAGATAAGAGAGAATGACAGCAAGAAGAATAAGTAAGATATACAAGGCACGTTTCCGTGAGGGGACGTGTCTTTTTTATGGAAAAAGAGTTGACAAATATTTGTTTTTATGGTATTATGTAATATCAACCTGAAATATGGAAAATTATATTATAGGAGAGATATTATGAAAAATAGTTTTAAAAGAACAACGGCAGCTATACTGGCGACAATGATGATAGGCACAGGAATGTATGTGCCGACTCTCGATCACTATAATCTTTTTTCTCAAACATCAGTAACCGCAGAGGCGGCAAGCGTGGGAAAACCAACGGGGTTAAAATCAAAGACACTTTCCAACAGCAAGATAAAGCTCACTTGGAAAAAGGTAAGAAGTGCGAGCGGCTACACTGTGTATATGCGTGAAAACGGCAAATACAAAAAGGTAGCAAACTGCAAGAGCAACACCTACAC
>OHVO01000505.1_pt1 | contig 17094 bp, 12 predicted proteins | sample 1579371 | NCBI WGS metagenome assembly OHVO01 (sample SAMEA3882557, study PRJEB24775) | human gut metagenome | biome: human-associated habitat; feature: intestine environment; material: feces | place: Netherlands | collected 2009/2010 | reverse complement strand
GAAGCTTGCCGTCTGCGCCACGCAGGAGAACATCGACCCCGTCGGCGCGTGCGTCGGCACCAGAGGCGCCAGAGTCGGCGCCGTGGTCGACGAGCTGCACGGTGAAAAAATGGACATCATCGTCTGGTCTGAGGACCCGGCAAAGTTTGTAGCAGCAGCCCTGAGCCCGGCAGACGTCATTTCCGTGACGGTGCTGCCCGGCGCGCAGAAGGCATGCAGAGTCATCGTCCCGGACGATCAGCTGTCGCTTGCCATCGGCAAGCCCGCCTCGCAGGCAGCCGAGTTTGAGCAGGCGCAGGAGCCTGCCGCACCAGAAGCCGCTTCCGAAGCGGAAGAAGCAGAATAACCGTTTTTCATACGGAAGGAGGTACAAAGCCGGATGCAAAAGAAGATTCCCATGCGCCAGTGCGTCGGCTGCCGCGAGATGCGGCAAAAGAAAGAGCTGGTGCGCGTGGTCAAGAGCCCGGAGGGCGTCATCAGTCTGGATTTTCGGGGGAAAGCCCCAGGGCGCGGCGCGTACCTCTGCCCGAACAGCGAGTGCCTGAAAAAAGCGATCCGCGCCAAGGCGCTGGAACGTGCCTTCGACACCCGGATTCCGCAGGAAATTCTGGACGAACTGGTCAGAACCATGGAGGAGCAGCACGATGAATGAAACGCAGCGCAAGGCGCTTTTGCTTCTGGGTTTGGCGCGCAAGGCGCGCAAGCTCGAGATCGGAGAGGAGCCCTGCGGCATTGCCTGCCGCAGCGGAAAAGCAAAGCTGCTTCTCATCGCGCACGACGCGGGCGACCACACATTCCGCCGCGCAAGATCCTATTGCCGGGCGGGAAAGCCCCCGTACCTGTGCGTGCCGTTCACGAAGGACGAGCTGGGGGACGCACTGGGCTGCAACGCCTGCGCGCTGTGCGCAATTCTGGACGCGCCGTTTGCAAAGGCGTTTCTGGAGGACCTGCCGGAGCTGGCGCAGCAGTGCGGCTTCTTCCTGCAGCGGGGCGTGTATCTGGATCCCATCCCCAACAAGGACTGGGAGTTTACCCCCCTGGTGAAGCCCGGTGACCACGTCACCGCAGGCGACGCCGTGGGCAGCGTGCCCGAGGGGCTGTTCACCCACCTGATCATGGTGCCCTTCGGCCTGAAGGACCAGGGCTGGCGGGTGAAATCCGTCCGGGAAAAGGGCGTGTACAACGTCCGGGACACCGTGGCGGTGCTGGAAAACGAAAGCGGCGAGGAGAAGGAACTGACCATGGTGTTCTCCTGGCCCGTGAAGCAGCCCATCCGCTGCTATGAGGAGCGTCTGCGCCCGGATGAGACCCTGGTGACCAAGCTCCGCTCCATCGACACCTTCCTGCCGGTGGCCAAGGGCGGCACCTTCTGCGTACCCGGCCCCTTCGGCGCGGGCAAGACCGTTCTGCAGCACATGGAGGCCAAGAACGCCGACGTGGACGTGGTCATCGTGGCCGCCTGCGGCGAGCGGGCCGGCGAGGTGGTGGAGGTGCTGAAGGAGTTCCCCGAGCTGGTGGACCCCCGCACCGGACGCTCCCTGATGGAGCGCACCATCATCATCTGCAACACCTCCTCCATGCCCGTGGCCGCCCGTGAGGCGTCGGTGTACACCGCCGTCACCATGGCGGAGTATTACCGCCAGATGGGTCTGGACGTGCTGCTGCTGGCAGACTCCACCAGCCGCTGGGCCCAGGCCATGCGTGAGATGAGCGGCCGTCTGGAGGAGATCCCCGGCGAGGAGGCCTTCCCCGCCTATCTGGAGTCCGTCATCGCCTCCTTCTATGAGCGGGCCGGTAAGGTCCGGCTGAAGAACGGCAAGATCGCCTCCGTCACCATCGGCGGCACCGTGTCCCCCGCCGGCGGCAACTTCGAGGAGCCCGTGACCCAGGCCACCCTGAAGGTGGTGGGCGCGTTCCACGGTCTGTCCCGCGAGCGGTCCGACGCCCGCAAATACCCCGCCATCCACCCCATCGACTCCTGGTCCAAGTACCGGGGCGTGGTGGATATGGAGCGGGTGGAGCAGGCCCGCGCCATCCTCAAGCGCAGCAACGAGATCAACCAGATGATGAAGGTCATCGGCGAGGAGGGTACCTCCGCCGAGGACTATATCGTATACCAGAAGGGCGAGCTGCTGGATGCGGTGTATCTGCAGCAGAACTCCTTCGATCCCATCGACGCCGCCTGCGACCCCGACCGTCAGATCCACGAGTTCAACGTGCTGTATGACGTGCTGACCCGGGACTTCGCACTCAGCGACAAAAAAGAGATCCGCGCCTTCTTCAACCAGGTCCGGCAGGAGTTCCTGGACTGGCACAACACCGTGTTCCGCACCCCGGAATTTGAGGCCCAGGAAAAGCGGCTCAAGGACTTTTACCTGAGCAAGGCAGCGGGTTGAGAGGGGAGTCAATATGCAGAAAGTTTACACGAAAATTGAGTCCATCGTGGGTAACGTCGTCACGGTCCGGGCCTCCGGCGTCCGCAACGGCGACCTGGCCCTGGTGGGCGACAGCTATGCCAACGTCATCAAGCTGGACAAGGACCTGGTGACGCTGCAGGTGTTCAGCGGCACCCAGGGCGTCAGCACCACGGACCCGGTCCGTTTCCTGGGCCGCCCCATGATGGTGTCCTTCTCCGACCACCTGCTGGGCCGCATCTTCGACGGCGCCGGGGTCCCCCGGGACAACGGCCCCGCCCTGACGGAGAACATGATCCCCATCGGCGGCCCCTCCGTGAACCCGTCCAAGCGTATCGTGCCCAACAAGCTGATCCGCACCGGTATCCCTATGATCGACGTGTTCAACACCCTGGTGGAAAGCCAGAAGCTGCCCATCTTCTCCGTATCCGGCGAGCCGTATAACCAGCTGCTCTCCCGCATCGCCATGCAGGCCCAGGTGGACATCATCGTCCTGGGCGGCATGGGCCTGAAGTACGACGACTATCTGTACTTCCGGGACACCCTGGAAAAGAGCGGCGCCATGGGCCGCACGGTGATGTTCATCCACACCGCCTCCGACCCCACCGTGGAATGCACCCTGGTGCCCGATATGGCCCTGGCCGTGGCGGAGCAGTTCGCCCTGGCCGGAAAGCGCGTGCTGGTGCTGCTGACGGATATGACCAACTACGCCGACGCCCAGAAGGAAATGGCCATCACCATGGAACAGGTGCCCTCCAACCGCGGCTACCCGGGCGATCTGTACAGCTGCCTGGCCGCCCGCTATGAAAAGGCCGTGGACTTCGAGGGCGCGGGCTCCATCACCATCCTGGGCGTCACCACCATGCCTGGCGACGACGTGACCCACCCGGTGCCCGACAACACCGGCTATATCACCGAGGGCCAGTATTACCTGAAAAACGGCCACATTGAGCCCTTCGGCTCCCTGTCCCGCCTGAAGCAGAACGTCAACGACAAGACCAGAAGCGACCACCGGGCCCTGATGGACGGCATGATCCGGCTGTACAGCGCCTATAAGGAGAGTCTGGAAAAGAAGTCCATGGGCTTCATGATGTCCGAGTGGGACGAAAAGCTGCTGAAATACGGGCACCTGTTTGAAACGAAGCTGATGGACCTGAGCGTGAATATCCCGCTGGAGGAGGCGCTGGACCTGGGCTGGGAGATCCTGGCCGAGTGCTTCGAGCCCAACGAAACCGGCCTGAAAACCAGCCTCATCCAGGAGAGATGGCCCAAGCGGTCCGCCGTGGAATGAGGGTGCGCCTATGGCTGTCAAACTTACCAAAAATGAATTGAAGGTGCAGAAGGACCGCCTGAAGCAGTTTCAGCGCTATCTGCCCACCCTGCAGCTGAAAAAGCAGCAGCTGCAGTCCGTGGTGATGCAGGTAACGGCCCAGCTGGAGCAGGTGGAGCAGCAGCGCCGGGCCGCCGTGGCGGGACTGGACGACTGGGTGGCCGTTTTCGCGGAAAACGACAGCTTCCCGGCGGACAAGCGCCTGGAGACCCTGATCCGCCCCCACCATGTGGTGTGCGGCCAGGAGAACATCGCCGGTGTCACCGTTCCGGTGTTCCAGGAGCTGAGCTTTGAGGAGATCCAATACGACGTGGCGGACTATCCCCTGTGGGTGGACACCGCCGCCGTGCGCCTGCGGGAGATCGCCCGGCTGGACGCTCTGGAAAAGACCCTCCGCCGCCAGGTGGAGCTTCTGGAGCAGGAGCTGCGCTCCACGGCCCAGCGGGTGAACCTGTTTGAAAAGGTCAAGATCCCCGAGGCCAAGGAGAACATCCGGGTCATCGGCATCTACCTGGGCGACCAGCAGACCTCCGCCGTGGTGCGGGGCAAGATCGCCAAGAAGAAGCTGCAGGAGGTGAGCGGATGATCGAAAAAATGAAGGTCGTCCACATTGTGGCGGCCGCATCGGAAAAAACCGCCCTGCTGGACCGGCTGCGGACCCTGGGCATCGTCCACTTCGCCGAAAAGGCCAGCGCCGACCAGCGGCATCTGGAGCGCTTCGCGGAGCTGTCCAGGATGGAGATGCTTCTCCAGGAATACACGGGACAGGAGCCGGAAAAAAAGCTGCTGTCCGACAAGGAATTTGAGGTCTTTTACAAGGACCTGGCCGCCTGCATAGACCGGCACAAGGCCCTGCAGGAGCAAAAGACCGCCGTCCATGCGGCTGCGGAGCGGCTGTCCGAATGGGGAGCCTTCTCCCCGGCGGAGCTGCGGTCGCTGGGGGACCAGGGCCTGGATATCCACATTTACCGCACGGACAAAAAGACTGCGGCCGCCCTGGCGGCGGACCCGGACGTGCGTGTGATCCGGCTGGCCCCGGTGGGAAAGATGCCCACCCTGGCCTCCATCGGGCCCCTGCCCGCCCCGTATCCCGTCACCGAGTTCCCCATCCCCGAAAAGGGCCTGGAGGAGCTGAACCAGGAGTGGGAGGACTGCGACCGGGGCATCCGGGTCTGTGAGGCGGAGCTGCACGACGCCGCCCGGCACCTGCCCAGCATCCACGACCAGATGCTCAAGACCCAGAACGCCGCAGAGTATTCCGCCGTCAGCAACACGTCCCAGAGCCAGGATGGCCTGGTGTGGCTGACGGGCTATATCCCGGCAGCGGAGGTGGAGGGCTTCAAAAAGGCCGCCGCCCAGGCGCACTGGGCCTGGGCCATGGAGGACCCCGCCGCCGATGACGACAAGGTCCCCACCAAGGTCAAGTACAACAAGGTCACCCGGCTGATGATCCCGGTGTTCGACATCCTGGGCGTGGTTCCCGGCTACCGGGAGTATGACATTTCCTTCTGGTTTCTGGGCTTTTTCACCCTGTTCTTTGCCATGATCATCGGCGACGCGGGATACGGCTGCCTGTTCCTGCTGGCGGCCCTGGTCATGACCCTGAAAAGCAAGAAGGCGTCCACCGCGGTGCAGCTGCTGTGGCTGCTGTCCATCGCCACCATTGTGTGGGGCGCGCTGACAGGCACCTGGTTCGGCCTGGAGCAGGCCATGGACGTGCCCTTGCTGCGGAGCCTGGTGATCCCCACCTTCGCCAACTATCCCGCCCACTTCGGTGTGGAATCCACCACCCAGCAGAACGCCATCATGAAGTTCTGCTTCATCCTGGGCACGGTGCAGCTGTCGCTGGCCTGCGTCATGAACATCCGGCGCAAGCTCCGGGAGAAGGACCTGAGCTGGCTGGCGGACCTGGGCTGGCTGGCCGCCATCGACGCCCTGTATTTCGTGGTGCTGTACCTGGTCATCGGCCAGCAGGTGAACCTGATGCCTGTGGCCTGCGTGGTCATCGCGGGCTTCCTGCTGGTGGTGCTGTTCGGCGGCATGTCCCCGGACAAGAGCTTCGGCCAGGGTCTGAAGGCGGGCCTGGGCGACGCGTTCACGGTGTTCCTGAACACCATCAGCGCCTTCGGCAACATCATGAGCTACATTCGCCTGTTTGCCGTGGGCATGGCCTCCCTGGCCATCGCTCAGAGCTTCAACAACATGGCCCTGGGCTTCAAGGGCCCCTTGGTCATCGCCGCCGTCCTGATCCTGCTGATCGGTCACGGGCTGAACATCGTCATGGGCCTGCTGTCTGTGGTGGTCCACGGCGTCCGCCTGAACCTGCTGGAGTTTTCCGGTCAGCTGGGTATGGAGTGGGCCGGTATTGCTTACGATCCCTTTAAAAAGCACGATAAAATCAAAAAATAAACGGATAGGAGATCAACTATGAATATCGAATTTATTGGTATGGCGTGCGCTCTGGGCCTGTCCGCCATGGGCTCTGCGTTCGGTTCCGGTTTTGCTGCTCAGGCCTCCGTGGGCGCGTGGAAAAAGTGCTACGCCAACGGCAAGCCCGCTCCCTTCATCATGGTGGCCTTCTCCGGCGCACCTCTGACCCAGACCATCTATGGCTTCCTGCTGATGAACTTCATCCGCAGCGCCGTGGAGGGCGGCTGTGACGCGGCTCTGGCCATGTTCACCGGCATCTTCGCGGGCCTGGCCATCGGCCTGTCCGCCTTCTTCCAGGGCAAGGTTGCCGCCGCCTCCGCCGATGCACTGGGCGAGACCGGAAAGGGCACGGCAAACTACTTCATTGTCATCGGTATTATCGAAACGGTGGCACTGTTCACCCTGGTGTTCAGCCTGCTGCTGCTCCAGTAACCCCGCAAAAGCAAGGGGATCCGGTCCCCTGCCAGACAACGCAAAAACTTCCCCTGCCATAGGCAGGGGAAGTTTTTTGCTTATTAAAAAGGTCTCGCAGAGTTTGCCGCCCGCAGGTTTCGCGCATTTTGGACAAGTATTAGTAATACTTCACCAGCCCCGACAGCAGCAGGGTGGGGAGCAGCAGCAGAACCAGGAAGGCCAGCATGTACAGCGGCGACAGGGCGGCGAAATCGCCGGCGGTGGTCAGATAGTACGACAGCACCAGGCCGCACAGGCCGCCGATCCAGCTGAGGACGGTGGACCAGCGCACCGCCTGACACATCCGCTGGCTGCCGATGACGGTTTCCGCCATAGGCAGCAGGCCGTCCCGATAGATCAAGGCGTTGGGGGTCTCCCCGGGCTGGGCGGTCAGGTCCGCCAGGGCCAGCCGGGTGGCCACCCCCGGGTAAATGGGCCGGGCGTTCAGGCGGAATTTCCGCTTCAGCAGATTGGGGGTGATGTTGACGCCCCGGGTGGCCAGCACCGGGGTCACCCGGTTCCGGCGCAGGGCCCGCAGGGCCCACTCCACGTTCCGGGAGGGCAGGTACTTCACCGCGAAGATGGCCGCCAGGCGGCCGTCCACCGTCATGAAAACACCGGTTTCCATTTTCAGGTCCCGGGGCAGGGCGATGCGGCGCTTTTTCATGAAATAGGCGCTGCCCATGGCCACCGTGGCCCCCCGGATGGTGCAGTCGATGCCGCCGTCCTCGTAATAGTGCAGGTCGTGGGCGTCGTATCGGAAGCTGACCTGGCCGTCCATCAGCTGCAGCAGCAGGGGCGTCAGCTGGCTTCCGGCGGCCCGGCACAGGGCCTCGGCATAGGCCAGGGCCTCGCCGATCTCCTGATCGTATACCTTCAGGCCGTTAAGCTCCACCGTACCCAGGGCGGCGGAGGGCTCGTTCTTCTCCTTGCCGTGCAGGGACAGGACCCCGGCCGGGAACAGGTCCTCGTCCGTGACCACCACCCGGCGGGCGGCGGTAATGGCCCGGGCCCCCCTCCAGCCCGCCACGGCGCAGCCGCTTTTGTGCAGGCGGCGGCACAGCAGGGACAGGGGCAGCGTCCCGGACAGGGGCAGGGACAGGGGTACCGTGGCCGACAGCAGCGCCGACCACAGCCAGAGGAAGCGGTTCATCTGGTGCCCGCTGAGGGCTGCCACCAGGGCCAGCACCGTGGCCAGGGCCAGGTACAGCGGCGTCAGAATGGGCTGCCACCGGGCGGCGGGGTCCGGGGACTGCCACATGCGGTAAAAGCCCTCCAGACGCCCCTGCTGCTTGCAGGCTCCGGCGGCGGTGACGGAGGCCACATACGGCGGCGTGCCACCCAGCTGGGCCAGGCGGAAGCTGTCATACCGGGCCCGGGCGGCGCGATATTGGCCGCAGGCGCACAGATACAGCAACGCCGCCGCCGGGGCGGCAAAGGGCAGATTCGGGCATTGCCCCAGAAACAGGCACTGGGCGCTGTCCGCCAGGGCTGCCAGGCCGCACACCAGCGCCGCCGCCGGGGCGGTGACGCGCCCATGGCCCAGGCTCTCCCCTGCCTCGTGCCACAGTCGGGTGCTCAGCAGCAGGCACAGGGCCAGCAGCCCCGCTGGTATGCCGCAGCGCAGCCAGACGTGGTCATACCACCCCTGGGACAGCAGGTCCAGCCCGTCGATGACGGCCACGGCTATGGCCAGCAGGGTGGGCGCCGTCAGCAGCAGACGCTGCCGGTGCAGCCGGGCGCACTGCCACTTCTGCTCCCGGGCGGCGTCGTCCATGGTGGGCTCCGGCTCCGGCGGCTCCTCCGGGGCGTCGTCCGGGTTTTCCAGGTCCCGGGCGGGGATGCGGTCCCGGACCCACTGGGCGGCGGCGGACAGGCGCTCCCTCAAAGGCACCCGCTCCGGCAGGACGCCGTCCTCGTCGTCCTCCTCCGGAACGGCCTGGGGCTCGTCCGGGTCCTCCTGCCGCTGCCGGAAGCGGCGGCGCAGCCGGTCCAGGGGGTTCTCCCGGGGCGGTTCGTCGTCCGGGCGATACTCCGGCTCCGGAACAGGCTCCGGTTCCGGTTCAGGTTCTGGTTGTGGTTCTTGTTCCGGCTCTTGTTCCGGTTCGGGGGCCGGCTCCGGCTCAGGCTCCGGTTCGGAGACCGGTTCGGGTTCGGGGATGGGCTCCGGTTCGGGGGCCGGCTCCGGCTCCCTTCGGGACCCACCCGAGCCGAATTCGTCCAGAATGTCGTCTATGGTGAAGTCCATCTCCGGCGGCGTGGGCCGCATGTCTTCGTTACGCATGGTGATCCCTCGTTGTTATCCCCGGCGCTGGCGCACGGCCTCATACAGCAGGATGGCGGCGGCCGCCGACGCGTTCAGGGAGGAAATATGCCCCTTCATGGGGATGCTGACCAGGAAATCGCAGTTTTCCGCCACCAGGCGGCTCATGCCATCTCCCTCGGAGCCGATGACAATGGCCGCCGGGCCCTTGAGATCGGCGCTGTACAGGTTGGTGGAGGCTCCGGCGGCGGTGCCGAAGATCCAGACCCCCTGTTTTTTCAGGTCCTTCAGGACGGAGGTCAGGTTGGCCACCCGGGCCACCGGCAGATAGCTGACGGCCCCGGCGGAGGTTTTCCCCACGATGGCGGTGAGCCCGGCGGAGCGGCGCTTGGGGATGATGAGCCCGTGGGCCCCGGCGCACTCGGCGGTGCGGAGGATGGCCCCCAGGTTGTGGGGGTCGGATATCTCGTCGCACACCACCAGCAGAGGCGGCTCCCCCTTGGCGGCGGCGGCATCCAGGATGCTCTGGACGCTGACGTATTCCCGGACGGCGGCCAGGGCGATGACCCCCTGGTGGGAGTGGGTGCGGCTCATGGCGTCCAGCTTCCGCCGGTCCGCCACCACCACCACCACACCGGCCTCCCGGGCCCGGGAGGCGATATGGCCCAGGGTCTTGTCCGTCTCGCCCTTGGCCAGATAGATCTTGTCAATGGCCGTTCCGGCCCGCAGGGCCTCGATCACAGCGTTGCGGCCCTCGATGAGGCCGTCGGCCTCCGCCTGGGGGGCGGGCCATCTGGTTTCGTTGTCTCTCATGGTGCGATGTCCTCGTTTTTTCGATATTTTATCCAGTATACCATATTCCATGGACAAGATAAAGCGCCCGGGACACAAATTTTTCGCCATTTTTCCCGGCGGGCTTTCTTGTATCAGGCCGGAAAATGTGGTATGATAAATTATTAAATTAGGGAAGTGCCGCCTTTTTCACGACACGGGGCGGCTGGGAGGTTTCCATTGGACAGAAAGCAAGTGCTTCTCGACGACGGGCAGATGGCCCGCCAGCGGGAATTTACCGAAAAAATCCACGCCATGCACCAGGCCCGGGGCCGGACGCCTCTGGCTCTGGTGGACACCTTCGGGTGCCAGCAGAACGTGGCCGACAGCCAGCATATCCTGGGGATGCTGCGGGACATGGGGTGCGAGTTCACCGACGATGCCGCCCGGGCGGACATTGTGGTGATGAACACCTGCGCCATCCGGGACCATGCGGAAAAGCGGGTATACGGCACCCTGGGCGCCCTGACCCACACCAAGAAGCAGAACCCGGAGCAGATCATCTGCCTGTGCGGCTGCATGGCCCAGCGGCCGGAGGTGGCGGAGAAGGTCCGGACCAGCTATCGCCATGTGGACCTGGTGTTCGGGCCCCAGGCCCTGTGGAAGTTCCCGGAACTTCTGTATCAGGTGTATACCCGCCGGGGCCGGGTGTTCTCCGTGGAGAACGAGCACGGCTCCATTGCCGAGGGGATGCCCGTGGTCCGGGAGGGCCGGGTCCGGGCGTGGGTGTCCATCATGTATGGGTGCAACAACTTCTGCTCCTACTGCATCGTCCCCTATGTCCGGGGCCGGGAGCGCAGCCGCGCCCCGGAGAAGATCGTGGAGGAGGTCCGCCAGCTGGCGGCGGAGGGCTTCAAGGAGATCACCCTGCTGGGCCAGAACGTGAACTCCTACGGAAAGGACCTGCCGGAGCCCTGGGACTTTGCGGACCTTCTGCGGGAGCTGGACAAGATCGACGGCGACTACCTGATCCGCTTTATGTCGTCCCAGCCCAAGGATGCCAGCTATAAGCTGTTTGACACCATGGCCCAGAGCCGCCACGTGGCCCACCAGCTGCACCTGCCGGTGCAGTCCGGCAGCGACCGGGTGCTGCGGGCCATGAACCGCCCCTATGACCGGGCGAAATACCTGGACCTGATCGGCTATGCCCGGAAGGTCATGCCGGACCTGGTGCTGACGTCGGACGTGATCATCGGCTTCCCCGGCGAGACGGAGGCCGAGGCCATGGAGACGGTGGACCTGGTGCGGCAGGTGGAATTCGACGCCCTGTTCACCTTCATCTTCTCCCCCCGGCCCGGTACGCCGGCGGCCAAAATGGACGATCCGGTGCCCCGGGCGGAGAAGCAGAAGTGGTTCGACACCCTGTGCAGCACCCAGAACGAGATTTCTGCCCGGCTCCACGCCGGGTATGTGGGCCGGACCCTGCGGGTGCTGGTGGACGGCGAAACCGACGACACCCGGTGGCCCCTGTCCGCCCGGACGGCGGGGGGACGGCTGGTGCACCTGGTGGGGGACAAGTCCGCCCTGGGCCAGTACCGGGACGTGAAGATCACCGACAGCAACACCTGGGCCCTGTTCGGGGAGATGCTTCCTGCATCAAAAGAACAACGTTCTTTTGATGCATAAGATACCACGGCCAACGCCGCGAAGCGGGCATATGCCCCATAGAACAATAAGTTTTGCACTTTTCAACAATGTTTTCCACCACCATTCGACAGATCAGCCGCCTATGCGGCAGAAAGCGCGGGTGAAACCATGGCAGAGCTGACCCCCATGATGAAGCAGTATCTGCAGATCAAGGAACAGAATCAGGACGCCATCCTGTTTTTCCGGCTGGGAGATTTTTACGAGATGTTCGGCGACGACGCCCGGAAGGCGTCCAAGGAGCTGGACCTGACCCTGACCACCCGGGATAAGGACAAGAACAAGAGCTTCGAGGAGAAGATCCCCATGTGCGGCATCCCCTATCACGCCTCGGACGCCTATATTGCCCGGCTTATTGCCAAGGGCTACAAGGTGGCCATCTGCGAGCAGACCGAGGACCCTGCCACGGCCAAGGGCCTGGTGGACCGGGACATCATCCGGGTGGTGACCCCCGGCACGGTCATTGACGCGGCCTGCCTGGAGGAGGGACGCTCCAACTTCTGCGCGGGGCTGTATCTGGACGACACCTGCGCGGGCTTCAGCGTGTGCGACATCTCCACCGGCAAGACCCACGTCACCGCCTTCCAGGGTCCGGACCGGGCGGAGCACCTGCTCAACGAGCTGGGGCGGTTTTCCCCGGCGGAGGCGGTGGTGAACCAGGCGGCCTACGACTGCGGGCCGCTGCTGAGTCTGATGCAGGATAAGCTCCACTGCCATGTGGAGCGGCTGAGCGCCGGACGCTTTCAATTGCAGGAGGCGGAAAGGACCGTCCGCGCCCAGTTCGGCGATGAGGCTGCGGGACGGCTGCCAAAGGGGAATCCCGCGGCGGCGCTGTCGCTGGGAGCCCTGCTGGACTATCTCCACGAGACGCAGAAAACCGACCTGCGCCATGTGGACGACCTGGACTATTACCAGCAGGGGCAGTTCATGGAGCTGGACCTGACGGCCCGGCGGAACCTGGAGCTGACGGAGACCCTGCGCAGCAAGGAGAAGAAGGGGAGCCTCCTCTGGGTGCTGGACAAGACCAAGACCCCCATGGGCGGGCGGATGCTCCGCAGCTGGCTGGAGCGGCCCCTGCTGTCCGTAACGGCCATCACCCGCCGCAGCGGCGCCGTGGGCCAGCTGGTGGACCACACCATGATCCGGGAGGAGCTGGCCCTGGCCCTGACGGGCATCGGCGACATGGAGCGCCTGGTGGGCCGCATCGTATACGGCACCGCCGGGGGCCGGGACGTGGTAGCCCTGAAAAACGCCATGGCGCGGCTGCCTCATGTGAAGGAGCTGCTGTCGGCCTTTGACCGGGGCCGCCTGGGGGAGCTGGCCCAGCTGGACACCCTGGAGGACCTGACGGACCTCATCGGCCGCACCCTGTGCGACGATCCCCCCTTCTCCGTCCGGGAGGGGGAGTTCATCCGGGAGGGCTTCGACCCGGAGGTGGACCGCCTGCGGAGCATCCTCCATGGCGGCAAGGGCGTCATCGCCTCCATGGAGGCCGCCGAAAAGGAGAAAACCGGCATCCGCACCCTGAAGATCGGATACAACAAGGTGTTCGGATACTACATCGAGGTGTCCAACTCCTTCAAGGACCAGGTGCCGGATACCTATATCCGCAAGCAGACCCTGGTCAACGGCGAGCGATACATCACCCAAGAGCTGAAGGACCTGGAGCACGACATCCTGTCCGCGTCGGACCGGGTATCGGCCCTGGAATATGAGCTGTTCACCCGGCTGCGGCAGGAGCTGAGCGGCCATGTGGCCCGGATCCAGGCCACGGCCGCCGCCGTGGCGGAGGCGGACTGCCTGTGCTCCCTGGCGGCGGTGGCGGTGAAGAACAACTACTGCTGCCCGGCGGTGGACGAGTCCGGGGTCATCGAAATTCACCAGGGACGCCACCCGGTGGTGGAGGCCATGCGGCCCGACGCCCTGTTTGTGCCCAACGACACCTATATGGGCCGCAGCGAGGACCGGGTGTCCATCATCACCGGCCCCAACATGGCGGGCAAATCCACCTATATGCGCCAGGTGGCGCTGATGGTCCTGATGGCCCAGATCGGGTCCTTTGTCCCGGCTAAGGCGGCCCGCCTGGGCATTGTGGACCGGATCTTCACCCGCATCGGGGCCTCCGACGACCTGTCGGCGGGACAGTCCACCTTTATGGTGGAGATGACGGAGGTCAGCGACATTCTGCGCACCGCCACCGCCGACAGCCTGCTGATCCTGGACGAGATCGGCCGGGGCACCTCCACCTTCGACGGCATGAGCATCGCCCGGGCGGTGCTGGAATACTGCGCCGACCCCAAGCGCCTGGGGGCCAAGACCCTGTTTGCCACCCACTATCACGAGCTGACCGCCATGGAGGGGACCCTTCCCGGCGTGAAGAACTATAACATCGCCGTCCGCACCCGGGGGGAGGAGATCGTGTTCCTGAGGAAGATCGTCCCCGGCGGCGCGGACCGCAGCTACGGCATCGAGGTGGCCAAGCTGGCGGGCCTGCCGGAGGCGGTGGTGTCCCGGGCCAGAAAGATCCTCCGGCAGCTGGAGGAGGAGTCCGGCCACCCGGCGGCAGCCCCCGCTCCCCGGGAGGACCAGGTGTCCTTTGCCGCCGTGGCCGAGGGAGAGGTCATCGACCGGCTGCGCCGGGCTCAGGTGGACTCCCTGACGCCCCTGGAGGCATTGCAGCTGCTGTATGAGCTGAAAAAGAAGCTGACGTAACACGAAAGGACAACTCTATGCCTGATATTCAATGCCTGCCCCGGCACGTGGCGGACCTGATCGCCGCCGGCGAGGTGGTGGAGCGGCCCGCCAGCGTGGCCAAGGAGCTGCTGGAAAACGCCCTGGACGCCGGGGCTACCGCCATCGTGGCGGAGGTGCAGCACGGGGGCCTGACCTATCTGCGGATGACGGACAACGGCTGCGGCATCGCGCCCCAGCAGCTGCCCACGGCGTTTCTGCGCCATGCCACCAGCAAGCTGCGCACCGCCGGGGACCTGGCTGCCATCGGCACCCTGGGCTTCCGGGGGGAGGCCCTGGCGGCCATCTCCGCCGTGTCCCGGGTGGATATCCTGACCCGCCAGACCGGGGCCCAGACCGGGGCCTCCCTGCATCTGGAGGGGGGCGTGCCCGGCCAGGTGGAGGAGATCGGGTGCCCGGAGGGCACCACCATCTGCGTGCGGGACCTGTTTTACAACACCCCCGCCCGGATGAAGTTCATGAAAAAGGACAGCGCCGAGGGGGCCGCCGTGTCCGGCATCGTCCAGCACCTGGCCCTGAGCCATCCGGAGGTGTCCTTCAAGCTGCTGCGGGACGGGGCCGAGGTGCTCCACACCCCCGGCGACGGGCAGCTGCTGTCTGCCGTATACGCGGCCATGGGCCGGGACTTCGCCATGGGCCTGCAGGAGGTCCGGGGCTGCGGCGGCGACGTGCGGGTGTCGGGTTATGTGACCCGGCCCCTGAACGGCCACGGCACCCGGGGCCGCCAGCTGTTCTTCGTCAACGGCCGGTTCGTGAAAAGCCAGCTGCTGTCGGCGGCCCTGGAGGAGGCGTACCGCAACCGGCTGCTGAAGGGGAAGTTCCCCGGCTGCGTGCTGCATCTGACCCTGCCGGAGGACCGGGTGGACGTGAACGTGCATCCAGCCAAGACCGTGGTGAAATTCGTATCCGACAAAACCGCCTTTGACGCGGTGTACTATACCGTCATGGACGCCCTGAACCGGGCGGAACAGCCCGCCCAGCAGGAGGAAAAGCCCTTTTACCGGACCATGACCGCCCAGGAGTTCCGGCAGCAGCAGAAGCCCCAGCCGGAGAAGCCGCCGCTGGGCAGCTATACTGCCCGGCCCGCCGCCCCGGCCCGGCCGGTGCGCCCGGCGGAACAGCCGGCCCTGGCGGTGCGGGACGTGGCCCCGGAGCCGGGGAAGGCCTTCACGGCCCCCACGGCCCGGCCCGGCGTCAGCTATCACATCACCCCGCCGTCCCCGGCCCCTGCGGCAGAGCCGCAGGAACCGGCGCCTGTGCGGGAGGAACCGCCTGTGCAGGAGACGGTATCCCTGCCGGAGCAGGTGACTCTGGAGCCGCCGCATGAGGCTCCCTGGCGCATCGCCGGGGAGGTGCTGCGGACCTATATCATCTGCGAGGACGAGGGGGAGAATGTGTGGCTCATCGACAAGCACGCCGCTCATGAGCGGGTGCGGTTCGACGCGCTGAAGGCCGCCGCGGAGCCGGTGATGACCCAGACCCTGCTGGAGCCGTTGGCGGTGGAGCTGCCGCCGGAGGACTGCGCGGCGGTGCTGGAGCAGCTGCCCCTGCTGGAGCGGTACGGCTTCCGGTGCGAGGATTTCGGCGGCGCGGTGCTGGTGCGGGAGGTACCCGGCGATATCGACGACCCCGCCGGGGCCCTGGAGGAGCTGGCGGAGGACTTGCGGCTGAACCGGGCGGACCCGGACGCGGCCCGGGACAGCCTGCTGTCCACCATGGCCTGCAAATCCGCCATCAAGGCCGGGATGCACACCGACCCCGCCGAGCTGCGGCGTCTGGTGGACCGGGTCCAGTCCGGGGAGATCCAGTATTGCCCCCATGGCCGCCCGGTGGCAGTGAAGCTCAGCAAATACCAGGTGGAGAAGATGTTCAAGCGGGCGTGACAGCCCGGGAAAGGAGCCGCCTATGACCGTTCTGTGCGTGGTGGGTCCCACCGCCAGCGGAAAAACGAAAATGGCCGTGGCCCTGGCCCGGCGGCTGAACGGCGAGGTGGTGTCCGTGGACTCCATGCAGATCTACCGGGGCATGACCATCGGCACCGCCGCCCCCACGGCGGAGGAGATGGAGGGGGTCCCCCATCACATGATCGCCGTGGCGGACCCGGCGGGGCAGTGGTCTGCGGCCCGGTTCTGCCAGGCGGCGGACGCCTGCATTCAGGATATCCTCAGCCGGGGAAAGCTCCCGGTGCTGGCCGGAGGCGCGGGCCTGTACCTGGACGCCCTGATCCGGGGAGACGACTTTGCCCCCGGCTGCCAGGGGGGGCAGACCCGTCTGCGGCTTCAGCAGGAGCTGCGGGAGCTGGGGCCCCGGGAGATGCTGCGGCGTCTGGAGGCCGTGGACCCGGAGACGGCGGCGCGGCTGCACCTGCGGGACGAAAAGCGCATCCTCCGGGCCTTAGAGGTATATGAGGAGACCGGGGAGCCCATGTCCCGGCGGGACAAGCGGGGCCGGGAAAAGCCGGACCGGTACCAGGCCCTCTATATCGGGCTGAACTTCCGGGACCGGGCGGACCTGCGGGAGCGCATCGACCGCCGGGTGGACGAGATGGTCCGCCGGGGGCTTTTGCAGGAGGTGCAGGCGCTTCTGGCCGGGGGCCTTCCCCGGGACGCCACGGCCCTGCAGGCCATCGGCTACAAGCAGTTTCTTGCGGTGGCCGAGGGCACGGCCACGGCGGAGGAAGCCATCGAGGAGGTCAAGCTCCGCTCCCGGCAGTACGCCAAGCGGCAGTTGACGTGGCTGCGGCGGAATCCGGACATTTTCTGGGTGCGCTGGCAGCGCGATCCAAATTTCCCGGAGGGTCTGCAAAAAGCGACAGAATATCTCCACAGCCGTGGTTTATGCTGAATCACGGCGGAGGTTGTCCCATAGAGATAGCGTCCGTACAAAAAAGATACATAGGAGGACGCTATGCAGAAGACAAACAATTTACAGGAAATCTTTTTGACCCAGGCCCGGAAACAGAAGCTCCCCGTCACCAT
>OHVO01000501.1_pt1 | contig 17134 bp, 16 predicted proteins | sample 1579371 | NCBI WGS metagenome assembly OHVO01 (sample SAMEA3882557, study PRJEB24775) | human gut metagenome | biome: human-associated habitat; feature: intestine environment; material: feces | place: Netherlands | collected 2009/2010 | reverse complement strand
AATTTTCCGAAAGGAATGTGAGGAAAAGAAATTATTGCAGGAAATCCTTGCAAATGAAGTCATTGCGTCTGGTGATGTGTTTAACTGTAATAAGATGGATTTTAAATTTCTTCAAAGAAATTTAGGTAAAAAGATTCAGGCTGCAAGTCCATCCATGTTGAAGTCTGTGATTGAAAGAAAACTTTCATATCATGGTGTATCCATCAATGAGATTAGTTATTCTAAATTAAATCCTGAGCTTGAAGAAAAAAACATCAGCAAAAAGAATTTAGAAGATATGGCTACACTCATCAGCCAATTTCAGTTAAATATATAAATCAAGGCAGATTGCCTTAATTCTTATATAAGGTCGGTTCACGGACCTTGATAGAAATATCGAAAGTACAGATGAAGCAGAATCATACTTTCTTCATTCGTGAAGAAGTTAAAGTTCTGTAGTAATCTGTAATGCCATGCGTAGTGAAAGATCGCAATAATGATAGAATTGTTGATGGAAGTTGAACATCAGCGTGCATTCATATGGTAGTGAAGGATCGCATTTACAAGTAAATCCATTCTACCAGTTGCAGTACAGCACGTTTTCGTATGGTTGTGAATGCTTCGGGAACAGGAGTATTATATGCAAATGAGTAAGTATAATACATTTTCATATGGTAGTGAAGGTAAGGATTTACTGTCAAGTATGTATTAATTGGTTTGAATGATAAATTTAATATATAAGGTCGATTCACGGACCTTGATAGCAATATCGAAAGTACAGATGAATTAGGATTATACTTTCTTCATTCGTGAAAAGGTTAAAATTCTATAGTAATCTGTAATGCCATGCGTAGTGAAGGTATGGAAAGATATGATTTAAATGACATACAGTTGCAGTGCAGCACATTTCTGTATGGTAGTGAAGGGGATAAATCAACAGTACCATTTATTGTATAGTTGTACATCAGTGTGCTTTCATATGGTAGTGAAGGTCAGCTATGTCAATTTAATGTATATTTAGATTTTACATAGAATTTGTATTTTTTAGATAAATATTTTACATTATAGATGTTAATAAAAAAAGGAGGTGTGCAAAGATGAACAAGACAGCTTTAATTCAAGAAGTAAGTGAACAATTTGACACCATTTCAAAAAAAGATATGGATAAAATTATATCTTGCGTTTTTGAAAAAATGATAGATACACTATCAGCAGGTGATACTTTAGAAATTGCAGGATTTGGTAAGTTTATAGTCAATGAACGTAAAGAACGCATGGGAATCAACCCTGTGACAATGGAAAGAATTCGTATTCCTGCTTCTAAGTATGTGAAATTCACATCATCTAAATCTTTAAAAGATTTAGTTAATAAGTAGATATTTATTTGAATAATTATCCAACTATTCTGGCAATCATGCCCTTATGACTTTTTTCACATGATGTAAGTCCAGATAGTTCAGGTGAAATTTATAATTATGTATATTTCACCTTATTAGTCCTGTACCCTGACAGGACTTTTTTTATGTGTTATTACAAGGAGGAAATATAAATGGATTTTGATAGAATGCAGAATGAGATTTTGAAAAATCTTTATAAAGAAAAGGATGCATTATCAAAAAGAAAGGAAGAACTGCAAAAGGAACAGCAATAGTTAATTTATTAAGTTTAGATCCTGGTGAAAAAGTATCTGCAGTTATACCTATTCAAAATTTTGCCGATGGAAAATATTTGCTTATGGCTACTAAAAATGGATTAATTAAGAAAACAGCATTAAAAGAATATGATTCATCAAGAACAACAGGACTTTTAGGAATAACACTAAAAGAAAATGACGAATTAATTGGAGTTCGTTTAACTGATGGAGAAGATAATGTTGTATTAGTTACAAGAAATGGATTATGTATTACATTTGATGAAAAAGAAGTTAGACCTATAGGCAGGGTTTCACAAGGTGTAATTGGAATTAGAATTGATGAAGATGATGAAGTTATTGGAATGGAATCAATTATTTCAGGTGGAAAAGCTACATTACTTGCTATTACTGAAAATGGATTTGGTAAGAGAACAGAATTAGATGAATATAGAGTACAACTTCGTGGAGGAAAAGGTGTTGTAACATATAAAATAACTCCAAAAACAGGAAAATTAGTTGGAGTTAGAATTGCAACAGATGATGAAGATGTAATGCTTATAACAGATAAAGGTACAATAATTAGATTAAAAGTTAAGGATATAAGTGTTTTAGGACGTTCAACACAAGGTGTTACTTTAATGAGAACAACAGATGGTGGAAAAGTTGTAAGTATTGAAACTTTAACTCCAGATATGGAAGATATTGAAGAATAATGAAAATAAATAAAAAGCTTAATAGAAATTAGATATTTTTTATTAGGCTTTTTTTAATATAAATTTTATAAAAGAACATGAAAAAGTTATACTAAACATGCAAAAAAAATAAAAATCTATTGAAATAAACTAAATTATAAGATAAAATATAAAATGAAAAGAAAAGAGGTATTCAAATGAAAAAAACAAAAAGCTTGAAAGCTCTAAAGGCGTATATATACAGGCAATTTTATGAAATAAAAGAATAATGAACAAGTCAAAAAATCTAATTCTATGTAGATTTTATTTGGCTTGTTTTTTTGTTTTTCTAAAATATCTCAAAATTAATATTGGGAGGTGAAAAAATAAAATAATTTACTAAAGATAAAAAGTATAAATAATAAAAAAGTAAAATTAAAAGGAGAAAAGACAAATGTTAAAAGAAAAAAGATACATAATAGTATTAATTGCAATAATGATAGCAATTATCATGATAAAACCAAATTTTTCTAATGCGGCAACAGAATATAAATATTCCGATACTGAGCAAGGAATTGAATGGGCTTATGAATTAGACAAAAACGATAATGTTATAAATTTATGGTGTACAACAAAATCTAAAATAGGAAAAGTTGAAATTCCATCTACTATTGATGGTAAAAAAGTAATATCACTAAAAGGAGATGATTGTCCTAATTGGTCTGGACATAACTCTGTATTAAATAATTGTAAAGCTATATCTGAAGTTATAATACCAGATACAATTACAGAAATACCAGATGGTGCATTTTATAATTGTGTAGGATTAAAAAGTATTACAATTCCAAATACAATAGTATCAATAGGATATGAAGCATTTGGAGGATGTGTAGGTTTAAATACTATAACAATGCCTAATTCATTAACATCTATAGGAAGTAATGCATTTAATGGGTGTTCAGGCTTAAAAAGTGTAGTTTTATCTGATAATTTAATTGAAATAAAAAGTAATGCATTTGAAGGTTGCACAGGAATTAAAGAAATTAATTTACCTAGCACTTTAATAAGTATAGGAAACTATGCATTTAATGGTTGTACAGGAATTATAAAATTAGAAATACCTGATAGTGTTACTACAATTGGGAAAGATGCATTTGCCTCATGTACAGGAATAAAGGAATTGAAACTTTCAGAGAGTTTAACAGAATTAAGTGAAAGGGTTTTTTATAATTGTACAGGGATTAGTAGTGTTAAAATACCAGAATCTGTTACAACAATTTTAAACGGAGATAGTTCACTTTGGGGTGCTTTTGGAAAATGTACAAATTTAGAAAAAGTATTAATACCAGACTTAGTAGTTACTATTTCAAAAGGAGCATTTTTAGATTGTCCTAAATTAACAATTTATGGAAATGATGGAATGAAATCAAAAGAATATGCAGAAGCAAATGAAATAAATTTTGATTATATTGCAAACTGGGATAAAGCAAATGATGGAGCAGATGTAACACCACCATCAGTAGAAAAAATAGAAGTTGCAAGAGAGAGTATAAAAAACTGTACAAAAGATACAAATAAGAATATGTATATTGTATCATCTGGAACAACATTAACAATAAATGTTCAATTTAGTGAAATAGTAGAAGGAAAAACAGCTCCAGTATTAACAATAAAATTTGGAGATATGGATAAAATTGAGTTAAATAATGGTGTAATTGGTGGATCAATAGTTTCTTATAATTATACAATAAAAGAAACAGATAAAGGAGCATTAACATCAGTAAGCTTAACAGGTGGAGATTTAAAAGATGCTGCTGGAAATGTAGCAACATTAACAGTGCCTGCAATATATGTTCAATATAGTTCTGCTGAATGTGTTTATGCAAATGGAACAGCAACAGTTAATCCAGATAATGAAAATAAAGATAATAATAAAACAGATAATAACCAAAAAGATGATAATAAAGTAGATAATAATAGTAAAGATGAAAATAATAAAGATAATAACAACAATAACAACAACAATAATCAAGCAAATAATAATGATAAAAATAATCAACAAAATTCTAATAATACAAATGATGATACAAAAGCAAAAGGAGAGTTACCACATACGGGAGCTGGAATTGGAATAGTATTTATATTAACATTTGTAACAATATTATGTGTAATTGTAAGAAATAAATATAATAAATTAAGAGATATTTAATGGGGGAAAAAATAATGTTTGAAACAATAATAGAACAATTAAAAAATCCGGTAACATCTATGGTAGAAAAATCTAAAGAAGAAGGAATAAAAAAAGGAACAATAAAACTTGTAATAATATCAGCAGTAATGGCATTAATAAATGTAATAACTTCAATGATGTCAATATTCTCAAAATATTCATCAAAAAGTTGGTATGCAGATATTTATGAAAAAAGTGAATTAAGTAAAATGAAATGGGATGCAATAAAAGATGCAGAACTATTTGGAACATTCTTTAAAACATGGGTAATTATTGCAATAGGAATTGCAGTAGTGGCTTTAGTATTATGGATAATTGCTAAATTTATAAAAAGTCCAAAAGAATATTCAGATACATTATCAATAGTAAATAGTGCAGTAATAACATTTGTTGTAGCATCTATTATAAATATTATATTATCAAAAATATATGCACCATTAGGTATTATATTTATGTTTGCAGTAAGTATTTATATAGGATATAGTGTGATATTTGCATATGAAAGATTGTTAGAAGTAGAGGATACAGATAAATTAGTTTTAATATCAACAGGAGTATTTACAGTATTATTAGTAGTTTTAATAGTTGTATTTTGTGCTGCAACAGGAACATCATTAAAAAGTATAAACGCACTTATGGATTTATTATAATATAAAAAAAGTCAAGTTCTAAAGAATTTGACTTTTTTATATATAATTTATTTTCTTTTAAAACGTAAATCTTCACCAAAGAAATAATAAATATCATAGTAACCAACAATTCTTGATCCTATTCGTTCTTCATAATTTTTAAAGATATTATTAATATTAAGGTTAGTTGAAATTATAGTTTTTGTAACTTTATTATTTAAATTCAAGATACGAGTATTTAGTATTGTGAATAATTCACTTAGTTTCATACTGTTTAAACATTCTGTTCCCAGATCATCAATAATAAGCAAATCAGCCTCTAAAACATCTTTATAAAAGTTATCTTTATTTGTAGTTTTATATTTATTAAATTTATTATCAATAATAGTTTCTAATAAAACAGGAGCAGTTTGATAAAGTACATTTTTCCCTTTTTTTATAAGTTCATTTGCTATACAATTGGACATATATGTTTTTCCTAAACCTGTATTTCCAGTAAATAAAAGATTCTTTGAGTTTGGGTTATCAAAGTTATTTACAAATTCAATACATTTTTGTTTGATATTTAATATATTTTGTTTTGGTGATATATTAAAGTTAGTAGAAATTTCATTTGAAAATATATTTTGATTAAAATTTTCAAAGTTTTCTTTGCTTAAATTTGTCATATTAGACTTATTATATGAAATGTTTAGTAATTTTTGTTTTAAACATGAACACATTACTGTTGCTGATGTTCCAGATTTTATATATCCAGTATCTTTACATAGACAACATTCATATTTGGGTTGTAAATCATTTGCTGAAAGATTATTTTCAGATAGAATATTTTTTCTTTCTTCCTTAAGACTTTCAATTTTTTGATGTAAGTTTTCTAAAGAAGACGAATTTCCCAATAAGATATTTTTTGTTTCATTAATTGCTACAGAATTTAATTCGTCTTCAATTTCATGAAGACGAGGTATTTTTTTATATAATTCTGTTTTTTGGTGTTCAAATTCAACTTCTGCTTTACGTTTTTTCTGTTCGTAATCACTTAAAAGTGATGTTAAAATATCATTAGACATTTATATCTCCTTCTATTTCTTGAATATTTGAAGCTGCAACATTAGGGTAACTAGAGTTTGGATTTATTTGGAATTGATTATCCGTATTTGTTTGCATATTTGAATTGGCATATAAAAATGATAAATTACTATATTGTCTTTGTTCATAAGAAGCTTTATTAACTTGCTTTTCTAATTGTTTTGTATCTTTTCTCTGTTTTTCACGTTGTTCTATAAATGCATAGACTTCCTCGGGGGTTTTTAGACCTCTTTCATGCCAATTAGTTATAATGTTATTAAAATATTCAAAGGTTGGATTTGATTTGTAAACACTACGCTTTAGAGCAATTTCAATAATATTTAAATTATAACCATAATCAAGTAACCATTTTTCGATATATGCTTCTTCATATTGTGTTAATGTTTGTTTTCCTAGTTTTTTTGCTATTGTTTTCTTTATTTTTACTAATGCATCTTGTTTTTGATAATAAGAGTCTAAATCTTCCCAAGTTTGAATTTTATTGCTTCCCCAGGCTTCTGCAACGGTTTGAACATATTTCATATTTAATGCAGAACGTCTAAAACAATAATCAAATAATGAAATTAAAACTTGATCATCAAAATTATATTTTGTAAGCCAAATATCGATATTATTATACCAAGACGGTCCCATAATACCTGAAAAATATGTATTATTGATATGTTCAATAATTTTTGCTCTAGCTTTATTTTTGGCAATATCAGCAACTTTTTCAGGAGACATTGTTAAATTTGGTTTATATAGTTTATTGAGTGTTTGTTCTTGCAAATTTGATATTATAAAACCATTTTCTTTTCTGATTATAAAACCATTTTCTTCTAAGTATGTAAAGGCATCATTAATGTCTTTTAAAGGTAATGCTAAATTTTTTGATAAGTCATTTAATTTCGCATCTTTTTCATATTTTGAAAGAAATATAATATAAAGATATACTTTTACACTTGTTGCTGGCATTTGAGATAAATATTCTGCAAAGAATATATCTGGAATGACTGTTTCAGAAAATAGTAACGGTAAATCTGATTGTGTTAGTTTCATTTTGTACCTCCTTTTGTTATATTAAAATGTCATTAGAATTATATCATGTATGGTAAGAAAATCAAGTAAAAAGTCAAAACTTTTTATATAAATATAATTTTGGTCGAATAAGATATTTTAATATATATTTAAGAACGTAAACTATAGATTCACCATTTAATCCGACTATACTAAACAATATAATTGGAAATGATAAAGATATAAAAAGAAAAATTTTAATGTCCCAATTTTTTATAAAAATGTGTAAAAGACCAAAAGTAATTGAACACCATATAACAATAAAAATTGCTGTTTGGTAATCTAAAATCCCTAATATTTTATTTTTAAAATTGTAATTTTGAGGTATTATGAATTTCATAGAAATAGTCCTTTCTAAATAAGATTAAGAGTAGTTTTCCACAATTAGTTCTATTTCTTGAAAAAGTTATTCACATTCTGTGAAATAGTTGTGGAAACACCACCTAAAAATTCGCGTGAGAATGAATTTGCTTTTATTAAAGCATAAATCGCACCAATATAAATAAATTTTATAATTAGATTTCCAGATGAATAATCCATAGAAAATAATATTAATAAAACAAGTGATACTATAATTTGAATAAATAATAATGAAAATAAATTGCGAATCCATGATTTAAAGAACCAAGATGTATTTTGTAAAATTAATGATAAGAAAGCAACAGGAGTTAAAAGAATAAATATTTTTACCATTATATATCTAAAGGCATAAGTGAAAACTAAACTTAAAAGCGAAGAAGATAAAGAAATTTTTATAATACCATCTAAAGAAAAAACATCTAATGAAGAAAAAGAAATACCAATGGATTTATTTATTTCTAAAATCAATTCTGAAAAGCAAATATTTTTATTAAATAAATCTTCACCAATTCCACGAATAGCTAAAGTAATATTTGATGTAAAAGATAATATTTCTTTTATGAAAAAATATGAAAAATTAATACATATTCCAAAAATAATTATTTTAAAAATAAATTGTGATGGTTTTTCAATTTGATTATAATTAAAATGAGAAAATAAATATTTTATTGAATAATATAAAATAAATCCAAATAATAAAGAATTGCAAATTAAAATAATTCCATTATGAGAATTTGTTCCTAATATTTTTTCAAAAAAAGAATCAGAAATAATATCTGGATTTATAAAAATAATATCATCTAAAATTTCATATAAATTATTATCAATTGATGAAAATAAATTTTGTAAAATTGTATTAATTGTTTCAATAATTATTTGTGTAATATTTTTTGCATTTTCCATTATGCCTCCTAAAAATATTTAATAAATTATTTTTTTATAATAAAAAATAAACAGTAAAAACAATAAATTAATAACAATAAATTATTAATTTATTAATGATTGAATTGCAGATAAAATTAAATCAGCTGCTAAAATAAATGCATAAGAAAATAATGAACCTGTAATAAGTTTTTTTCCAGTTCTTATTTTTTCTTCATCACCAAAACTAAACTTTCGCATAAGAGCTCCAGAACAAATTGCCACAGCTGCAGCAGGCGTAGATATTTTAAGAATCCATTCTTCTATCTCTTTAAAAGCATCATTTACTTTATTTACCAATTTTGGAGTAGATGCAAAAGCTTGGATTGAAAAAATAAATAGTAATAATATAACTAAAATTAAGTTGAAAATAATTTTTTTCATAAAACCTCCATTCTATAAATTTTATTAATTAGAAAAAATAATTAATAGAAATAAATAATAAATTATTTAAAATATGGAAACATTTTTAATTTTTGAGGAGTTAAAATTTTTTCTCCATCAGATAAAAAAGCTAGGCAAGAAAATATTTCTAAATTTTGAGTAAAAAAATTGGTATCGAAAATAAAATCAGATTGAGTATAAGTATTATAACTTTCTGTAATATTTGAATTTTTGGAATTGAATGAATTAGTAATATAGTTAAAATATGTTTCTTTTGCGTTTTCTGATATAGTTGAAGAAGTTTTTTCTTTATCTTCTTTTCCTAATTGTTTTTGAACTTCTTCAATTGTATAAATATCATCAGTTCTAAACCATAATTTATTAATTAAATTTTGAATAATTACTTTTACAGAATTATCATCTTTTAATGTATTTTTTAGAGAAGAATAACTTTGAGTAGAAACAATATTTATACATTTTGCCTCACGGCTAAGAGAGAAAAAGTCAGCATCTGTTTTAGTAACATATTCAGCATATTCATCACAAATGAAGGCGCATGGTTTGGCCTTGTTTTTTGATAAATTATACATTACTTCAGATTGAAAATCTAATTTTAAATATGCTGAAATTAATTTTGATAAATTTTTATATTCTGCAATATTCATATTTAATATAACAATTTTTCCACAATTTAGCATAGAGGAAAAGCCTTTAAAATTTAATTCATCTAAAGGAGCACAAAAGGTTTGTGATATATTATAATCAGAGACAAATATATTTGTAATACGTGTAATTTCAGATTTTAGTATTGCTGAGGTTCTTGAATCTAACGAATGGAATTCTTTTTCAAAAAAATCCAAAGCAGAGTTTAATTCATAAATTTGTTTATGATTAAATTTATTTTCATAAAATAAATTTTTTAATATTTTTAATTTTGAATTATAATAATCAATTTCAGTAATTAATTTATGCAATTCAATAAATGTTACATATCCATTATTATAGAATCTACAAAGTTTTATAGCTTCTGTTAAAATTTGTTCTGCTTTATCAAGCCAGAATGATTCTGAATTGTTTTCGGAGAATAATAATAAAATTGTTTTTAATCTATTAGCTAAAACAGAAGGTTTTAAGTTTGGTTTATGAAGAGGATTATATTTTATTTTTGAATTTAATCCAATTTCTATTAAATCGTTTTTTAAATTATATTTAATTAATAAATTTTTTACATATTTATAGTAATTTCCTTTTACATCCAAAATTAAAATTGGAATTTTACTATTTTTATTTAATGAATTATATTTTATAAATTGTTCTGTAAAAGGATACATTGCAGAAGATGTTTTTCCTGTTCCAATTGTTCCTGTTATTAAAAAATTTTGATATAGTCCTGATTCAGAAATAATAATATTTTTATGGGAATTAAATTCTTTCCCTATTAATAAATTAATTTGATTTTTATTTTTTGAAAAATAATTATTATTTTTTGAAGAATAATTATTATTTTTTTTATTTTTTGAAATAATATTATTATTTTTTTGATAATTAAAAAGATTTTTTAAATTTTCTAATTTACCAATTAATATGTATATTAATATAAAGTTTGTATAGAAATATAAAAACCAAAAACTTGTTTTTAAAAAATTCCAAAAGGAAAAATTTTTTTGACAGATATCAAATGAAATAAATACTGAGGATATAATTATTTCAGAGGATATATAAAGAGGATGAAATAATTTTTGTGCACAAAAAAGAGAGAGGAATGTATAGAAAAAAGCAAGAACAAATTTTTTGATAAATGCTCACCTCACATTATAAAAAATAATAAATAAAATTAATTATTTATTTTTATTTATTAATTCTTTTTTTAATTTTAATTTTGAACCTTGTAAATTATGAAAAAATATAATATCCAAAAAAGTATAAATAGAATAAATAAATATAAAAAAATTAAAAAAATAAATTATAAAAAAGAGATTAATTAATTTTGAAATAAAATCACCGCCTAGCAAAAAAATAATATAATAATTTTTTTCATTTGTCTATATTTTTTTGAAAAAAATCTTATAATTTTATGACAGAATACTACAAATTTTTTATACGAATATTTTATAAATAAAGCGTGAAAAAATTATGTAAATTATAAACATATACTTGATTTTTATATAAAAATGTAGTAGAATAAATAAGTTGAAAAAAGATATAATAATATAGAAAGGAAAATAAAAATGAAATTTAATAAAGATACAAAAATTGGTGAAATTTTAGAGATTGCACCAGAAAAAGCAGATATATTAATTGAAATTGGAATGCATTGTTTAGGATGTCCTGCATCACAAATGGAAACATTGGAAGAAGCTTGTGAAGTACATGGAATTGATGTTGAAGAAGTTGTAAAGAAATTGAATGAAGAAGAGTAAAGTTGATAACTTTTTGACATGATACAACAAAAAATAAAAAAATTTTAAAAATTTTAAAAAAATGTATTGACAAATTAATCTGATTGTAGTATTATAATTAAGCAATGTTCAATACATTGTTTACGGGCTATTAGCTCAGGTGGTAGAGCACTTGACTTTTAATCAAGTTGTCCCGCGTTCGAGTCGCGGATAGCTCACCAAAGATTAAAAAGAATTCTAATGTGAAATATAATTAGAATTCTCTCATTTATATGGCCCCGTGGTCAAGCGGTTAAGACACCGCCCTTTCACGGCGGAGTCATGGGTTCGATTCCCGTCGGGGTCACCATTGCCACTTTAGCTCAGCTGGCCAGAGCACCGCACTTGTAATGCGGGGGTCCCCAGTTCGAATCTGGGAAGTGGCTCCAAATTGTCAGTAGTTTTGCTATAAGCTTAATTATTGGCTTTTTTTTATTTTATATAATAATATAAAAAAGAAAGGTATAAAAAATGAATAAAGTTGTATTAATAACAGGGGCATCAAGAGGAATTGGAAGAGACATAGCTGAAAAACTTGCTCAAAAAGGATATCAAGTAATAGCAAATTATAATAGGTCAGAAGAAAAAGCCAAAGAATTAAAAAGTAAATATGCAAATATAGATATTTATAAAGCTGATGTTTCAAAAAGAGAAGAAGTACATAATATGATTAAATCTATATTAGAGAAATATAAAAAAATAGATGTATTAATTAATAATGCAGGAATCTCACTAACAGGTTTATTTACAGATGTTACAGATGAGGAATGGAATAAAATAATTAATAATGATTTATATTCTGTTTTTTGTACTACACAAGAAGTATTAACAAATATGATTATGAGAAAAGAAGGATGTATTATAAATATATCATCAATATGGGGAATTGTTGGGAGTTCATGTGAATCTATTTATTCTGTTGCAAAAGCTGGAGTAGATGGAATGACAAAATCATTAGCAAAAGAATTAGGACCATCAAATATTAGAGTTAATTCTATTGCACCTGGAATTATTGATACAGAAATGAATAATTGTTATTCTGCAGAAGAAATAGAAGTAATAAAAGAAGAAATTCCTCTTGAGAGAATAGGAAAAAAAGGTGATATTTCAAAATGTATAGAATGGTTAATTGAAGATGAATACACAACTGGACAAATAATTTCTATAAATGGAGGATGGGTAATTAGATAAAAAGTACTGAAATAATATTCAGTACTTTTTATCCATTTGCAGTTGAATTCTTTTTATAATTTCCAGATATTATTCTAGGAAGGTATGTAATTATTTTATAAACTGCTAATCTTATTTTTTTACTCCAAATATATGATTTTCTAAGTTTTCGAGCAGAACCTAAAGAAACTGGTTCATCTTCTAAAGGAATTAATTCAACAGGTTGTTTTTCGATAACAAAAATATAATTTTTTCCGTCATTATTATCCCATTCATTTTTTTCGTTACAAAAACAAAAGTTAAAAGTCTCAACTTCACCAATTTCAATTTCAATCTGGTAACCTAATTCTGTTTTTACCATTTGCGTTGAAGTTAAATTGTCCCAATTGTTTCCAAACCCATAATGAATAGAAACCTTTTCAGAGTTATCCTGAAAAAATTTACCTGTATATGATATTTTTATTTTACTATTTTCAACTAATTTATCAGTATTAAAGAATATATTTTTTACTAATTCCATTTTGAAAACTCCTTATCTTTTGATAAAACATATTATAATATTTTATTTTACAATATGCAAGTCTTTTTGCTAAAAAATTCATAAAACTATAAGTTATAGATTTATTAAAATAGATTGTAAAAAAGTTAAATATATGTTATTATTAATGAGAATGAAAAGGAGTTGTATATGATTGATTTAAAAGAAAAAACAGATGATATAAAAGAACTAGAAATACCAGAGATAAAAAATGAAAACAATGAAGAAAACATTGATAACCAGCAGATTGTTGTTACTGAGAAAAAAAGTAAAAAGTGGATTATAATATCAAGTTTAATAATAGTAATTATTTTATTAATTTTTTCGACAATATTTGCATTAATAAATATTGGGAACAAAAAAATTATAAAAGGAATATTAATTGAAAATATAGATGTTTCTAATTTGACAATAGAAGAGGCAAATAGTTTATTAAATGAGATTACAGATAAAGAAAAAGAAAATGAAATAATTTTTAAATATAAAGAAGTTGAAACTCCAATTACTTATGAAGCTTTAGAAGTAGAATTTGATATAAAAGAAAAAGTAGAAAAAGCATATCAGGTAGGAAGAGGAAGTAATATAATAAAAAATAATTTTGAAATCCTTTCTACATGGATTAACGGTAATAAATATGAATTAGAAGCAAGTTTTGACGAAAATGTGATAAAACAAGTTTGTGAAAATATAAATAATACTTCAGAAGATGCAATAGTAGAACCAAGTTATTATATTGAAAACGATAAATTAATTATTACACCAGGAAAAAAAGGAATTGATGTTAATGAATCTGAAGTGAAAAACATGGTAACAAATATTTTAAATATTAATTCTGAAAAAAGTACAATTTTAGAGGTTCCAGTTTCTTATAAAGAACCACAGGCAATTGATTTGGAAAAGATACATAATGAAATATATAAAAAGGCACAAGATGCATATTATACAAATAATCCATTTACAATATATCCAGAAGTAAAAGGAATTGATTTTGATATAGAAAGTGCAAAATCAATAATAGAAGAAGAAAAAGAAGAATATGAAATTCCACTTATAATAACACAACCAGATAAAACAGTAAATGATATAGGAACAGAAGCGTTTCCAGATTTATTAGGAACATGTTCAACTAAATATAATGCTAGTAATACAGGAAGAACAACTAATTTAAAGTTGGCAGCTGGAAAAATAAATGGTAAGGTTTTATTAGTTGGAGATGAATTTTCATATAATCAAACTGTAGGAGAGAGAACAATTGCAGCTGGTTATAAAATGGCAGCAACTTATTCAGGTGGAAAAGTTGTAGATGGTCTTGGTGGGGGTATATGTCAAATATCTTCAACTTTATATGATGCTGTTGTGTTTGCAGATTTAGATGTAACTGTGAGAAGAAATCATCAATTTATTACTTCATATTTGCCAGGAGGTAAAGATGCTACAGTTGTATGGGGATCACAAGATTTTAAATTTAAGAATTCAAGAAAATACCCTATAAGAATTACGACCACAGTTAGTGGAGGAGTTGCTACAATACAAATATGGGGGCACAGGGAAGAGACAGAATATGATATTTCTATAGAAACAAAGAAAACTGCTACAATTGCATATACAACACAATATATTAATGATTCAAGTTTACCAGCAGGAACTCAAAAAGTTGTTCAAAATGGTAATAATGGCAGTAAATATGAAGCCTATAAAGTTAAAAGATTAAATGGAGAGGTTGTTTCAAGAACACTTCTTTCTAAAGATACATATAATGCAATGCAAAAAATTGTTAGAGTAGGAACAGGAAATTAAATAGTATTAAATGTCTAATAGAAAAACGATTTGATTAAAATATAAATTCATATATTGACAAAAGTTTTAAATAGTATTATAATAAGTTTGTTATATTGATATAACAAACTTATTTATTTGCACCATTAGCTCAGCTGGTAGAGCAGCTGACTCTTAATCAGAAGGTCCGCGGTTCGATCCCGCGATGGTGCACCAAAATAAAAAATAGTAGATTTAAAAATCTACTATTTTTTTGAATTCTAACGGAAACCACCGCCTCCGCCACCACCACCGAAGGAACCACCTCCTCCGCCTCCAGAAGAGAATCCACCTCCACCAGAAGAATAGCTTTCAGCTCTACTTTTTGCTGTATTTGCAGCAGAAATACCATTATTTGAACATAATGCAATATAATAAAAATTATCATATGATGTAAAATGTGATTGTTCAATTAAGTCTGGATAAAGTTCTTTAAATTGTTTTGCAACAGTTTTTGCAATTCCAAGCATTTGTGCAAATATTAGATAATCTTCAAATAAAGAAACTTCTATTGCTTCTCTTTCATGTATTAAAGTATAATCAATTAAATATTTCTTTAAACCGGCAATTTGTATGGCTTCATTTCTTATCTCAGGAGTAACTGTAAATACAGTTGATTTAAATATTTTTAAAGTTGTTTTTTCATGTGGTATTAAAAATCCATTAATAACTAAATCTTGTTTTTCTTCTTTTAAAATATTTTCAAACCAATTAAGTATTTTTGAATAATTATTTCTACACCATCTTTCAAATTCTTTATTTTCTAATATTCCGTCACCACTTGCACGATAAAGCAAGTCAAATATCTCTTTTTCTTTAACATTTGTAATTAACTCTGTTTTAGCACCATTTAAGATAATAACAGTATTTTCTTTTTTAAAGATTACACCTTGTTCTTTTTGTTCTAATTTAATTAAAGAATCTTTTAACCACTTTAATATAATTGCACCAAGTATATCTGTCTTATTTTTTAGTAATCCATAATTATATGCAATATAGTAAGCTCTAAATAAATTTCCATTACAAGGAATATCTCTATAATAATCTAAATCTAATGGCATTTTTTTACCGTTTTCTCCAAAATCAAGTGATTCAGGATTTGATTTTACAGCAATTAAAATTATAATTATTGCAAATGGTAAAATTGATATTATAAAAGAAAATAGTCCAAAAATAATATTGAAAAATGATGAGCCATTTGATGAACTATATGAAGAATTGTCTACATAATGTTTGGCTCCATCTTCTGCCATATTTAAATAATGATTAAAATCATAATCTAATTTATTATTACAATTAAAACTTTCCAAAGGAAATTGGACTAATATTGTCATATATTCATCTGTCGCTAAATTTCCATCTGACTGCATTTCAATATAACCATCATAAACATATGCTGTTCCACCATAATTGCCATAGCCCCAAACTCCAACAGAATCTGGAATATTAAAATTAGAATGAATTTTGATATATACATTTCCAATTGAATTTGAAAAATCATATGGAATTAATGTCCAATATATCATTTGTGAATCTGAAAGTTCAGAAACGAAATTTGAGATATTGTATTTTATAGTATAAGTATGTGAACCATAAGTGCTTATTCCCCAACAAAGTTCAACACCATTTGATAATCTATTTATACCACATTTGTAAGCTTTGTCAGATAAAGTACCTGATGTATTCCAAGTTGATAGTGTAGTATATTTTGTTCCATTTTCTGAAACTGTTAAATTAGATATTTCTGAATTTCCCAAATTATAATATGGGTGATATACTTCAGTTCCTTGAGATGTTTTACATTTCCATATTTCTGTTACAGATGCATTACCATTATCATCAATGGCAATATCCATAGATATACTATTTATAGAATTTGCTTCTACTTTTGGAAATAGACTAAGCAAAATCAGTGAAAAAATAGTAAGCAAAAAAATCTTAATTGTTTTTTTCATTAAAAATCCCCTTTTTTATAAAATTTATTTTTGTAAAATATAAATTAGTCTAAATTTTCTCCTATTGTATTTTTTATTCTAGTAAGTTCTGTTTGTAAAGTAGAATAAGTATTTGAACTAATAATATGATTTCCAGAATTATAGTTATTAAGAGCCTTTTCAATATCCATAACAAGGTATTTTTGTTTATTTTTTGATGTGTTTTTATACATATATATTGGTATATATGTAACTTTTTCAATAGATGTTTTATCTGTTTCACCATTTTT
>OHVO01000495.1_pt1 | contig 17273 bp, 18 predicted proteins | sample 1579371 | NCBI WGS metagenome assembly OHVO01 (sample SAMEA3882557, study PRJEB24775) | human gut metagenome | biome: human-associated habitat; feature: intestine environment; material: feces | place: Netherlands | collected 2009/2010 | reverse complement strand
TCGTGCTGGACACGGTGAAGCTGGCAGGCTCCAACCCCTGCCCGCCCATCGTGCTGGGCATCGGCGTGGGCGGCAGCTTTGACAAGGTGGCCTATCTGGCCAAAAAGGCGCTGCTCCGCCCGCTGGATGTTCCCAACCCCGATCCCTATTATGCCGGTCTGGAGCGGGAGCTGCTGACCGCCATCAATGAGCTGGGCATCGGCCCGCAGGGCTTTGGCGGCCAGACCACCTGTCTGGGCCTTGCCATTGAGCAGATGCCCACCCATGTGGCGGGCCTGCCCGTGGCCGTGAACGTTTCCTGCCATGTCACCCGCCGCGCGTCGGCCCGGCTGTAAGGAGGGGCTTTGCAATGGAATACAGACTGACCACCCCCTGCACCGCCCAGGATCTGGCCCCCCTCAGGGCAGGCGATACCGTATTGCTCTCCGGCGTGGTGTATACCGCCCGGGATCAGGCCCACAAGCGGATGATCGAAGCACTGGACCGGGGCGAACCGCTGCCCTTCGACCTTGAGGGCAGCGCCATTTACTACGTCGGCCCCACCCCGGAGCGCCCGGGTGAGGTCATCGGCTCTGCCGGCCCCACCACCAGCGGCCGGATGGATGCCATGAGCCCCCGCCTGCTGGATCTGGGCAACAAAATTATGATCGGCAAGGGCAAGCGGGATGCCGCTGTCAAGGAAGCCGTTGTCCGCAACGGTGCGGTCTATCTGGCTGCTTTGGGCGGTGCCGGTGCCCTGATGGCCAAAAGCGTCCAGACGCTGGAGGTCATCGCCTGGCCCGACCTCGGCTGTGAGGCCGTCCGCCGCCTGACCGTGCAGGATATGCCCCTGACTGTCATCCTGGATGCCCACGGCGGGGATCTGTATCTGGAAGGCCCGGAGGCCTACCGGAACCGCTGAGGAACAGCAGCCCCGGCTTCTGCCGAATGCTGTACATACGAAAAGGAGCTGTACCCCCGCGGGAGTACAGCTCCTTTTGCATTGCATTTTTTCTGATCAGCTGCGCTTTGCCAGCAGAGCCTCGATCTTCTTGATGGGATCGATGATGCTGGAAACAGACATATCGTGGTTCAGTGCCACCACGAAGTAGGCAGCATACTTGGAGACATCCACGTCAACATACCAGTCGCGGGTCAGCAGCTCGGGCATACGGTAGGTCAGGTTGGTGCCCACAACGTAGGTCAGGGTGCCGTCTGCCACAGCCTTGTCGAACTTCTCCAGACCGCTGGTGAACAGGGGGAAGGTGGCGTTGGCGATGATGTTGGTAGCGCCGCGCTCCTTCAGGTTGCTGGCAACCTCCAGCATGCTCTCGCCGGAAGCAATGATATCGTCTGCGATAAAGACGGTCTTGCCCTCCACGCTCTCGCCCAGATACTCATGGGCAACGATGGGGTTGCGGCCGTTCACCACGCGGGTGTAGTCGCGGCGCTTGTAGAACATACCCAAGTTGCAGCCCAGCACGCTGGAGAAGTACATGTTGCGGTTCATAGCGCCCTCGTCCGGGCTGACCACGGTGAACTTCTCCTTGTCGAAGGACAGGGTGGGGTCCTTCTTCAGCAGGCTCTTGAGCACCTGATAGGTGGGCATTGCATTATCGAAGCTGAGCAGCGGCACAGCGTTCTGAACGCGGGGATCGTGGGCATCAAAGGTGATGATGTTGCGCACGCCCATGGTCTGCAGCTCCTGCAGGGCCACAGCGCAGTCCAAGCTCTCGCGCACCACGCGGCGGTGCTGACGGCCGCCGTACAGGCTGGGCATGATGACGGAAACGCGGTGTGCCTTACCGGCCACAGCCTGGATCAGACGCTTCAGGTTTGCAAAGTGGTCGTCCGGGGACATGTGGTTCTCGTAGTTGAACAGCTTGTAGGTGACGCTGTAATTACCCGGGTCCACCACGATAAAGATATCGTCGCCGCGGACAGACTCCCTGACCAGACCCTTGGCGTCGCCGCTCTGGAAGCGGGGGCAGTCGCAGGAAATAATGAAGGTGTCTTTTTCAATTCCGGCAGCCTTTGCCCAACGGACAAGGTGCTTGTCGATCAGGCCGGTCAGCTCCTCGGCACCGGGGCAGGCGATCAGCCGCATATCCGCCACACTGGGCTGCTCAAAGAAGGACTTAGGGGAAATTTCAATAGACATAGTCACATAACTCCTTATTGCTGTTTACCATCCGTACCATGCACACAAGTGCGCATATCTGGTTTTATTTTATCACATTTTGTCGATTGTTCCATATCAATTTGTTTCATGTGTGGATTTTCTGCGCCTTGCACAGCTGTTTTTCCTTTTCCTTTAAGAGAATGTGAGTTTCTTACAAAAAAGCGACCAAATCTTTACCGTTTCGCAAAGTTTATCTGATTTTTGAGGAAAAGTAGTACTTTTCCTTGTTGATATTCTTATCCCCAAAGTCCCCTAAAAACAGGAACGGGGAACGGCATCAAAACCGTTCCCCATCGATTGGTATTTGGCAGGCGTAGCATTCTCCTGCATCTCTCAGAACCGAAGTTCCTGTCGTTACCGGCGGCGTGTGGTCGCTACGAATTTTACCACCTCAAATACCTCTCTTATCCTATGTTTAGTATAGCATATTTCAACACCGTTTGCACTGATTTATACGCAAAAAACTCCTCACCGTTCACATTCCGGTGAGGAGCTTTCTTCACTTACCTTCTATCAGGGTAAAACGCTTTTTACAGGGCAGCAACGGCAGCCTTCAGGGCATCCACGCGGTCGGTGTTCTCCCACTTCACGCCCAGATCCTCGCGGCCCATGTGGCCGTAGGCAGCCAGCTGGCGGTAGATGGGCTTGCGCAGGTCGAGGTCACGGATGATGGCGGCGGGGGTCAGGTCAAACACCTTCTCCACAGCCTGCTCGATCTTCTCGTCTGCCACGGTGCCGGTGCCGAAGGTATCCACCATGATGGACACAGGCTTTGCCACGCCGATGGCGTAGGCCACCTGCACCTCACACTGCTTGGCCAGACCGGCAGCCACGATGTTCTTGGCCACCCAGCGGGTCGCGTAAGCGGCGCTGCGGTCCACCTTGCTGGGGTCCTTGCCGGAGAAAGCACCGCCGCCGTGGCGTGCGTAGCCGCCGTAGGTATCGACGATGATCTTGCGGCCCGTAAGGCCCGAGTCGCCGGCAGGCCCGCCGATGACGAAGCGGCCCGTCGGGTTCACATAGTATTTTGTGTTCTCGTCCAGCAGGCGCGACGGCAGGTTCGGCTCGATGACCGTCTCAATAACGGCCTTGCGCAGATCGTCGATGGCGATGGAGTCTGCGTGCTGAGTGGAAACAACGACAGTATCGATGCGGGCGGGCATGCCGTCGGGGCCGTATTCCACGGAAACCTGGCTCTTGCCGTCCGGGCGGAGCCACGGCAGAAGGCCGGACTTGCGTGCGTGGGTCAGCGCCTTGGTGAGATTGTGCGCGTAGGCAATGGGCGCGGGCATGAGTTCCTTCGTCTGTGTGCAGGCAAAACCGAACATCATGCCCTGATCGCCTGCGCCGGTCGTACCGTCGTCATACGCATTGTCAACGCCCATGGCGATATCCGGGGACTGCCGCCCCATGGCGACCATGACATTGCAGCTGTGGCCGTCAAAGCCCATCTCGGGGCGGTCATAGCCTGCGTCGCAGATGGCCTTGCGGGCGATCTGGGCGATGTCGATGCGGGCGGACGTGGTGATCTCGCCCATGACGAGCACCATGCCGGTCGTCGCCGCCGTCTCGCAGGCGACGCGGCCCATGGGGTCCTGCTCGAGCACGGCGTCGAGTACGCTGTCGGAGACAAGGTCGCACAGCTTATCGGGATGTCCCTGTGTAACGGACTCTGAAGTAAAGATTTTTCTGTTGTTCATATCTGATTCCTTTCCGGGCATAAAAAAGCGCCCTGCCCGAGGGGCAGAACGATATACGGTTCTCTCCCTCATCTTTCGATTCCTTCGCCGGATTTGGCACCTTGCTGTGCAGCAGGTTGCCGGGTTTCATAGGGCCGTTCCCTCCACCACTCTTGATAAGGCTGTTCAGTTGTACCCTGATTATACAAAAACCGCTGAAAAAGTCAAGAGAAAAGTTTTTCTTTCGGCAAATTCCTCTGTTTATCCCGCGTCAAACGCGCCTATACTCCAGAAGAACAGAATGTTTACATTTGCAGGGTAGATTTTTCCGACCGAAGCCGGTATGATGAAACCTGAACATCAGGAGGGTGAACGCTATGAAGGATCTTCGCAGACGGTTTGAACGCTTCTGCCTCAAAAACCGGGGCAAGGGCATTCCGAATCTCATGCTCGTCATTGCCATTGGAAATCTGGCGGTCTATATGCTCTCGCGTATCGACCCCAGCAACATCGTCTACAGCTATCTCTGCTTCAGCCGCTCCGCCATTCTGCGCGGACAGGTCTGGCGGCTGTTTTCGTACATCTTTACCTATCTAAATGACGTCGGCGGAGTTGGGCTGCTTCTGGCTGCCGTTTCGCTGTTCTGCTATTATCAGTTCGGCAAAATCCTGGAAAGCTACTGGGGCACGTTCCGCTTCAACCTTTATTATCTCGCAGGCCTTGTGCTGACCGATCTGGCCGCGCTGCTGCTGGGCTCCGGAGCTGACGCGTCCGCGCTGAACCTCAGTCTGTTTCTTGCCGTGGCGACCATCGCGCCGGAGGCAAAGGTGCTGCTGTTTTTCTTCATCCCTATTAAAATGAAATACATGGCGTGGGTCTATCTCGGCTTTACGGCGCTGAACGTGTTCTCGTATCTGCAAGCGGCCTCGTTCCTCTCGTTCTATTGGCTGCTGCCCGTCGTGCCGCTTTTGAACTATTTCCTCTTCTTCGGCAGCGATATCAAGAACATCCTGCCCGACGCACTTCGCTACCGGCAGCGGAAGAATTACCGCACCACCGCCTCAAATGCCCGCCCGAACCCCAACTGGGCAGGCTCCTACCGCTCCAAATCCGGTGAGAAGCCCTACCGGCATAAATGCACGGTCTGCGGCCGGACGGATACGGATTATCCGAACCTCGAATTCCGCTATTGCTCAAAGTGCAACGGCTATTACTGCTACTGCATCGACCACATCAACAACCATGTCCACATCACCACGCCCCCGGAAGGCGCGGGAAAAGAAAAATAAAACGGAGGGACCGTCATGAACGAAGTATTGCACTGCCTGCTGACCCGCAGAAGCGTCAAGAAGTATCTTTCGCAGCCGGTCGAGGAGGAAAAGCTGGAGGCCGTTCTGGAGGCCGGAACGTATGCTGCCTGCGGCATGGGCCGTCAGGCCGGGAAGATCGTCGTGCTGCAAAATCCGGATGATATCGCGCAGCTGGAAAAGATGAACGCCACGATTCTCGGAAACCCGGACGCGCACCCGTTCTACGGCGCGCCGGTCGTATGTGTCGTGTTCGCGGACACGAACGTCAACACCTGGGTCGAGGACGGCAGTCTTGTCATCGGCAATATGATGGCTGCCGCGCACAGTCTCGGCCTTGGCAGCTGCTGGATCCACCGGGCCCGGCAGGAGTTTGAAAGCGCGGAGGGCAAGGCGCTGATGAAAAAATGGGGCGTGAGCGAAAATTACGCCGGCATCGGCCACTGCATCCTCGGCTACGCCGCGCAGGAGCCTGCCCCCGCAAAGCCTAGAAAGGCCGATTTCATCGTCCGCGTTGATAGTAACCGATGATCCAATCGCCTGCGGTTACCAGCGGATCTTTTACCGCAGCTGTGCAGTTTGAAAAGCTTGAAATACACAAAGTATTCCTGCGCTTTCAAACTTTCATCTGCGGCAAAATCTCTCGCTGGTAACTCTTGTCGATTAAATCATCGGTTACTAAACCCCTTGCAAAATCGAAAAAACAGGCTTATACTGAAGAAAAAACAGGAGGGCACTGGTATGAAGTCCATTAAAAGCATCCTGAAGATCGCGGGCGCGGTCATGGCCGTGATCGGCACCGTGCTTGTCGTCATCGGCTTCCTCGACGAGATTTGCACAGGCGTCAAAAAGCTTGCCGCCTGCCGCGCACGCCGCGAGGAAATGAAGGATTACGCAGATTGAACGAACGCCTCGAAGCAGCTGCTTCGGGGCGTTTTGTACGTTAAAAATGATGGTTTTCTACAATAGGCCGCCGGCATTCCCGGCGAACCATGCGCCAATGATTTTGTGGGGAAGGCAGAAACCATCAAGCGCCGGGGCAGCGCCATACCGGATTTATTTCAAGATGCGTTTCATGCTTTCTGACAGACGGACCCGCTCTGAGCAGCTGCTCGGGGCGGGTCCTGCATATCAATCACTCAATGTCGTGGTTGACAACGGGGGCGGGCTTGTCAAGCTGTTCGGGATGGGACAGCAGGCGCTTGAGGTGCTTGAGCGTGGTGGCGTAGTAGAAGCCGTCGCAGATGCGCTCGTCGGTGTTGACAGTATAGTCGATGTACTTGCGGCGCACGACGGTGCCGTCGTCGAGCACTTCGTTCTTGTGATACTTGCAGCCGAAGGCCACGAAGACGGGCATGTTGCCGAAGTCGTACAGATGGTGCACAATCGGCGGAATGCCGAGCGAACCCATGGAGGTAAAGAAGATCGAGGCGTGGAACGGACTGACCTCCAGCAGGAACTTTGGCAGGAAGCCGAAGTAATCGATGGTTTTGAGCAGCCAGACTACGAATTTGAACAGCACGCCGGGAATAAAGGACAGGAATTTTGCAGTCTTGTCAAAGTCACTGCCGCCGATGGCCTGCCCCTGAATGGAAGCGATGCCCTTGTTGAGTTTTTCGTAAATATCATCGATGGTGTCAGTCGGCTTCAGATGAAGCTTTGTGATCGACTCCGGCGCGGAGGTGTCCATCGAGGTCTTGACGACCATGCAGAACTGAATGTCGTCGTCGCGCGAATAGACCTGCTGCCCGGACAGGAAGCGGTTGAGCGCCGGGTATTTCGCCACGCACTGGACATAGGCGGCGAGAAATACATGCGTCACGCCGAGATTCGTATAACCTTGCTTGCGCTTTTCGCGGATGTAGCGCTCCATGGCGGAGATTTCAACGGACTCGCGGATAAAATTGGACGACCCGCCGCGCGTCGGCATGATATAATTGGCTACGACCGCCATCGGGTCAAGCGTGCGCAGCTTGCGGCCGTCGGGACGGTCGCCCCAGGTGGGGTGGTACGCGCCATCGAGATAGACCTTCGCGCCGAGCAGCGTCAGAATCCCGGCAAGCAGGAACAGCATATCAGGCAGAATCTGCCGCAGCTGGGGCCAGTTCTCCTGCGTGAATTCCTTTTCGTGCATGCCGACCAGAATGCCGAGTGCGGCGAGCAGCAGCAGAAGCAGCGGGATCGTGCTTTTGATGTGGCCGGAGACGGTCACGGCGTAAAACGCGGCGATGGCGAGATAGGCGATCCAGAACATGAACGTCAGCCACAGATACGGTGAGACGAGCGTGATCTTGATGCCGTAATAGATCGCAAGCAGAATGACGGGCACGGATGAACGGTAGAACCGGTCGCTGCCATTGCACAGGATATTCAGCACATAGAACACACAGCCCACGACCGGCAGCACGACTAAAAACCACACCGTCTTTGCGTCTGCGCCTTTCCCGCAGACATTTGCGATGCGAAGCGCTGCCGAGGCCAGCATGACCAGCGCGGCCAGCCAGATAAGCGGATTCTTCCGGCTGACATAGTAAGCAACTCTTTTCTTCATAGCTTTATCATACCAGCCGCAGGCAGAAAAAGCAAGAACTCTGGGGAAACAGGGAAAATTTCCGCGCGGCTGCAACAAAATCCGCCGAAAGCCCGACATGATAGACGTCAGTATGCTGAACACAATGCAAAGGAGGAATGCGGCTTGGACGAAAAAGAGCTGCTGCGGCAGCTGCAAAAGCAGCGCACGGGTGCGCTGGAGCAGGCGGTCGCGCAGTACGGCGCATACGTTCTGGCCATCATCCGCAACCGCAGCCGCGGCGTTCTGACGCCGGAGGACCACGAGGAAATTGCCTCAGACGTGTTTTTCGCGCTCTGGAACGGCGCGGCGCGCATCGAACGCGGGCAGCTGCGGCCATGGCTTGGCGCGGTGGCGCGGAACCGGACGGCGGAGGCCATGCGCAGGCAGAACGTCTATCTTCCGCTGGAGGACGATACGCTTATCACGCTCGACCGGCTCTGGGAGCAGATGATGGAAAAGGAGCGCTGCGCGGCCATCGCACAGGCCATGCGTACCCTGCCGGATGAGGACCGGGAGATCTTTTACCGGTTTTATGATCTGTCGCAGACAGCCGCGCAGATCGCGGAGGACTTACATTTGAACGCATCGACTGTGCGTTCGCGTCTGATGCGCGGACGGCGGACGCTGCGCGAGGCTTTGGAAAAAGGAGGTCTGTTTTGTGAAGACGACGTGGGATGAACTTATGCGCTATGCGCCGGAGCAGGAGATTCCGCTGCCCCCGATGCAGGATGGTGAGTGTGCGCGGATTTTGAACAAAACGATGGGAAAAATCAAGGAAACGAAACAGAAGCCCGCCCGGCCTGTCCGGACGGTGCTGATCGCGGCGGCAATCGCGGCGCTTTTGTGCGGCAGTGCGTTTGCGGCGCACTCCTTCGGCTGGTTCGACCGGCTGTTCGGCGAAAAGGCCGCGCTGGTCAAGGACCATGTCACGAGCTATGACGAAAAAACGTCTACAGAGCTCACACAGCCGGCGTACACCGAGGAAGAGCAGGCCATGATCGCCGAGGGCACGATGCAGGTGCCCGACATTGCCGATCTGTCAGATACGGGCGTATCGGCCACGACGGAGAATTTCGTGTTTACGCTCCAATCCATACTCGTCTCGAAGGATTCCGTTCTCGCAGTCATGCGTATTGACGCGCGGAACGACGAAGCTGCGGCACAGCTTGCCGCGCTGCCGGAGGCCGACGGCTACCAGAAGGAGCTTGAGCGGATGCTGTCCGTGGGTGTACGCAACAACACCGGCTTTGGCACGGATCACCGGCTGGAATGGAAAAACGGTGCCAAGGGTATGGACATTATTCAGGTAGATGGAAGCACGGCGTATGCGGTCGTGACGAACAATGGCGGCGAATTTGAACCGGGCGACCGGCTGCTGTTCCGGGCATCGTATCACGACCAAAGTGCCGACCTGTTTGAGATTCCAGTACCGGAGCAGATGGAGCAGGAGCTGGTGATTGAGTTGGATGATCCATACTGGAAGACCGCGACGATCACGCCGATCTCCTTCCGGCTTGACGGTATTGATTCCTCGCAGAGCAGCAATTCTGTGACTGTTACACTGAAGGACGGGACGAGCTTCAATCTTGCCAGCAAGGAAAACAACTACGCGGACAGTGCCTACGGAACCTACGGTTCCATGAGTCATTCAGCAAGCTGGATGTACGACTCAGATCAGTGCAAGGAGACCTGGCTGTTCTCCCAGCTGATCGATCTGGACGAGCTTGCGTCCATTACCGTGTGCGGTGTCACCTATCCGGTTTCGCCATAATAGACGCCGCCCCCTGCCGCAGCGTGCGGCAGGGGGCGGCGGTTTGTTTATGATTACTCCCGTATCTGCCGCTGCTCCAGCGCGATGCGGATGGCTGTGCCGTGGTCGGGAACGGAAGATGCGGTGATGGTGTGGCCGAGGCGTTTGCAGATCGTCCGGCAGAGATAGAGGCCGAGGCCGCTGGCCTTCTGGTCGCCGCGGCCGTTGTACCCGGTGTAGCCCTTTTCAAAGATGCGCGGCAGGTCCTCCGGCGCGACGCCGATGCCGGTGTCGCGGATGACAAGCGTTTTGGGCGCTTCAAGTTCGATGGTGATGCTGCCTGTGCGCGTATACTTGAGCGCGTTGGATAAAACCTGCTCCACCACGAACAGCAGCCATTTTTCGTCCGTCACGCACGATGCGTTCAGCGGCTCATAGCACAGCTTCAATTTTCTCCCGATGAACTCACCCGCGAACCGGCGCACGGCGCGGCGGACAATCGTATCGAGTTCACATTCGCGCAGGACAAGATCGCTGCCGCCGTTCAGCCGCAGATAGACCATAACCATTTCGACATACTGCTCGGCGCGGGAAAGTTCCTGCAAAAGCTGCCTTGCCTGCGGCGTATCCTCCTGCTGAAGCTGCAGCCGCATGGAGGCGATGGGTGTTTTGATCTGGTGCGCCCAGAGCGTGTAATAGTCAAGCATGTCCTGATACTGCGCATTCATGCGCGTTTCGAGCGCCTGCTGCTGCGCACACAGCGCCTGCACCAGCGCGCGGTAAGCCTCCTCCGGGACGGTGTGCGCTGCCGGGAGCGTCTCGGGAAGCGTGGGCAGCTGGCAAAGGATCAGCCGCAGCGTCTCATGCCGCGCTTTGACCCGCCGGAAATCCAGCAGCAGAACCGCAAGCCCCAGAATGACACACAGCGCCGACGGATACCACACCGCAGCCAGCGGCAGGTGGTACAGCGCAAACGAGACGATAAAAATGACCGCGAACAGGAAAAATGCGGCGATCTTCCCCGTTTTTCCGCGCAGATACTGTAAAAATAACCGCATATCTATTATTCCACCAGATAGCCCGCGCCGACGCGCGTGGCAATAAAGCCCGCAAGACCCGCGCCATCCAGCTTTTTGCGCAGGCGCGCCATGTTGACCGAAAGCGTGTTCTCATCGACAAAGCTGTCCGTCTGCCACAGCGCCTCCATCAGCTTCTCGCGGCTGACGATTTTGCCCTTCTCCTTTAGAAGCGTCCACAAAATGCGATACTCGTTCTTGCTGAGCGGCAGCTTTTCACCGTTTACGAGCAAAGACTGATCGCCCGGCTGCAAAACGGCTCCCCGGTGCGACAGAACAGGCTCTGCGGGCGCAAAATCATATGTCCGGCGCAGCAGCGCCTGCACCTTCGCCGTCAGCACGTCCAGATCAAAGGGCTTGGCGATAAAATCATCCGCGCCCATGTTCATGGCCATGACGATGTTCATATTCTCCGATGCGGATGAAAGGAACACGACCGGCACCTGCGAAACGGCGCGGATCTGCGTGCACCAGTGATAGCCGTTGAAAAACGGCAGCGAGATATCCAGCAGCACAAGCTGCGGGTCAAAGGCCGTGAATTCTTCCATGACGGTGTGGAAATTCTGCACGCACCGCGCGTCCAACTCCCACTGCCGCAGATGCGCGCAGACGGCCTGCGCGATGCCGGGGTCGTCTTCGACCAGCAAAATACGGTACATGCGCCCGCCTCCTGAACTTTTTTTCCTCAGTATAGCACACCCGGCGGCCAGCCGCAAGAAAAGGTCAATTTCCTCTTTCTTTATTGGAAGAAATCGTGTATACTATATTCCAAATTACGCTTCTTCCGAAATGGAGGATTTTATCATGGAGCAGGAAGACAAGAACATGCAGGCGGAGCCGTCCGAAGCGCAGGAAAACCCGAAAAAGCAGCCGCAGCCCAAGGGCTACGAGGCGTATCTGAGCCTGTTCGATCTGGTGCGGATGCTGGCAGTCATTACGCTGGTCTTCGTATTCTTTTTCCGTCTGAACGGCGTGAGCGGCAGTTCGATGTACCCGACGCTGGTCGATAAGGACTATCTGGTGCTGGAGAGCAATTTTCTCTATCGGGACGCGAAGCAGGGCGATATCGTCGTTTTGTATACGCCGCCGTTTTCCGAGAATGACGAACTGCTGGTCAAGCGTGTGATCGCAGTCGGCGGGCAGACGGTGGATATTGACTTTAACGCGGGCGTCGTCTATGTTGACGGGCAGGCGCTGGACGAGCCGTATACGTTTGAACCGACCTATCTGAGTTACGCCGAATACGGCAAGGCGCTCGACTATCCGGTCACGGTGCCGGAGGGCGAACTGTTCGTTATGGGCGATAATCGCAATCACTCAGAGGACAGCCGGTTCTCCGACGTCGGCTGCGTCAAGAAAGAGGCTGTTTTGGGAAAGGTCCTGCTTGTGGTCTTCCCGGGACGGCAGACGAATGAATACGGGACCGTGACCGGCGGGCGCAGCTGGCACAGATTCGGAGCGGTATCATGAAGCAGGAAGACACCAACCAGAACACCATGAACATCCAGTGGTATCCGGGGCACATGACCAAGACGCGCCGGATGATCGAAGAGGATGTGAAGCTTGTCGATGCCGTGTGCGAAATTCTCGACGCGCGCATCCCGATTGCCAGCCGCAACCCGGACATTGACGCGATTTGCGGCAATAAGCCCCGCATGATCGTCCTCAACCGCATCGACATGGCAGACCCGGCGCTGACGAAAAAATGGGCAGAGCACTTCCGGGCGAAGGGCTATGCCGTTTTGCAAACCGACTGCAAGACGAAAAAGGGCATTTCCGGCTTTGTTCCGGCTGTGCGGACGCTGCTGGCTGAAAAGCTGGCGCGGTACGCGGAGAAGGGACAGGTGGGACGGCCCCTGAAACTCATGGTCGTCGGCATTCCGAATGTGGGAAAATCGACGTTCATCAACCAGATCGCCGGGCGCAAGGGCGCGAAGGCCGAAAACCGCCCCGGCGTCACGCGAGGCAAACAGTGGATCACGGTCGATCAGGGGCTTTTGCTTCTGGACACGCCGGGCATTTTATGGCCGAAGTTTGAAGACCCGGAGGTCGGCATGCGCCTTGCCTACACGGGCGCCGTCAAGGAGGACGTCATCGACACCGAGACGCTGGCCTGCCATTTTATCGCACTGCTGGCAAAGTATTACCCGCAGACGCTTTCCGAGCGCTATAAGCTTGAAGCGCCGGAGGGTGCGGACGGGTATGACCTTTTACAGCTGGCTGGGAAAAAGCGCGGCTATCTCGTTTCCGGCGGAGAGGTCAATACGGAACGTATGGCAAAGGCGCTCATGGACGATTATAGAAGTGGAAAGCTTGGCAAGCTGACGCTCGAGAGCCCGGAGGACATGCAATGAGACAGGAAGAACCGATGGATCTTTGGGTGTATGAACGCGAAGCGTTCGACGCAGGCATCAAACTGGTGTGCGGCGTGGACGAAGCGGGACGCGGGCCGCTGGCCGGGCCGGTATGTGCGGCGGCGGTCATGCTGCCGCCGGGGCTGGAAATCCCCGGCCTCAACGACTCGAAAAAGCTTACGGACAAAAAGCGCCGGGAGCTGTACGACGTCATTACCGCGCAGGCCGTGTCCTACGGTATCGCGTTTGCGAGCGAGCAGGAGATCGACGAGATCAATATTTTACAGGCGACGTTTCTTGCCATGGAGCGCGCCATGCAGACCCTTTCCCCGCAGCCGCAGCTTGCGCTGATTGACGGCAACCGGGCGAAAGACTTCGGCCTGCCGGTCAGAACCATTGTCAAGGGCGACAGTCTGTCTGCCTCCATTGCTGCCGCGTCGATTTTAGCCAAGGTCACCCGTGACCGGCTGATGGAGGAATACGACGCGCAGTACCCGCAGTACGGCTTCGCCGTCCACAAGGGCTACGGGACAAAGCGGCACTATGAAGCGCTGCGCGAATTCGGTCCCAGCCCGATTCACAGGAAGACGTTCCTCAAAAAATTCTATGAGAACCCGTGACCTGACCGGTCCGTGGGGCGAGGCGCTGGCGGCGGAGTATCTGCGCAAAAAGCACTACCGCATTGAGGCTATGAACTACCGCACGCGGCTCGGCGAGATCGATATCATCGCGTCGAACCGGCAGTATCTCGTCTTCTGCGAGGTCAAGCTGCGAAAATCGGCGAATTTTGCCGCTGCGCGGGAGTTTGTCGATGCACGCAAGCAGCAGCGCCTGCACACGACCGCGCTTTTATATTTATCTCAGCACGAAACGCCGCTGCAGCCGCGCTTCGACGTGATCGAAATCTATGCGCCCGGCGGCACGCAGACCCGCCGCCCGCAGATCACCCATATGGAGGACGCATTTTGACAAATTACCGCGTTTTTGACGGCCACTGCGACACGCCCATCGAACTCTGGCTGCAAAATCAGCCGCTGCTGGAAAACACGCTGGCCGTTTCACTCGCACGGGCGCAGAGGCTTGGCGGCTGGGCGCAGTTTTTCGCGTTCTGCACCGCCTGGGTCAAGGCAAAGCTGCCAAGACCGGAGATTTTCTCCCGCGCGCTGGACAATTTTCACGCGCAGCTGTGCGAAAACGAGGATAAAATCACACTCTGCCGCACGGTATCCGAGGCGGAGACTGCCATGCAGGCGGGAAAATGCGCTGCGTTTCTCGCCATTGAGGGCGCAGAGGCTGTGCGCGAGGACGAAGGGCTTCTGGAACACGCATATGAATCCGGCGTGCGGATGATCTCGCTCGTGTGGAATCTCCCGAACGGCCTTGCCGCGCCCTGCGGCTCGGACGAGGGCCTGACGGAAACGGGCAGGCGCTTTTTTAAGCGGGCGCAGGCGCTCGGCATGCTTGTCGATGTGAGCCATCTGTCCGAAAAGGGCTTCTGGGACATGATCGAACTGGCCGAGAAGCCAGTTCTTGCAAGCCATTCCAATTCATTCTCTGTCTGCCCGCATCCGCGCAATCTGACGGACGACCAGTTCCGTGCCATCTGCGATCTCGGCGGCACGGCGGGACTGAATCTCTATGTACCGTTCCTGACGGAGCAGCCCCGCGCGTCGTTTGACGATCTGCGCCGCCATCTGGATCATTTTCTGGAACTGGGCGGCGAAGGGCATATCGCCCTCGGTGCGGATCTGGACGGCTGCGACAGGCTGCCGGCGGGCTTTTCCGGGCTGGACGATTATGAAGCGCTTGGCGATTTCTTAAAAAATACCGGATATTCCGATGAAACCATACAGAACCTGTTCTGCAATTCTCTCATGAAGGTCGTGAAAACATGTATTATGTAAGTACGCGGGACGTAAGCCGCCGCTTAACTGCCAGTCAGGCCATTGTCGATGGCCTCAGCCGCGATGGCGGACTTTATCTGCCGGAACAGATCCCGCAGATCACCACGGAGGAAATCAAAGCGCTCGCCGCGCTTTCCTATCCCGAACGGGCCGCAAAGATCATGAAGCGGTATCTCGATGAATTTACCGAGGAAGAACTGCTGGGCTTTGCGAAAAATGCCTACGGCCCCGCGAAATTCGACACACCCGCCGCTGCACCCGTCGTAAAGCTGACGGAAAACACCTATATTCAGGAACTCTGGCATGGTCCGACGTGCGCGTTTAAGGATATGGCGCTGCAGATGCTGCCGTATCTGCTGGCGGCTTCGCTCAAGAAGACCGGCGAGGAGAAGACTGTCTGCATCCTCGTTGCGACGTCCGGCGATACGGGCAAGGCCGCGCTTGAGGGCTTCCGCGACGTGGACCGCACAAAAATTCTTGTGTTCTATCCCGACGGCGGCGTTTCTGACATGCAGAAGCTGCAAATGGTCACGCAGGAGGGCAAAAACGTCGGCGTATGCGCCGTGCGCGGGAACTTTGACGATGCGCAGACCGGTGTGAAGCGCATTTTCTCCGATGAGGCGCTGCGCGAAGAACTGGCCGGACGCGGATACTTCCTGTCCTCCGCCAACTCCATCAACTGGGGCAGGCTCCTGCCGCAGATCGTGTATTACGTCTCGGCCTACTGCGACCTGTTGAACGCCGGGGCCATCGAAGCCGGGGACGCTGTGAACTTCTGCGTCCCGACGGGCAACTTCGGCAACATTCTCTCCGGCTTTTACGCGAAGAAGATGGGCGTGCCCATCGGCAGGCTCATCTGCGCGTCGAATGAGAATAACGTTCTGACTGACTTTATTAAAACCGGCACCTACGACCGCAACCGGCCGTTTTATCAGACGGCTTCGCCGTCGATGGATATCCTGATCTCGTCCAATCTCGAGCGGCTTTTATCCCTGCTGTCCGGCTCGGACGAAGAGGTGCGCGGCTATATGCAGAAGCTTTCCGAAACCGGGCGTTATACCGTTTCCGACCGTGTGCTGCAGGCAGTGCAGGCGGAATTCTCCTGCGGCTTCTGCACGGACGCGCAGGGCGCGCAGACAATCAGCAAGGCTTTCCGGGAAAAGAACTATCTGCTCGACACGCACACCGCCGTAGCCTGCACAGTTCTGGACGCGTACCGCGCGGAGACAAGCGACCAGACGCTAACCGTCGTAGAATCCACAGCAAGCCCGTTTAAATTCTGCGCCAGCGTTCTGGACGCGCTCGGCGTGACAGAGCATGCGCCCGGCACGGGCGTTCTCGCGCAGCTTACGGCCGAAACGGGCCGCCCGGCCCCGAAGCCGCTGGCAAGCCTCGCGGGCAAGGCCGTGCGCTTCGATCAGGTCACGGACAAGGCCGCAATGCGCACCGTCGTGACGGAATTCCTGCGCTGATGGCCCTGTACGCAATCGGAGATCTGCATCTGTCGCTCGGCCCGGCGGACAAGCCGATGGACGTGTTCGGGGGCCGCTGGACAGGGTATATGGAAAAGCTGCGGGAAAATCTGAAGGTAATTGGCCCGGAGGACACGACCGTCCTGCTCGGCGATCTCAGCTGGGCAATGAGCCTCGACGACGCGGCGGAGGATTTTGCGTTCATGAACGCTATCCCCGGCCGCAAGATCATCCTGAAGGGCAACCACGACTACTGGTGGACAACGCTGCGGGCCTTTGACCGCTTCTGCGCGGAGCACGGCTTTGCGGATTTTCACGTCCTGAATAATTCCTGCTTCTTTTACGGCGATATCGCTCTGTGCGGCACGCGCGGGTGGTTCTATGACGCGCAGAAGGAGGGCAGCCACGACGAGAAGATCTTCCGGCGGGAACTCGGGCGGCTCGAACGCTCTTTGCAGTTGGCGGGAGACGCGGAAAAATACTGCTTTCTGCACTATCCGCCGCGCTACCGCGGGTATGCCTGCCCGGAGATTCTGTCGCTTCTGAAGCAATACGGCGTGACGCGCTGCTATTACGGCCACCTGCACGCCGACTCCATCCGGCTGGCGCTGGAGGACGACTATCAGGGCGTGCAGTACCGCCTTGTTTCGGCAGATCACGTCGATTTTCAGCCGCAGCGCATCGGATAGACGGCAAATGGGCGGAAAGATTTTGAATTTTTTCTGAATTCGGATAAATTCCTGAAAAAACAGTGGATTTCTTGTATGAAGTCTGGTAGAATAGAGCGGATTCAAATGAGAATGGTGAATTACGGCCTTTTATAAGCCGCACCGCATAGGAGGAAAGTACCACAATGAACGTCAAAAACGTAGAGAAAGAAAACGGCAGCGCAAAGGTTACCGTTGAGATCGCAAAGGACGAGTTCCAGACTGCGCTGGACAAGGCATATGCCAAGATCCGCAAGGACATCATGATCCCCGGCTTCCGCAAGGGCCACG
>OHVO01000494.1_pt1 | contig 17291 bp, 13 predicted proteins | sample 1579371 | NCBI WGS metagenome assembly OHVO01 (sample SAMEA3882557, study PRJEB24775) | human gut metagenome | biome: human-associated habitat; feature: intestine environment; material: feces | place: Netherlands | collected 2009/2010 | reverse complement strand
CTGATAGTGATTCTTTCTACAAGGGCTATCAGGTAGATAATGATACATACAGACTTATCACAAACTATATAGAAATTGACGGCTATATCGGTTTCGTTGATAAAAAGGACGGCTCAGCAACAGGCGAAAACCTTGAGGACGGAACATATGAAGTTCCTATAACAATACTTAACGAGGTTGACCCGTCTGCAACGTCAATGTAATCCTGTATAATAAAACTTGACACATACAAAACAATCAAAGAATAATAAAAACAAAGGAGTGTGTCATCAATGGGAACAGGAAAAAAATATGATGAAGAGTTTAAAAAGCAGGCAATAAAGCTCGCAAAGGAGATTGGCACCAAGGCAGCAGCAAATGAGCTGTGCATCCCCAACGGGACGCTGGGGACGTGGGTGCAAAAGGAGCGGATTGGGGAAATAGACACAGGTGCAGGCTCACGTACACTGGGAGAGTCACTTACTATCGCACAGCAGCTTCATGCAGCAAACAAGCGGATCAAAGAGCTTGAAAAGAAAAACCGTGAGCTTGAAGAGCTTAATGAATTTCTGGAGGAAGCATCTGCTTTTTTCGCCGCAAACCGTCGGGAGTCAGGAAAGAAGAACGGTTAAAGTTCATTTCCCAAAAGACTGATGACGGTAGGATCACAGGAATGATCAGTTTTTACTGCAAGGCTTTGTAGGTTACAAGACAAGCATTTTACGATCATCTCAGCCATAAAAACGCCCCCTGGAAGTATTAGGCACTTGCAGATGAAATGATGAAGATCCACGAAGAAGACCAATTTGATCTGATGCCGCTTGGGATAGCTGTTGAAGATAATATGAGAGTTTCGCTCTGCTGCCATACTCTTGAAAACGCAAACAAGTCATATCCTGATATAAAAGGCTGTATCATCCACTCGGACAGAGGCAGTCAGTATACAAGCGAAGAGTACCGAGCTGCTGTAAAGAAATATGGGATCATTCAAAGCATGAACAGTGCCGGTGGAAGATGTCATGATAATGCACGCTGTGAAAGTATGTGGGCAAGAATGAAAGAAGAGCTGTTCTACAGCCGTGAGGACAAGCCGGAGAACTACACTATGAAAGAGTTGAAGACTATGATCTGGAGATATTATATGAGTTACTGGGTCAACAGAAGAATCTGCACCGCCAACGGCGGACTGCCTCCGGCAGCCCGAAGAAAGCTCTACTATGATCATATCTTTCTCGTTGCATAATTCTTGTTCGAATAAAATGTGTCAAGTGATATTGACAAAACCATATTGACAACGAACAAACCACGCTTGATATCTACACAGACAGTGACGAACAACCATACAGTATTTATGAAACATACGAAGATCACACTATCGTATGGGATAATGGTGAATATGTTTTTGAAATATCAGGCAACCTGAATAAAGATGAATTGTTGGAATTGTGCAGGTCTATAAAAATAAAATAGTGCTGTCCAAAAGTGACAGAAAATTACGTTTAAGTATACGAGGGTCGAGTCAGGCTCTCGTATACTTATTTTTTACTGGGAGGTAATTTTAATGAAAAAGATAGTTAGTTTGCTTGCTGCGGCGGCAATGCTGTTCAGCTGTGGCGTTTGTGCATGTGCAGACGATACAGATACAAATTACGGAGATCAGATATCGCTACAGTATTCATATACTCAGAAGGTATACAGTGGCATAAGCAAATCAGGCAACACAGTATCTTGTCAAAGCAGGGTAACAGGCATCAGTGGCATTACCACAAAGATAACTATAACTCAGGAGATACAGAAGAAAAGCGGCACATCATGGAGTTCTATAAACGGCAGAGGAACGACAGTTTTCACCTCTTATGCTAACTTCAGCTATTCTTACTCCAATCTTGCCAGCGGTACATACAGAGTTAAGACCATTGCAAAGGTATACAGCGGTTCAAATTATGAGACCATAACTGCATACAGCAGAACACTATCGGTCTGAACTTAACTGAATAATCAATAACAGCATCGTTCGCCGCTGAAAGGCTTGATTGAACGGTGCTGTTGTGGTATTATATATAAGAGATAACAACAAAAAGGAGCCAGTTATGAAACATCTTCTAAACTTTGAAATACAAATATACAAGACCATCAGGTCTACCTATACCCAAGAGCCTTGTGGAACATTAGATGAACTATATAAGACCAGATTCATATTTGCCGACGGTGAAACTATTTTCTCTCCTGACCATTTTTGTCAAAAGCTCATAAGCAGAGGTGTGCATGCTGTTTCAATCGTCAGAAATGGTGGTGCTTTGTCACTGCCTGAGAGTGCATTTGAGTTTGAAAAAAATTGTTTTCTTGAAACTGTTTATAAAAACATACAGAGTATATGGACAATAGAAAGAGTGTGGCATAACGGCTGCTGGTATGTGACTTATCAAGAGGCAAGTGCTTTAAAAAGGAAACTTTATTATAAGGTGTATCGCAGTGATATGGATATCAGGCAGTGTGTTTCTCGGTTAAGAAATGCAATACATAATGCTGAGAATCTGTGTAGAACTATTGATCACAGCCGTTTTTTAGATGATTTTCAAAAATCAGAAAGTATGTTGAGATATACAAATGATTTAGACAAGTTGCTTGACGGTGCTTTGTCTGCTTGCGTATTTTCAGGAATGGGCAGCTGGAATGATGAAGTCGCTGCAATATGTGAGCAGGATAATATTTTGAAGTATGATGAGATAACAAACGAGCTGTTTTCAGCAATTTTAGATCTGATATGCAATATATGCACATTTGATAATATAACTACTATTTTAAAATAAATGCCTATTTGCAAAAATAAGACTGCTGCGAGATATAATTTTTATACCAATTATTCATAATTATACACCTTGACACACTATCTCGTTAGGGTGTATAATTTCTATGTATAGTAAAATGTAATGCGTAAGGAGAATGTATGAAAAAATATCTTGATGAAAGCCTGTCGGCTCAGGAGAGAGCAGAGGCTTTGGTAAATGAAATGACGATAGAAGAGGCAGCCTCACAACTGAGATATGACGCCCCTGCCGTTGAGCGACTGGGGATACCTGCCTATAACTGGTGGAACGAGGGTATCCACGGACTTGCCCGCAGCGGAACTGCAACAATGTTCCCTCAGGCTATAGGTCTGGCGGCTATGTTTGACACTGACCTTGTGTTCAAGGCGGCTGATATCACCTCAACTGAGGCTCGTGCTAAATATAATGAATATTCAAAACGTGGTGACAGAGATATTTACAAGGGTCTGACTTTGTGGGCACCTAACATAAATATTTTCAGAGATCCACGATGGGGCAGAGGTCATGAAACATATGGTGAAGATCCTTACCTCACGGCTGAGTGCGGCAAGGCATATGTCAAGGGCTTGCAGGGCAGCGGAAAGGTTCTTAAAACTGCTGCTTGTGCAAAGCATTTTGCAGTCCACAGCGGACCTGAGGCGGTGCGGCATGAATTTAATGCCGAGGTGAGCTGGAAGGACCTTGAAGAAACTTATCTGTACGCCTTTGAAGAGCTTGTGAAAGACGCAGGCGTTGAGGGCGTAATGGGAGCATACAACCGTGTCAACGGCGAGCCTTCCTGTGCAAGTGAACTTCTTATGGGTAAGCTCGATTCATGGGGTTTCGACGGCTATTTTGTTTCAGACTGCTGGGCAATAAGAGATTTTCACGAGCATCATATGGTGACATCATCTCCTGTGGAATCCGCTGCTATGGCACTTAAAGCAGGTTGTAACGTAAACTGCGGCTGTACATATGTGCACCTTTTATCTGCACTCGATAAAGGACTTGTTACAGAAGATATCAGAAATTCCTGCGTTGCACTTATGAGAACTCGCATAAGACTGGGTATGTTTGATAAATCTACAGAATATGACAGCATACCATATAGTGTTGTGTCTTGTCCTGAACACAAAGCGGTTTCATATGATTGTGCAGTAAGGTCAATGGTGTTGCTTGAAAACAACGGAATTTTGCCGCTTGATAAAAAGTCGGTATCTACCATAGCAGTCATTGGCCCTAACGCAGACAGCAGAGTGGCTTTGGAAGGCAATTACAACGGCACAGCTGACAGATATGTAACTTTACTTGAGGGTATCGAGGACGCATTTGAGGGAAGAGTTCTCTATGCTGAGGGTTGTCATTTGTATAAGGACAGAGTTTCAGGTCTTGCACAGGCTGGCGACAGATACGCCGAGGCGGAGGCTGCCGCCGCAAATTCTGACGTTGTTATACTGTGCGTTGGTCTTGATGCAACTATAGAGGGCGAAGAGGGAGATACAGGCAATGAGTTTTCGTCAGGGGATAAAAATGATCTCCGCCTGCCTGAAAGTCAGCGTGAGCTGATAAGACGTGTTGCGGCTATTGGCAAGCCTATGATAGTGGTTTGTGCCGCCGGAAGTTCCATAAATATCGAGCATGATTGTGACGCTCTTATCCATGCATGGTATTCTGGCTCAGAAGGCGGAAGGGCACTTGCTGATATTATCTTCGGAAAGGTATCGCCGTCAGGAAAATTGCCAGTTACGTTCTATGATAGTGCTGACAAGCTACCAAACTTTACGGATTATTCTATGTCAGACAGGACATATAGATACACAAGAGACAATATCCTCTATCCTTTTGGATATGGCTTAACTTACGGAAATGTAGCCGTTACAGGATTTGAATACAACAATGGCACTGCTAGAGTTTTAGTAGAAAATAGTGGTTGCGATACCTGTGAAGTAATTGAACTTTACATAAAAGCACATGGGGACAACTCACCAACCTATCCTATTCTGTGCGGATTTAAGCGAATTTTTATAAAGAAAGGCGAAAAGCTTGACGTAGATATCCCGATATCTGACAAAGCGTTCACAACTGTGTCTGATATTGGCGAAAGGAAACAGTTCGCTCAGATGTTCACTCTCTATGCAGGCACACACCAGCCTGATGAGCTTAGCTGCAAACTCAGTAAAACAGACTGCCTGAGTATCGAGATAGAGAAAGCATGAAAAGAGATCTCACAAACGGCAGGATAATTTCATCGCTGCTGGCATTTTCAGGGCCAATGATATTCGGAAACCTGTTGCAGCAGGTATATAACATCGCCGACACGTTTATAGTCGGCAGATATCTTGGCGAGAACGCTCTTGCGGCGGTGGGAAGTACATACACACTCACCACATTTCTTTACTCCATAATAATAGGTCTGTGCATGGGCAGCGGCTCGCTCGTTTCCTATTGTTTTGGTGAAAAGAATGAACGTCGGCTTAAAAGCTGTCTGAATATTTCATTTGTAATTATAGGCTCTGTTACCGTGGTGACAGAGCTTATTATTCTTTGCTTTTCAAACGGTATTCTGCGGCTTTTGCGTACCCCTGTAGAAATAATACCCCTGACTTCTGACTATGTGAATGTGATCCTGTCTGGTATCATATTTATTTTTTTGTATAATTTTTACTCGTTTATGCTGAGGGGTCTTGGTAATTCCATTACGCCGCTGATTTTCCTAGGCAGCAGCTCCGTACTGAATATCCTGCTTGACGTGGCGTTCGTTGCCTATATGGATATGGGCGTAAAGGGTGCAGCATATGCTACTGTGATCGCTTAGGCTGTGTCAGGCGTGGGGCTTTGTGTTTATTCACTTGTGAAAGAACCGCTGCTGCGGCTGTCGATGAGAAGATCTGCTTTTAAGGATTGCAGTGTCAGTGAAGTCGTGCGAATGTCAACGGCGGCGTCTGTCCAGCAGTCTGTCATGAATTTCGGCATACTTATGATACAAGGTCTTGTAAACAGCTTTGGCACAACTGTCATGGCAGCTTTTACGGTAGCGGTAAAGATAGACACCGTTGCCTATATGCCTGCACAGGAGTTTGGCAATGCCTTCTCGCTGTTCATATCACAGAATTACGGTGCAAAAAAATATAACAGGATAAAAAGCTGTGTCAGATATTCCTGCGGTATCTCGGCACTTTTCTGTGCCGCTGTATCTGTCTTTGTTGCCGTGTTCTCTGACAAGCTGATGGGACTTTTTGTCCGCAGTGATCAAACTGATATCATCGCCGTAGGCTCACGTTATCTCATAACGGAGGGTTCTTTTTATGTTGGCATAGGGATATTGTTTCTGCTTTATGGCTATTACCGTGGCATTAACCTCCCTGAAATGTCCCTCGTGCTCACAGTGATATCTCTTGGAACAAGAGTTGCTTTGGCTTATTTTCTCTCAAGCTTTGATAAGATAGGCGTGTTTGGCATATGGCTGTCAATACCTATAGGCTGGGTGCTTGCGGATATTGTCGGCATTACATATATGAAAAGGAAAGCAAATTTGTATATTGGGGTAAAGTAAATGAAAAATATGAAAGTCAGAGTGCCTATGTATTTCATAGGTCTGTTTCTTATGACTATAGGCATAGCCCTGTCGGTCAAATCGAATCTTGGCGTATCACCGGTAAGCTCTATACCCTGGTAAGCGGAGTTGAATTTTCTAAGGTCAAAATAGGTTTTGACTGCACAATGGTAGCCGTTTCTGCTGTTACTTGCCTCATAGCTGTTCACAGCCTCTGAAGTGTCGGCGTTGGTACTGTCATAGCCGCTGTACTTGTAGGTGCTGAGCTTGGAGTGATAAACAAGGCATTCGGAGAACAGCGTGACAGACTTCTTGGCAAGCCTGCTGACTGTATGCAGTGATCTGTGTAATTTGTTTTTTAAACAAATACTTAAACGTTTTTTGTGCTATTCTTGTTAGTTGCTCCAAAAATCCAGTTTCTTGATTAAATACAACAAAACGTATCGATTTAAGTTGACTTTTTGAATGGAATATGTTAAAATTATTATTGTACGATTTATTTTTTTGAGAAATAATAGAAAATATCAATAATAGGGTGAATTATCAAATGGAAGAAACTTATAATATCAAGGATCTGCTTGTATTGTTGTGGAGCAAGGTGTGGTATATTATCGGTGTATCGCTGATAGGAGCTTTCCTTGCTTTCTTTGTGTCGAAATTTGTCATGAGTGAAAAATATGAGTCGTACATATCAATGTATGTAAAGAGTGCTGACGCTCAGCAAACAGGACAGGACAAGACAAATGTTGATCTTCAGGATATCAATGCGTCTAAGTCATTGGTTCAGACATATATTGTAATATTGACTGACGATCCAGTTATGAATGAAGTCAGTGATAAGCTGCTTGAGATGTATTCTCCAGAGGAGCTTTCAAAGTATTTCACAGTAACGAGTGGCAGAGTTTCAAAAAGCGGACTTAGAAACGCTTATAATATGACTGCCGTCAATCAGACAGAGGTTTTGCAAATATCTGCGACAACTACAAATGCAAAGCTTTCGGCTGATCTTTGTAATATCATGGCAGAAGTCGCACCAAGCTTTCTTATAAGAGTTGTAGGTGCTGGTTCTGTAGAGAAGATCGGCGACGCCGAGGTGTATAACACACCAGTTTCGCCGAATGTAACTAAAAATACTGCACTTGGCTTTTTCGGTGGACTTATGCTTTCTGCACTGGTGATACTTGTTATCGACTTCTTTGACAACACTGTTAAGGATTCCGATGATCTGGGTGAAACTTATCAGAAACCTATCGTCGGTGAGATAATGAATATCGGAGGAAAACTCTCAAAGAATGATAACGGTTCTTCTGCCGACAGAAAGAAAAAGCTTTTGCTTAACAATAAGGAAATACCTTTCAATGTTGTTGAAAACTATAAGACAATGAGAACGAACCTTATGTTCACACTTTCAACAACAAGAAATAAGATAGTTGTTGTTTCCAGCCCGAATCCAAGTGAGGGTAAATCTGTTACTGTCGCTAACCTTGCGGTGTCAATGGCTGAAACTGAGAACAGAGTTCTTCTGATAGACGCTGACATGAGAAAGCCTGTTCAGCACAGAAACTTTAGATTGAAAAACAATGTGGGACTTTCTACTATACTCAGCGGCGAGAGCACGTTTGAAAAGTGTGTTCACGAGAACAAGAGCGGAAATTTCGCTCTCCTTACATCAGGAGTTATACCTCCTAACCCGTCTGAGCTGCTTGCGTCGGAGAAGATGCGTGAACTTCTTGAACTCGTTCAGCAAAAGTACGATTATGTTATCATAGACGGAACTCCACTTCTGCCTGTAACAGACGTTATGGGTCTTGCTGACGAAGTGGCAGGCGTTCTGCTCGTTGCAAGATACGGAAAGACAACATTTTCTGAGATAGAAGAGTCAATGAAAAAGCTCGAAATAGCTAATTGCAATCTCCTTGGATTTGTTCTTAACGACATTTCTGTCAAGAAGGGTTCGCATTATGGCTATAAGTATAATTACAAATATAAATATGATTACGGCTACAGATACGGCGGTAAGGAAACTAAAGACACTTCCGCTGAAAACTAGGACATTTACGGAGATACTACGGTGACTACTGATTATCACAGCCATATACTGCCAAACATTGATGACGGCTCTGACAGCGTTGAAACATCTCTTAAAATGATAAAGATGATGAAACGGCAGGGCATAGGGACTATTGCGGCCACTCCGCATTTTCATGCACACAGGACAGACCTTTATGACTTTCTTGAAATATGCAGCAAAGCGTATGAAAAGCTCCTGGCGGAAAGTCCTGTGGTGAGTGATATACATATAGGTGCTGAGGTTGCCATAGAAAAAGGAATAAGCGAACTTGAGGGCCTTGAAAAGCTTTGCATCAGCGGAACTAGACTTATTTTGCTTGAGCCGCCTTTTTCAAACTACAGCGATTGGATAGTTGAGGAGATCGACGATATCGTCAATTCTCGCAGACTTCTGCCCATTATCGCTCATGTCAACAGGTATATGGGGCTGTATTCCAAGTCTGAGTTAAGCGGTCTGTTGTCGGTAGACGCAGTTTTTCAGATAAATGCTGAGGCGTTTGAAAGCTTTGGGACAAGACGCTTTGCTAACAAACTTATTGACAGCGGCAGAGATTTTGTCTTTGGCAGTGACGCACATAATATGGGTGACAGAAAGCCTAATTTTGATTTAATAACTAAGAGAGTGAGTGCTGAAAACATAAAACTCTCTGATAATATTTTGAAGTCAGCTTTGGTAAATGAGGTTGACAGTGAGTTTGTTTTTTAAGGCAATATATTGATGATATTAAAAATGCTGGATTTGACATTCATTGAGGGGTGTGTGTCTTAGATTCTTAAAAGCTTAGGCTTTTGGCGGAGGTAAGTTCTATTTATGGAGAAAACAAATGAGGGCAAAGATCAGGTGTGGAAGAACAAAAAGATAAAGCATTGGATGCTCATATCGTTTTTTCTGTTCTTTTATGACATTGTTGCGATAAATCTGTCTTATATGTTCGGCCTGTTCATCAGATTTGATTTTACATATTCCTCTATACCGCAGGAATATATGCGTGCATACCTGAAATTTGCACCTATCTACACTGCTTTTTGTATCGTGATATTCTTTGCGTTCAAGCTTTATAACAGTGTATGGAGATTTGCAAGCGTTGGTGAACTGACAAGGATATTCATGTCATCTATTGTGACAACGCTTTTTCAGTCTGTTGGTATAACAGCAATGTTCGGACGTATGCCTATGGCATATTACATTGTCGGTGCAGGAACTCAGTTCGTACTGGTGACGGCTATACGTTTTGCCTATAGGTATGTAATGCTTATAAGAGCAAAGCAGGTGACTAATCAGGCGGCTGTGCATAATGCAATGATAATCGGTGCTGGTGCGTCAGGACAGATGATACTCAAAGAGCTTACGATGTCTGCACGTGCAAAGGCAAGACCTCTTTGCATTATCGATGATAACCCTAACAAGTGGGGAAGAAACATAAACGGCGTTCCTATCATTGGCGGACGTGACTGTATTATGGAGTGCGTCAAGAAGTATAATATTGATCAGATACTTTTCGCTATACCGACCGCAACGCCTGAGAATAAGAGAGATATCCTGAATATATGCAAGGAAACAGGCTGTGAAATGAAACAGTTGCCGGGTGTATATCAGATAGCTAACGGCGAGGTTCTTTTAAGCAAAATGAAACCTGTGGCTGTAGAGGACCTCCTCGGAAGAGAGCCTATCAGGGTAAATATGGACGAGATATTCCAGCACCTTAAAGGCAAGACCATATTGGTAACAGGTGGCGGCGGTTCTATCGGAAGTGAGCTTTGCAGACAGATAGCAGGGCATGAGCCTAAGCAGCTGATAATTTTTGATATCTATGAGAACAACGCCTATGAGATAGAGCAGGAGCTCAAGCGGAAATACGGCGGAAAGCTCAACCTTGTGACGCTTATCGGTTCTGTCCGTGACAGCAGAAGGATAAATGATGTTTTTGCTAAGTATAAGCCGGATATCGTTTATCATGCTGCGGCACACAAGCACGTTCCGCTTATGGAAACAAGCCCGAACGAGGCTATCAAGAATAACGTTGTGGGAACATATAAGACAGCTTATGCTGCTTTAAAGCATGGCACAAAGCGTTTTGTCCTTATAAGTACCGACAAGGCTGTAAACCCTACTAATATAATGGGTGCAAGCAAAAGACTTTGTGAAATGGTCATTCAGAGCATGGACGCTATCAGCAAGGCTGGCAGAACTGACCTTTTGCCAATGCTCCATGCCCATGTTGACGAGTTGACAGGCGGTCAGCTTGCTGGTAACCCTATCGATGATATTGCCGTTAATGATCTCAAAAGCGGCGAGTCTATCAAGGTCGAGAGCGTAAAGAATAATAACCGTGAGGGAACACAGTTCGTTGCTGTGCGTTTCGGAAATGTTCTTGGAAGTAACGGTTCAGTTATACCGCTGTTCAAAAAGCAAATAGAGGCAGGCGGCCCTGTTACTGTTACTCACCCTGATATCATAAGATATTTCATGACCATACCTGAGGCGGTGAGCCTTGTTCTTCAGGCGGGAACTTATGCCTGGGGCGGCGAGATATTCGTTCTTGATATGGGTGCACCTGTGAAGATTGATACTCTTGCGAGAAATCTTATCAGACTTTCAGGTTACAAGCCTGACGTTGATATCAAGATAGTATACTCAGGTCTGCGACCAGGTGAAAAGCTTTTTGAAGAAAAGCTTATGGCAGAAGAAGGCATGATGAAAACGGATAACGATCTTATCCACATTGGAAAGCCTATACATTTTGACACTCTCACTTTCCTTGGACAGCTTGAGGAGCTTGCCCGTGCAAGCTATAACAATGATAAAGACATTGTTGAAATGGTCGAAAAGATAGTTCCGACATTCAGTCCGGTCGGTGATAAGCCTACTGGCAATGAGAAATACGGAAAAAAATGCTGTTGCTGCGTCTGCGGAGACAGTGAAGAGTTGATAGAATAATAAAAGCACTGTGGGAATATCCTACGGTGCTTTTTTCATTGGATTTTTCTTTACTTTTTGTTGACGACACTTGAAAAAAGGCTGTATATGTGATATAATAAATTATGAATGTAATTTTGCGTAAAGGAATATTTCTGTATGAAAAAATGGAGAATAAACAGACCTGACCCAGTAAAAACTGCTGAGTTTCTTAACAAGTGCGATCTTAAAAGTCTTACCCTTGATGTCATGACTTCAAGAGGTTTTACTGACTTTGACAGCCTTGTCGAGTTTTTCAAAGGCGAAGAGTTGAGAGATCCTTTCCTTATAAAGGATATGGCGATAGCTGCCGAGGTCATAAATAACGCAGTTGATAAGTATGAGCTTATTTGTGTGTATGGCGACTATGATTGCGACGGCGTTACTTCGACTACCATACTTTATAATTATCTTGAAAGCATGGGTGCGAACGTTATGTACTATATCCCTGAACGTGAGGCAGGATATGGCATGAACATTGCCGCTATAGAAATGCTTGCCGAAAAGGGAGTAAAGCTTATTGTCACCGTCGATAACGGCATTTCAGCAGTTGATGAGGCGGAACGAATTGCCGAACTTGACATGGAGCTTGTTATTACAGACCACCACCAGCCTCCTGAGAAATTGCCGAGGGCAAGGGCTATCGTTGACCCACACCGTGCGGACTGTCCGTCCTCTTATAAAGATCTTGCAGGCGTTGGAGTGACATTCAAGCTTTGTGCAGCACTTGACGGCGGCAGCTATGATACGGTCATGGAACAGTATGCCGACATTTGTGCTATCGGTACGGTGGCAGACGTTGTGCCGCTTACTGGTGAAAACCGCACTATCGTCAAGCGTGGTCTTGAATACCTTGCCAACACTGAGAGTATGGGACTTAATTACCTTATAGACAAGGCAAAGCTTGATAGAAACGCACTTGATTCAACGGGTATTGCTTTCAGGATAGCACCTGTTATCAATGCGTCAGGCAGGTTTGGTTCACCGCTGGCCGCTGTAAAAACACTGCTGAGTGAAGAACCTGAGGACGCTGAGAACTATGTTGATATGCTCCTTAACCTTAATGCTCAGCGTAAGCAGACGAAAACAGAAATAATGACAGAAATAGTTAATCATATAAATGCTCACCCTGAGGTGTTGAATCATAGAGTATTGGTGCTTTCGGGTCATGATTGGCATCATGGTGTTGTGGGTATCGTTTCTTCTCGCATACTTGAATTTTACGGCAAGCCTAATGTTATCATCTCCATTGATGACGAGGGCAACGCAAGAGGCTCGGCAAGAAGTGTAAAGGGCTTTAATATATTCAAATGTTTTCAGCATTGCGGCGAAGTTCTTGAAAAATACGGTGGTCATGAATGTGCCGGAGGCCTTTCTCTTAAAGCTGAAAATATTGATAAATTTACGCAAATGGTATATGAATACAGCGATACTATGGATAATTTTCCAAGCGTTGAACTGGTCGCTGACAAGCTGCTCATGCCGCAGGATATAAACTTGGATAATGTAAAGGGTCTTGCAAGCATGGAGCCTTTCGGTGCTGAAAATCCTGTGCCTGTTTTTGCAATGCTTGGTGCAAGAGTGGATAAGATCATTCCGCTGTCACAGAGCAAGCATACTAAAATAGAGTTTTCATACGGCAGCTACAGAGGTCAGGCATTGATATTCTCGCTTGCTCCTGAAAAAGCTTGTTTCACGGTGGGGGATAAGCTAGATATGCTCGTGGAACTTGGCGTGAATGTGTTCAACAACCGTGAATCGGTGTCTATAAAGGTGCTTGACCATAGGCTCAGCGGCGTTAAACAGGATAGATATTTTGCAGCTAAGGATTGCTATGAAAAGCTTATGCGTGGCGAAACTCTTCCTGCAAGCTTTATACGAAAAATAATACCAACAAGGCAGGAGCTTATCGGCGTTTATAAATACATAAGTGCAGTTAAAAATATCACGCTTGATAATCTGTTTATGAAGATATCAGGCGACAGCATGAATTATTGTAAGCTGCATATCTGCATAGATATTTTCAGAGACAAAGGCCTTATCGAGTTCAGACCTGCGACTATGAAGATAAGCTATGTTGTGCCGAAACATAAGGTAAACCTTGAAGATTCAGAAACTCTCGTTAAGCTTAATGAAATGCTTGGAAAGGCAGGTAACTGAAATGTCAGATAAAGAAAATATAGTGCTTGATCCTGCTGAAATGGATAAAATAGAAAATATACCTGAGATAAAGACTGTCGGCGAGGCAGATTTGCCTGCTGAGGCTGATGTGAAAGAGCAGTTTGAGGAAGAACCTGTTCCAACGCCTGCACCTGATAATACAGACGCAGTGCCTGAGGCGTCAAGACCTGAGCATATAGGCGAGAGGTCGGTTGGTTCAGTTGACGTGCTTATACAGAAAATTTTGGACGGCGAAAGACAGTATGACCTGTCAAAAATAGTTTCTGCATATGAGCTTGCTGAAAAATATCATCACGATCAGAAGAGAGAGTCGGGAGAGCCTTATATTACTCACCCGCTTTCAGTTGCGTATATCCTTCTTGAGCTTGGCATGGATACTGACACTATTTGTGCCGCACTTCTTCATGACGTTGTGGAGGATACTCCGTGCACACTGGAAGAGCTGCAAAAGAATTTCGGAACTGACGTTGCAATGCTTGTAAACGGCGTTACAAAGCTGAAAAAGGTGGAAACTTTCACTAAGGACGAGCAAAAAGCTGAGAATATCAGAAAGATACTTCTTGCAATGAGCGAGGATATCCGTGTTATAATCATAAAGCTTGCAGACCGACTTCACAATATGCGTACTCTTAATTACTGCAAGGATTCAAAACGCAGGACCATTGCTCACGAAACAATGAACATCTACGCTCCTATTGCACATCGACTTGGTATTCGTTCTATCAAAGACGAGTTTGAAGATCTTGCGTTTTACTATCTTGACCCTTATGCCTACGCCGAGATAGATGAGCAGATGAAACTCCGCAAGGGCAGCCGTGAACAGCTGGTAGAAAATATCAAGCACAAGATACATGACAGGCTCGAAAAGGATTTTGACCCTGTTCCGCAGATTGAGGGTCGAGTAAAGAGCAATTATGGTATATATAAAAAGGTCTACCGTGATGGCAAGGAAATAGACCAGATATATGACCGCTACGCCGTAAGAATAATCGTTAATACAGTTACTGAGTGCTATAATGTGCTCGGTATAATCCATGATATGTTCAGACCTATCCCGAACAGATTCAAGGACTATATTTCCACACCAAAGGCGAATATGTACCAGTCGCTGCACACCACCGTCATCGGCAAGGAGGGCATCCCCTTTGAGGTGCAGATCCGCACCCGCAAAATGGACGAGCAGGCAGAGTACGGCGTTGCCGCTCACTGGAAGTACAAGGAGGGCCGCGAAGGCCACGATAAGCTGGACGACCGTCTGGCATGGGTCAGCCAGCTGCTGGAAAACCAGCGCCTGAGCGAGGATTCCGGTAACCTGCTCCACGATCTGAAGAGCGACCTACTGCCGGAAGAGGTGTTCGCCTTTACCCCAAAGGGCGATGTCATCAACCTGCCCACCGGCGCTACCTGCATCGATTTTGCCTACGCCATCCATTCGGCGGTGGGCAACCGCATGGTGGGCTGCAAGGTGAACAACCGCATGGTGCCCATTGACCATGTGGTGTCTACCGGCGAGATCATTGAGGTGCTGCTGGGCCCGGCAGATAAGGGCCCCAGCCGCGACTGGCTCAAGATCGTGCGCACCAGCGAAGCCAAGAGCAAGATCCGCAACTGGTTCAAGAAGATGCGCCGGGAGGAGAATATCCAGCAGGGACGGGACGCCTTGTCCAAGGAGTTGCGCCGGGAGATGATCATCATCCCGGACGACCAGCTGGATGCCTTTATCGACGGCTGCTCCCGCCGGATGCGCCAGAACAACGCCGAGGAGCTGTACGCTGCCATCGGCTACGGCGGCATGACCATTGCCAACTGCCTGCCCAAACTCAAAGAAGAGTGGCAGAAGCTCAAGGCTGCCGAGGCCGAGGAGAATAAGTCGGTGGAGGATCTGCCCAAGGTAGACCTGAGCCGCGTGCACGCCACCGACGGCGTGGTGGTGGAGGGCTTCGATAACACCCCCATCAAGTTTGCCAAGTGCTGCAGCCCGCTGCCCGGCGACCCCATCGTGGGCTTTATCACCCGCGGCTTCGGCGTTTCCATCCACAAGCAGACCTGTGCCAACGCCGTTGCCAGCATGAAGGACCCCTCCAACGCTCCCCGCTGGGTCAAGGCCTACTGGGCAGACAGCGTCAAGGACAGCTACAAGGCCGGCCTTGAGATCGTGGCGCTGGACCGCAACGAGCTGCTGCGGGATGTGCTGAGCGCTCTGGCCGATATCCGGGTGCCCATCTACACCATGAACGCCCGTCAGGTAGAAAACAACTGCGCCGTGGTCAGCCTGACCATCGGCATCAACAATACCGAGCACCTCAACCGTGTGGTGGCGCGCCTTTCCAAGGTGCGGGACGTGCTCAAGGTGACAAGGAGTTAACGCAATGCGAGCAGTTATTCAGGCCGTATCCTCCGCCAGTGTGCGGGTGGAAGACGGCGAGCCCCGCGCCATTGGGCCGGGAATCATGATCCTGCTGGGGGTCAGGGACACCGATACGCTGGACATCGTGCCAAAACTTGCCGATAAATGCGCGGGTCTGCGCATTTTCCCGGATGCGGAGGGCAAGCTGAACCTGAGCGCCCGGGATCTGGGCTATTCCGCGCTGGTGGTCAGTCAGTTCACCCTTTACGGCGATACCAGAAAGGGCTATCGCCCCAGCTTTATCAAGGCTGCAAAGCCGCCCCTCTCGGTGGATGCTTACGAGCTGTTCCTTGCCGAGATGGCTAAGCACGGCCTCAAGGACGTGCAGCACGGCGAGTTCGGCGCGCACATGCAGGTGTCGCTGGTGAACGAGGGCCCCTGCACCATCATTATTGATACCGACGAGTGGAAGAAGAAGGAGTAACGATGCAAGGCTTTCACATTCCTGCGGCACCGCCGCTGTATACCAACACCTTTCTGCTCATTTCCGACGCAGGCCATGCCGTGGTCATCGACCCGGCGGCAGAGGTGGACAGTTACGATGAAATTTTAAAGCAGCACAACGCCACCCTTACCACCATCCTGTGCACCCACGGCCACTACGACCATGTGGGCAGTGCGGCTGCGCTGAAAGCCGAGTGGAACGCCACCCTCTACTGTGAAAAGGCAGACCTTGCCGGGGATCGGATGTACCCGCTTTCCGCTGCGGACTGCGGCTATACGGAAGGGGAACAGGTCGCGGTGGACGAGCTGCGTTTTACCGCGTGGCACACCCCCGGCCACACCCCCGGCCATGTGGCGCTGTACGAACCGGACTCGAAATCGCTCTTCACGGGCGACACGCTCTTCCGCGAGTCGATCGGGCGCACCGACCTGCCTGGAGGCGACTATTCGTGGATCATGCGCTCGATCCTCGACATCCTGCTCCCGCTGGGCGACGAGGTGCACGTCTACCCCGGCCACGGGCCTGAGTCGACCATCGGCCACGAAGTGCTCTACAACCCCTTCATCGTCGAAGTGTTGAACGAGGAAGTGAACTATAAGGATTAGCCCGCCATGAAACTGCGTATTGCGATCACCTGTCTTTCAGCCTGCCTGCTCCCCGCCCCGGCACTCCGGGCGCAGGATTCCCCGCGCGTGGCCTGCTACGACCTGACCGTGCGGATCGACGTGCCGGAGAGGCGGGTCACGGTCGGCGGGTCGTTCGATGTCAATTTCCTCGGCAGCGACTCGATCGCACTGGTGCTGTGGCGCCACGCCCGTATCGACACGATGCGCTGCGACGGCCATGAAGCGGCCTACCGTTTCGATACGCTCGCCCCCGCACCCACCCGGTTC
>OHVO01000489.1_pt1 | contig 17412 bp, 20 predicted proteins | sample 1579371 | NCBI WGS metagenome assembly OHVO01 (sample SAMEA3882557, study PRJEB24775) | human gut metagenome | biome: human-associated habitat; feature: intestine environment; material: feces | place: Netherlands | collected 2009/2010 | reverse complement strand
AATCATAGTCCGATTTCTCTATCAGAAAAGTAACTGGACTTCCATTCTTCGACAGGGATTTTCCCTCATTTAAGGAATCTGTTTTTATGCAGGTTCCTTTTTAGTGCATTGCTTTATAAGCAGCCACACCCGCTACCGCCAGCACAAACACGGCTGCCAGTCCAAACATCATGTTTCTTGTCTTTTTCTTCATTTCTTCAAATTCCTCCTGTTTCTTTACTGCCGACTCAGATGTTGTAATCTCTGATTGAGTTTTTTTGCCTTTCTTCTTTACCTGTCCGTTCTGCTCCATTTCAAAAGCCTTGATAATCGGCTCTCCCTCAGTAGATACATAGGTAAGAGCCTTATTTCCAAACATAAAATGCAGTTTCTTTCCCATATACTCGTAAAAATTCATTCCATTAAAAGAATAAAATCCTCCAAGTGCTATCGGAGCTACACACGGAATCGCCACATAAGCAGAACCTGTAAGACCAATATATCTATAAAGAAGTAATACGATACCGCCACCGACTATCACACTGGCAATAGAAAATACAAGCTGTTTTGCTGTAAGTCCCATTGCCACCGATTCCTGATAACGGTCAATGTCTTTGTTTATTTCAATAACCATTGTCCTCTGCCCCCTATCTTGCTAACTCCTTTGTCTCCGGCTTTCTTGCCATACCGATATTTGCCTCATACATATCCATTCCGTCCGGACACAGTTCTCTCAGCTTATCAACATTGAACAGATAAAGAGGATATTCACAATAACCACTCCTCTGTGTAAATCCTGTAAACTCCCCAAGCTCATTTTCTGTGATGAATTTCTCAATATCCGGCATATCATTCACATTCAGATATCCGCAATAATTCGGTGCAGCAACAGACAAATTTACGGTCACATCACCAAACGGCTCATCGTATCCATCTTCATTACACATAAGCCCGATATACATTGCCTTGTTATTCATATACTGCTGAATATCGAGTGTTACCTGTGTCTCCCCGGAAAAACTGGAATTATAAGTCACCTGTTTCTTTTCATTATCCATAAATGCCTCCTTCTATAATCCGAATGCCTTACTTGTAAGTGTCTGTGCTCCCTTCACACTTCCAACCGTCATTGCTATGGTAAATGTCATTTCACACAGATAAATAAGTGTCTGTGCCCAGTCTGCATAACTTCCCGTAAAGGAAGGCAGCCCTGCATTGATAAATGCGTTGCATACCACAATCGCAAGTGCCATTGTTACCGCCTCAAACACACAGGATAAGAAATACTTACAGTAAGTTGACATCGTATGACTTACCATTCTGTTTCCTGCCATTGTAGAGCAGGCGATTGCTCCAAGCGGCACAATGATCAATATTTTTAAGAATCTGAAATACACGGTGTAAATGATAAAGAAACCACAGATAATAATGATGATTGCAAGCAGTGCCGTAAGGATCAGCATTACCAGACTTTCACCAAATCCAAGTCCCTTAATGACATCTGCCTGTGCACTGTCAATGGCAAGCTGTGTTGTTGTTCCTGCCGAAATAAGCCCTACCAGATTTCCGATGGAAGTAAAAAATGCTTTCATAATCGTGACATTATTGGCAACAAACCATTCTGCAAGTCCTAATCGGATAAGCATACGCAGGATTGATTCAAACCTCATTTCATCTTTCACATCTATACTTTCCGAACAGAAACCGATAACAAAGAACAGTACCACAAGGGAAGAACCAACTGCTACAAAGATTGGCTCTATTCCCTCAATGACTGCCCACGGACCACCGCCCTTAAAACTGACGGGCGATTGTCCAAGCATTGCAAAAACCAAAGATATCTGATTATTCCAAAATCCAAACATAGCTTCAAGGAGAGCAAGTATTTTGTCTCCCAGCTTAAAAATATCCATACCTGTTATTCACCTCTTTTCTTCTATTGCAACAGGGATTATTTTTCCCTATCTTAGAAGCCTAAGAAGGTGAGTACAGTAGAAATACCTGCCATGATAATACCTGCCACAACTCCCTTTAAAGCTGAGTTCATAGTAGATGAATCCTGCTGCTGGTATGCCTGTGCAAATTCCATAACATTTTTTGCAAGGATAATGACACCGACTGCACCGATAACTGCGATCACAAGCGTTTTTAAGTTCTCAAGCGGCTGTGTTACTGCCGAAGTGCCTCCTGCCGCAAAGCAGGTAGTGCTCATAAGCATTACTCCCATAATGGCTCCGGATAATGCCGGAACAAATTTTCTCTTAAAATGAATAAATCTCTGCTTCATACCTTTTTCCTCCATCTGATTGTTGTTGGTTGTCGTAATAATCTGTTCTTTTCTCATATTGGTTGTCTCCTTTTCGATAAAAAAATAGCCAGCAGGGTTTATCCCTAACTGGCTGTTAAAAGTTGCTTTATATGATCAGGCATAGCCTGTTGTAATGATAAAATCGGGCTTTCCCCGATATGTTTTGCTGCGACCACCTCCTTTCAAGGTACAAAAAAACACCTTAACCATAATTGGCTAAAGTGCTGTGTGAATTTGATATTAAATTATTTGTAAGCCCAACAAATTACAGATTTACGAAACTCTTTCATTCCGCATAGGCACATTATACCACAGCTCCTGTGCCTATGCGACACCTTTACTGCTCCTTCCGGTACGAACTCATCTTCTCCACCGTCACTTCCGGATAAAAATAAGTAAGTATCGTTGCTTTTGGAACACCTGCCGCAAGTGCTTTCTTCACTTCCTCCTTCTGCTCCGCTGTATATGACCAGTGCATCATTCGGTTTGTGATTGTATCCTCCCACTTCGGCTTCTCCCTTTCAGGATTTCTTACAGGCTTCTCTCCTCCATTGGTACTGTCGGAGTTCTCCGCTTTCTGCGACTCATCGGCATATTCAAACTCATTTGCCTGCTCCCTGTCGATTTTCGCCTTCTGCTCTGCCTCATCCTGCATTGAAAATCTCCTGCTTAATTCCTTATCCCCAAGCAGCATAAACTGCTCATAGGTCAGTGTATCAATATACACATTTTCGCCCTTATCCTTCATTTTTTCATAATGCTTAATGGCTTTTTCCGACAAAATCTCAAATGGCGGTCCAATGATACGATCAGCTCCCTGTGTCTTATGGACATAGGCTTTTCCCTTTCCGTCCGCTGTCTGATTAAACATCGGGTGTCGGAATGGAATATACTTATTGTCCATTATCGGATCAAAACCACGGATAAAAATAATACATTTCTTATTATCCAGCTTTCTGACCTCATCGGGTGTAAACAGTTCCCTGCCTAAAACATCATAATTCCTTGATGAGCTTCCCTGTCTGCCCTTTGTCTCTCCGCTTGATTTTTTATCAATCGTGCCTTTACCCAAAAGCTCCGAGACATACTTGTGTGTACTCTGCTCATTGCCTCCAAGATATATGAAGGTATCGCAGTTGCCGGGGATTGTTTCCCAAGTATCTTTGAAAAGTGCCTTTAGCTGGGCGAAATTCTGAATGATGATAATACTTGAAATCTCCCGGCTTCGCATTGTCGATAACAACGAACAGAAGTCATCAGGCAATGCGACATTCGCAAATTCGTCTAACATAAAGGTGACGTGAATTGGCAGTCTGCCACCGCAGTTAAAGTCTGCCTGATAGTACAATTCCTGAAATATCTGTGTGTACAGCATACCGATAATAAAGTTATAGGATTTATCACTATCCGGGATTACACAGAACAGTGCTGTCTTTGTCTCCCCATCTCCATTGACTCCAATGCCGATATCAGACAGGTTCAGTTCATCTTTGGAGAGCAGGCGTAAAACCTGCTTATTTTCAAGAAATGCAAGTCTTGAGTTTGCACTGATGATAATGGAACGGACAGTATCTCCGGCACCCCTCATACATTTGTTATACTGTTTGACTGCCGGATGGTTTGCTCCAAGCGGCGAACTCTCCTCTAAAAACTTCATACGGACATCCAGCTTTGAAGCCTTTCCCGGTTCCTTGACCTCTGCTTCTCCAAGCAGCTTCAAAACTGTCTCAAAGTTTCGCTTTGCAGGCTGCACCTCCAGCCACACATAATAGAAAATTGCCTGTAAAAACAAGCCTTCCGCTTTCTCCCAGAACGGATCACTCGGTGTTGAGCCTTTTGGTGTGGTATTACTGATAAGATTGGTAATCAGCTTCACCACATCAGTTTCCTCTCTGATATAGGAAAATGGATTGTAACAGTCTGATTTATCCATCTCCAAAAGATTGATAACTTTTACATTGTACCCGTTATCCTTTAACATCTGCCCACAGCTTCTTAATATCTCTCCCTTTGGATCGGTACAGATAAAAGAACAGTTATGCGGCATCTGCATAAGATTCGGTTTTACTTCATAAAATGTCTTTCCTGCTCCGGAACCGCCGCAGATAAGTATATTTCCGTTGAGCTTCAGCCTTCGGAAATCCAGCGACATCTTCACATTCTGACTGAGTATCCGGTTGAAATTCTCATCTTTATCCGCCAGTATCTTATTGACCTGCTTCGGATTTTCAAATCTTGCTGTACCATATTCTTTGCCGGGCATATAGTTTCTCTGGCTGGTGTAATACATAATAATAGCCATTGCATAGATACATAATGCAATGGCTACTGCGTTTACTGTATTTGAATTGTAATAATTGGCAAAAGGAACTGCACACACTTCATTGAACCTGTTCATAAAGTCATTAAAGGCAATCCCTTCTGTCCATGCACCATTTATCAGATAACCAAGATACCCGGATAACACTGCACCCACTAAAATAAATATCAGTGACGGTTTTTTCTTCGTTGTCTGCATAGGCTCCTACCTCTCTTTTCTGGTAGTAACCGTTTTCTTCTTTGTGGTCTTTTTCTGTTCTTTCTGAACCTTTTCATATCGCTCCCTGACAGATGATTCTACCTTATCATAATGCGTATAAAGTTCGTCTCCCTTTTTCGTAGTTACCACACGGTTCTGCTCATCATAGAGTTTGTAATCCTTGCTGGTATCAAGGAATGTGAGCATTGTCTTTCCATTATGGATATCCATAACGTTCTCCTTATGCAGCCACACATATCTGACATCTTTTCCCCATGTTCCCGGAACTCTGGTCTTTACTGCATGGTCGTTTTCTTCTGCAATAAGTTTCTTACTGATCGTAACATCTGACAGGTTCGTATTTTTTGAGGCAGATATTGCCCTCATTCTGTCCGCAAGGCTCTGATACCCTCTGATCCGGTTAGTGAAAGCCTCCTTATCCATCATTACCTTGTGTGTACCATCCTCACTCCTGCCGCCAAGCACCCCGATTGTCTCAAGCTGTTTTATTACATTTTCTGCCTGCTCCCCATTGATGCTGAAATTCTCCTTGACCTGCTCCACACTGATAGCCTGTTTTTCCATAGCAAACATTCCCACTTTTTCAATGAGTCCGTCTATGGCAGAATTTACCTTATCCCCTTCTACCGTGTGGCTTTTCTCGTTTCCCTGCTGTTTTCTCAAAAAATCCATCAGCTTGCCGAGGGACTTTTCATCTCCATTCTTCAGATAGTCATCAAAGGTGGCAATCCTGCCAAATTTCAGCTTCTGTATCATCATATTCACACGGGGAACTGCCTCTGTATGAAAGATGACCTCACTCATACCGTCTGTCTTGTTACAGTCTGGAAGAACCGAATACAGGATTCCGTATTTCTTTGCCATTCTCTCAACCTTTCTCATATCTTCCGTTTTAAACTGCAATACCTGCAAATCCCCGCCCTTTAAGAGCAGCTTTCTCATAGATGTTTTTCCCAACGACTTTTCATAATCAAGCATCCCCTTTAAAAAGTCGATTGCCTTCTGCATGGCGGCAATACCGCCACTGCCTACTTTCATAGCAATCTCTATCCCGTCATATGCGACACGGATAATCTGTACCGCTTCCTGAATTTCCTCTGCCATTATCGCACCTCCGCTTTCTCTCTTATTGTTGTCCTTATTTCTTCCGCCTTTGTACTGCGGATTTCCTCTGCTGAAACATCAATACCATATGCTGTTAAAATATCAGACAGATGACTGATTGCTTTTTCCTCCTCTATCCGGTACATCTCAAGTGCCACAAGCAGGTTTTCGACCTGTTCCACCCACGCAGGCTTTATATCGTACTTTGACCTGTATGTGACCATAATCTCCTCGGACTGTACCTTATCCGTGGAATGTGCCAGAGCTTCGATCAGGGAAATCGTATCTTCCTTACTGCCGCTTCGGAAAGCAAACTGCACCACAAAGTTTTTTTCTTCTTCCGTGAACTCGTGTTCTACACCGTTCATCCCTGTTACCGCCTCATTGACTACTGCTAAATTCATAAGTACCTCCTAACCTGCCATACTGTTTTCAAGCACGGCAATCTCAATAATCTCTTTCATCTTTTCTGCTGAGACATTATTATTGATAAGTTCCACAAGCTGCCCTTCTGTCAGTCCCTTTTCTATGGCACTTTTTATCTGGACAAGCTGTGCAGGCACAAGATCACCGCTTGCAACCAGCTTTACAATGTCGGCTCTTGACTTCTTTTTAAATGAAAGTCTGGCAAAAAGTGCCGCAATACCACCATTTGATTTTCTTTCTGTACGCTCAACTGGAAGATGCTGGATTACACGCCCGGCAGAGTCCGTAACAGGTATCTGATAATACACGGGTATTCCATTGTACATAGGTGGCACTGCCTGTGAATCTGCAAGTGTTTTCACTGTTTCCTTATTATCAGTAGCTGCCAAAACCTCTGACGGTCCAGCCTTTTCCTCTTTTTCCGCAACCTTCTGATCATCAGATGCCGCACTCATAATCTTATCCTCAAGAGATTCTATCCTGTCTCTCATACGCTCCATCTCCTTGTCCTTATGCTCAATGCTATCTCTTAATCTTGCAATCGTGCTGCTTGCCTTATTAAGTTCATCCTGCTGATGGCTGATAATTCCATCCTTGTCCTCATTTTCCTTTACAAGCCTTTCCGTGACTTCCTTATCTTCCTTTAATACTTCAACATCGGATAATTTTTTATTAAGGGCATCGTATCTTTCCTCCTGATAGTTGATTTTCTCCACTACCATTTCCATCTGTGCAATCAGTTCTTTCACATACTCTGAGTCCTGCGTATACTGCTCCGCAGCCTTTGAAAGCTGTGCCAGAACTTCTTCATATAATCTTCTCATCACAACGGGCTTCTCTCCCCTTGCCACAGCTTCCTGTATGGTTTCAACCGGAACTCCCTTTTCATAAAATTCCAGTGATACCTTCATCTGATTGCCGGAGAGCTTATTATTGTGAAGGATATTAAAAAGTTCCTCCGGAATCCCCTTATGCAGACCTTCCGATAACACTCTCATCTGTCCGATGTTAAAATTCTTATCCAAATACTTTTCCGTCTGCTCCTGCGTAAGTCCATCCTCAAGATCACTTTTTACAAGCCCGTACACCTCATCATCGAAATTCATTTCTTTTCTCAATGACTCAATATATCTGGCAATCTGCATATTGCTTAACGGCTTGTCATTCAGATTTTGTTCCATATGCTCCTCCTAACTGCGTAAAAAAACAGCCTATCTTACTGGCTGCTCTTTTCTGTCTCTTATAATCTCTCTGTTGTATTCGGTCTTTCTTCCATCTGAAATACTGTCCGGAATCATGCTGTTTAATATTGCCTTACCCGTATTCAGTTCCCTGCATACAACCTTTTCTCTCGCACACACTTCTGAATACTCCTCTTTGTAATGTCTTCTTAAAGCCTGCACTTCCTCAAGCGAATATCCCTGTGCCTGTAATTCCTGCTCCAGTGCCACCCACTTCCTATGCTCATCTTCAAAGAAGATATCTCCAAGCCTGTATGACTGCTCTGCTGGCTTTAAGTTTTCCATCTCATCAGCCGCAGTAAAAAGTTCCATGCTCCTTTCCCTTGCTTTATAAATCCGGCTCTTTTCTGCCGAAGTCTCTTTTTTCTTATCCGTAAGAGAAGCTATCGTCCCCACAAGTTCTTCTGCTGAATGGATATTATGCCTTGCAAGGAACAAATACTGTTCCTGCAGCTTGTGCATTTTACGGATATCCTCCCTGTACTTCCATACCTGACTGTATGGTCTTTTTTTGAGTTTTCCCACCCGGTACAGCTTCGCATAATGCTTTTTCTGAAGTCCTGACAAGCCTGCCCTGCGGTATCTTTTAACTCTGCACTTTACAATGGAAACTTTCGGTATATCCTGTTTACTCTTATAAAACGCAATATCCTCTTTTACAATCCTGTCCCGGATTGCTTCCTCACAATACATATCCCCAAGAGATTTGCACCTTCTGAACCTTGTCATACCCTGTGGCTTGATTGCCAGATGTTTTCCCTGCTTTATCTGATATCCCTTTTCAGACAGCAGTTCGAGAAATTCCTCATAGTCCTTCGCCTGCAAAATACAGGCATCCAAGTCTCTTTTTATCATATCGGACCATACAAAATTACCCTCCCTGTACTCACTCCATTCCTTATAGCTTTCGTGCTGCCTCTCCTTTTTCTCATCATCCACATCAATAATGGAGAGTCCATATTCCTGACACAGCCTGTTCGTGATAGGCTGGATATACTTTGCCCAGTCCCCTTTTTCGTAACGGTACTTTTTACCGTCCACAAAACTCACGCTGTTAAATACGATATGGGAATGAACATGGGCTGTATTATCGTGTACCACAAACACCGCTTCGTATGACTTACCAAGATATTCCTCCACAAATTTCTGTGTAATTTCAAATGCCGTATCCGGATTTACCTCATTTTCCTTAAAGGAAAGTATGATATGATACCCCTGACGCTTATCAATTTTTCCAAAATTACGCTTGGTTTCCTTCATCTGCTCAAATGCGGTATCGACCTGACAGTTTATTGCACCCACCAGTCTGCCATCCTGTGTTTTGTCCGGGTTCATCACATAATCAAGTGCCCGCTTTAAATGTTTTCCGTGAAAATGCCCGCCACAATCTTTCATATTAAGGATTTTACTGATTGCCAATCTGCACCACCGCCTCATTTACTTTCTTGTTCAGTTTACGCATATAGGCAACAAGCTGTGTTTTATCCTCTTTGGAATAAAGTCCTGCATTGTTATTGAATACGATCTGATTGATATTGATTCCAATACGGTTCACTTCATTGATAAGCTCTTTTAAGAGTTCCCTGACTTCCGGGTAATCATTCGGTTTCTGGCTGATGAGCAGTCTTAAATAATCTGCTTCACACATTCCGCTCTCCCCTGCCTTTTTTGCAAGCATTTCTGCCTCCTGCGGCATAAGACGGAGCGTTTTCCTGATACAGTGGATTTTATCTGCCATACGCTCACCTTCCCCTCTTATCTGTACTGTAATCCTTTATTCCTTGTGCTATCGTGGCTGCCGCCTTTTCCAAATCACCCTTGCCCTCCAGATTACTGATAAACGCTTCCACCAGTGCCGTTGCAACAGCATCAATCTCCTTTGCATGACTGGTTTTATCAAATAATCGGTCTAACACCCTCTCATCTGCCTTTAAACTGTCATACTTTTTCTGAAATTCGCAATATTCCTGAAAATCTTTCGGATCATCTTTCTTTGCCTCTGCGTGAAGTATCAGATCATAATTCCACTCACACACCTTATCAATCACATCATCTATCGGAAATGGCTCTATCTCACCGTTTTCCTCTGCCATATCCTGTCTGTACATCTTCCCCTCTGCATCCATTCCGATTGCATAATCATGTCCTTCCATATAATTAAGAAGAAGTGCAGCATCTTCTATCGAAGGGTTGATTTGCTTATCATATACTTCTGCCCAGGCAATCAGTTCCTCTGGTTCTGAAAAAAGTGTTATTTCCCTGTTCTCTGCCACCTTGCACCTCCTTATCCGTGTTTCGTAGATATTCACTATGGCTCCAGTCACCGGTAAGTCCCCGGCGACTGCTAGATACGCATTAGAGACATCTCTGTCCTAATGCCATCTAGTTAGGGGAACATTCCCCTAATACCCCTGCCAAATATAGACATGATCTACCGTCTGCGGTCAAATAAAGTGGGGAACATTCCCCTAATACCCCTGCCAAATATAGAGTGGTGGCACTTTGTTCCACCACTTTTGAATAAAACCACCGCTTTGTTCCACCATTTCCGGTAAAAACCACCGCTTTATGCCACCACTTTTTATAATTTATATTCATAGGAAAAAACAGCATCGGAAAGTGGTGGTACTTTGTTCTATCACTTTTTGAAAAAACCACCGCTTTGTTCCACCATCTTCCGTAAAAACCACTGCTTTTTACCACCACTTTTTAATGGCACTGTCCGGCTATGGTCATCTGCTCCTTTTTCTGATCTGCAAGATTAAGTTTTGTTGCAACAAGCCATTCATTGTAATCCTTATAGCCTGCTGGTGGCGGACAGTCCTCAACCTCATAGCCCAGTCCATAGTATTTTCCCATAAGTTCTGCGGCTGCTTTCCTGCCCGGTGAATCCCCATCAAGGCAGAAACGGATAAAAGAAATCTGTGGGTGTTCCCTGAGAAAAGTTGCAAGCGGGGCATCTGCAAGCATTCCAAGAGCCAGCTTATTTGATTCATGGTCGGCAAATATATCCACATAGCTCATAAGGTCGATTGCTGCCTCGAATACAACAAGCTCTGTACTGTTTACATTCACCACATTAAATCCATAGTTCTTATCATTCCCCTCCACATCACACTTGAATGGTTTTCCCTGTTTATCAAATACACCACGCATACTTGCAAATCTGGTTACTCCATTCTTGTCATTTCCTTTAAAGACAATATTGTGATAATGCCTGCTCTCATATATGAGATTTTCCTTTAAAAACAGTTCTATCACTGCCTTACTGATTCCACGCTCATTGTTAAGATAGGATATCAGGTAGGAATTATCCCCTGCTGGCTGCGGAAGCACAAAAGGCTTTCTTTCCTGTGGCTGTTTCTTTGTGACCTGATGAACAAGCGGCTGCTTTCCCGTGCTTTCAATTCTCCGGTATCCGGCAAAATCCAAGAGCCAGAATACAGCCTCTTTTACACTCATTCCGCCAAATACACGGAGGAAATCTATCTGTGAGCCGCCATTATTTCCCTTATCAAACTGCCTTGACCATCTGTACCAGTGGCTTCTGTCATAGATACGGATTGAGTCCATTTCCTTTAAGGTGTGATATTTTCCAATCCTCTTTACGGTATAACCGAGACTTTCTGCAACGGCACAAAGATCTACGCTCTTTGCTATGGCAAGTTCCTCCTCTGTAAATCTTCCTTCCATACTCTCACCTTGCCTTTCCCTGCTCTGCCACAAGCGGTGACTTAATATCAAGGTTCCTGTAATCCGTACTGAGTGTAATTCTTGGATTATCAATCATTCCCTTTTCCTTGAAACTGAAGAAGGCACGGTTATCCCCTCCCACGATGATATGATCCAAAAGAGGGATTCCAATAAGCTCACACAGCTTATTCATACGGTCCGTCATCATCGTGTCTGCCTTGCTGGGAAATATATTTCCCGACGGGTGGCAGTGGATCAACATCATACTGGCAGCATTACTTAAAATACTTGACTTAAATAATTCTCTTGGGTGTGCCATTGCTTCATTCAACGAACCCACACTTGCAAAATGCACATTAATAGGCTTTAGGTCGGAGCTGAGATTTACAACACACACCACTTCCCTGTCGAACTGGCACATACATTCTCCCATTACGGCAGCTACTTCTTCCGGCTTGTTAAAGGACTGCTCCGAATAAATCGGAGCCTCCTTTACAAGCCTTATGGATACAACATCAAGTTTGAAGTCGTTCTTCTCTGTCACAGGAATCCGCCTCCTCTCCAAACTCAATACGGATAATAAAGTCACCTTTCTGGCTGTTTACAAGAGCAATCAGTTCTTCTACGGTAAGTTCCTGCTCCATAACTGCCTCCTATCTCGCCTTTTCCTTTGCGTCATATACAAGCTGCGGCTCTGCCACGATACCGTCCAGTCTCTTGTTCGGTGTATCCGTTGCAAGTGTGAGTTTCCTTAAATCTTTATCATAGTGATACACCTGATTGGAAAGTCGTTCTTCCAATGCCACCTTCTGCATATTCACCTCTGCCACCATCTGTGCAAGCTCCTCCGGTTCGGTCAGCTCAGTAGACACCGCAAGAACTTCGTGCACACTTGAAGGCAGGATATACAGATCACTTTCAAGGTTTTCTGCCAGTTCGTGAAGCTCATTCTCATAAAGCATTGATACTGCACCGTCAATTCCCCTGTTATTGGAGATTATCCACAGAGTCTGCTCCGGTGGAACTTCCCTGATCATCATCTCTGCTATCTCCTCCGGCATCCCGTCACTTAAAAACATCTCTTTCATAACATCATTCATATTTCTTATTCTTGGCGGTAAGATTCTTCTTGTGTTCTCAGCCGCATATTTAAAAAGCTGCTCCTCATTCATTCCAAGTCTTTCCGCAAGGCTGTTCGTAACCTTTATACTCTGAATACTTTCAGTATCCGCATTTACCACAAGTTTATAGATAATGGAAAGATCCTGAAATTCTCTATGTGGCACCTGCTCCAGAAATGACTTGTTCTGTTCCGTATTGATAAGCTGGAATACTACCTTTTCATCTGCATCTTTGTATAAGCTGTCAACATCAACAACTTGCGGTGTCTTTGCAAACTCCATTGCCATAAGGTCACATGCCGCCATCAGTGTTTCCTCCAGATCACCACAGCTCTGATATTTCTCATACATATCGTTGATATAAATAGTAGGAGAAATAGTAGTATCTTCCCCTCTAATATTGATAGCATCATATGTCATATTTACCTTTTCCGCAGGTCTAACTATAAGCTCCATACCTTTAAAACTGTCGGGCATATAGTCCATAAACTTTTCTTTTACTACTTCCTTAAAAATCTCATAATTCATCATATCTGCTTATCCTCCAAATAAAAAAAGCGGGGGAACATAAGTCATTGGCTTACATTCCCCCGCAAGGTTGATCGTTTTTATTTTCTCTTTGATATACCCGTCAGCTCATTCCGGACAATCCCGTATTCTGTGCATTTTAACCTCCTTGATTATAACAATTTCTTAAATTTAAAGAAATACTTCACAAGTCTTCTGTTTTTCCTGTAAGCAGGAAAGAAGCCTTTTACCTCCATAGTCTCACCTCCCCTCAAAATGTTCCCATTCTTACGAATGAAAGAAATACTCTTGCTATCAGACAGAATAGAAGAAGAACTAACCTGACAAGTCCCAAGAACAGCTTTAATGCTCCAAGAACAATTTTCAGCATCCACTTGAGTATCTGTAAAACAGCGGTTCCTACGGCTCCTGCAATTCTTCTCATAATAATCAATCTCCTTTCAACATCCATCCCATTGCCAATCCTGCAACATCTGAATCATTCATAACATCTTCTTCCGGCTGTTCTTCCATATCTTCCTGTGGGTTTGCAATCACTACCGGCTGGCTGTTCTTCACTCCCGCCAAAGCTCCCCCAAGTAAAGAAATGACCTCTTTTCTTGCCTCACTCATTGCAGAATACTCAATTTCCTTTTTTATCTTTTCTATCTCGTCCCTCGTTACAAACTGTTCATATCTCTTTTCCTCTTTGGAGGGAATATCATCCTCTCCATAGTGGTCAATATAAAACTCACAGGCTTCAATCAGGAACTGATTCTTTGACTTATATATCTTTGGATTAAGCCCCTTTATGACCTCATTGATTTTAGCGTGTTGAGGATTGAGCAGATTCAGTCGGAATGTGCTCTCCATAATATGCCTTCGTGCCATATGACTACCCCCTATGCAAGTCTCTTAGCAGTTTTCAGTCCCATAATGGCAAGCTGTTCATATCCTCTGGCATTTGCCTTTACATCAAGGATATAAGAGATATTCTTTGCTTCGTGATTGCTGAAATTCTTCATTACCACTGCCCCGCCACCTACAAATACAATCGGTGTAGTTTTAAGGTTATAACTAAACTCACGGATTGAGTTATATACCTTTTCAACAAAGTCCTCTATCTCAGCCTTGATAATCGCAAGGTATTCATCATCTATATCAGACCTGCCATATCGCATAATATTCTGGATTTCTGTTTCATCAACTTCCCCGTTGAGCTGTCTTACACACTGCTCATTGATAGAACGCATACAGGTAATAAGTCCTCTCGGCACGGTAACACACTTTGATTCGTCCGGTGACTTGTTAATCACGGGCATAATATCTATTGTCCAGCTACCGATATCAACAACCAGCGTTTTCTTTGCCATAGTCGGTATCTTGTCAACCACTGCCGCATAGCACTGTGGGAATACCGCCACATCGTCAATCTCAATATGGTATGCTTCATTTTCATATCTGAAATCAACACGCTTATTCTTGGTCAGGTATTTAATAAAGTTATTTCTCTCTGCTCCAAATCGGGTAAGTGGAAGTCCTACTGCAAGAAATACCTTTGCATCTGACAATCCTCTTTTCTTCAATTCCTTTGCGACTGCTGCCAGTGTCAAAAGATAAAAGCTGTCATCTTCAACCTTTGTATCTTTCACTTCCTGCCTTACTGTTCCAATCTTGTAATACTTACCGTCGTACTCAAGAACATCTCCAAAAAGTGCCGGAGTAGTTGTAATCTCCTTTACCCCTGTGACAAATACCTGAGTTACGGTTTTCATCATTGACCAGCCGTGATCAATTCCTATTACTTCTAACTTGTTATTCATTTTTCTGTTCCTCCAAATCTTACTAATTTTGTTCATACAGCTACCCGTACCTTTCGGTTTGTGTTTCTATCCTATTTTCCTTGTCTCTGAAATATCTGCCAGCGATTTATATTCGATCACACTCTGCTCTTGCTTTCATAAGACAATACTTCCATATACAGCCACCTCTCTTTTTGCGAGATGACTTACATTCAGACCAAATCAGCTTCTTTTCTGCCATCTCCTGCTCATTTCCAATAAAAAAGGCAGGACAAACAGCCGGATACACTTTTCAGTGCAAAGCTAATTTAGTCCTACCTAAAATTATTACTATTCAATTTTCACCTCTCTTGGGTACACAAAGCACACTCAGCCCATGAATCTGAACTGCTCTATGTAATGGTCATATTTCGGATTGATATGTCAGCGCTGCCCTATCCTGTACCGATTTAAAGGTATAAAAATAAGGACTAAATTAGTTCCAACCCCTTGATTTTACTGGGTTTCTTCTAACTTGTCCCAATTATAACTCAAGCACCCAGAAGGATCTCGTCATAAGAACTCATATCCATCTCTTTTTTCATAATCTCCGGTCTATATTTCTTATCACTCATTTCCACACTGCTTCTGGATTTTTTATTCATCCAGTCAAGATCAGGCTTTGTATATGGAACTTTCGGCTCAATCTCAAACAAATCCGCTTTTACTTCCTCTGCGATCATCTCTGCTATTTTTTTTGTTGTTCCGCTTGCACTGAAAAATGCCACTAATTTTTTACTCATAATAAAAAGCCCCTTTCTTTGCATATTTTTTACAAAAAATAGATGTATAAGATTTACATTCATCTTACACATCTATTTTAAGCTCTATCACTTCATTATGTCTAATGCTTATATTGAATTTTGTTTTATGCCTGAAAAGCATTAATCTCCTCGATCATTTTACGGACTGCCAAAGAATATGGGATATTACGTCGCCAGGCAATCACCGTACTGGTCGTGATTTCAGGAGAAATTCTTCGCTGTACAAGAATATCCTCCCGCCAATACTTTGCAGCACCTTCGATTGATATTGGATAGCCCAGTCCATTTGCTGCCATGACTCCTGCATTTGTTCCGAGATTACTTGTAAAAGCAATCTGCAGTTTCGAAAAGTCTTTTCCAAACCAATTGGCAAGTTCACTTTGAACACTCACTCTTTCGGGCAGGATCAATGGTTTTCCAATAAGATCTTCTTTTCTTATAAACTCTTTTTCTGCCAGTGGATCATCCGGCCGCATTCCAACACACCAGTGATCGCAATCTGTGATTCTGATATAATCCAGCCCTTCGGTATCCACCGGCTCCATGAATAATGCAATATCTACAAGTCCTTTGTTCATCATCTCATACACTGCATCTGCTGTTGCAGTATGCAATACAATCTGAACCAGCGGGTATTTTTCTTTATATGTTTTACATATCTTCGCCAATGTCTCCACCGCTGCAAATTCACCGCATCCAATGGTTATATTTCCCTCTACAACATCTTCTTTTCCTTTCAGTTCCTCAAGTGTTTTTTCCTCAAGATTAAGGATCTCCAGGGCACGCCTTTTTAATAAAATTCCCTCTTCAGTAAGCGAAATTTTCTTCCCGCTTCGAATAAATAATGTTACTCCAAGCTCCTCTTCAAATGCCGCCATTTGTCTGGATAGCGTTGGCTGGGTAATATGCAATTGTTCTGCTGCTTTTGTAAAGCTCTGTTCTTTTGCCACCGTCAGAAAATAGCGCAATAGTCTTAATTCCATATTTATATACACCTCTTTTATGAGAAAGAATAATATTTTCAGTAGAATAGGATTGATTATCATCCCTCCAAATTCCGATTTCTCAATTTCAAAAACTAAAAGTTGTTGTATTCTATACTGATACATCAATAGAATTACGAACTAGCCTATTACCATTTTTGACAAGTGTTGCTTCCACTGATTCTTTTGTGACATTATCAAGAATACTTGTATCAAATTTTTGTCCCGGTTTCCAATTTGGATTAGCTGCTTTCACTGCTGCATACATAGCGGATCTATACTGTCCTTCATATTGTTCTAAAGTCCATGTACCACTTAAACGTTTATCTTTATTCACACTTAATTGATAATCTTTGAAAATATCTGAACGCTTAGTTGTATCACCATTTGAAACACCATTTTCTTGAATAAATTCTTTCTTTACATTATCAAACATTTTTTGACGATATTCCTCAGATACATTCGTGAGTTTCTGCCACGATGTACCTTTGCCAGTAACATCCATTCCTGCCACTCCATTTGCATTCAGTAAATCCCCATCGGAATCAAATTGTTTCATCAAATTATTAACAATAGTATCCCTTCCGCCAAATATTTCATATATCATTTTTTCTTTTGGAGACATCATAGCTTCGTTCTGAATTACTCCTTCTAACCAGCCTTTTTCTTTCAAAGCTTTATATTGTTTGCTATTAGTATTGACACCACTATAGGCATTACCTAATCCACTAATATTCATCGACATACAAAAACCTTCCTTGTAAATAAACTAAAACTCCGTTTAAAACCAAATCATTATTATATATATTATATCGTCATATCTCCTACAAAAATAAATAAGGCAGTTCCACAAATCCAAAGATGATGGTCTATCAGAGAGACTGTTATATATCTTCAAGTTTAAAA
>OHVO01000487.1_pt1 | contig 17474 bp, 7 predicted proteins | sample 1579371 | NCBI WGS metagenome assembly OHVO01 (sample SAMEA3882557, study PRJEB24775) | human gut metagenome | biome: human-associated habitat; feature: intestine environment; material: feces | place: Netherlands | collected 2009/2010 | reverse complement strand
TTGCCGGCATCTTCTGCCGCCGTAATGGTGCCGCCACCTACGGAAATTTCCGAATCGGTGCCGGAAGTTTTCAGGGAAGATCCGGTAACGCCGGTAATATCTACATTCCCGTTTACCGTGACCTTGGAGTAATCTCCCACAATACCGACGCCCACTGTACCAATCCCCATGCCTCTGGTACTTTTACCTTCCACACCAGCAATAGTAAGGGGCCCATCCATATGGACTTCGCTATTTTTCCCGTTCACTGCAATGCCGCTGGCACTGGAGCCTTCGGTGGTGATATTCTTAATTTCCATGGGTCCCTGGATGGAAAGGTCACCATAGCTTCCCTTTACCAGAATACCATTCGCCGCGGTCCGTGCTGTATTGGCTGCCGTAATGGAAAGTTTCTTATCGGTGGAACTGTTCTTTACATTGATGTGGGCATTATCAGTCACATAGATGGCAGCGGCCTGCCGGTCATCGCTTTCTGCATCCAGCACGAGATTTCTGCCATCCATGTCTACCACCATAGGATTGTCCCTGGATGCACCATTAAGGGCGTCCTTCGCATACAAGGCACTTACATAGTTGGAGCCATCCATGGATTTAGCGACACTGTTCTTCACAGTCACCGTACCGGTGCCGCCGTCATCCCTGGTCTTGCTGATCTGTTCAGAAGCAGTAATGGGCCCTGTCTTGTAGGTGATTTCCGAAGCCGGCGTGTAATCATAGTACCCCTGGCCGGCAGTGGTTCCTTTCTTCGTACCATCGGAGAAGGTAATGGCTCCTTCCTTACCCACTTTGGCGGTGGCACTAGAAGAAGTGAGGCCTTCTGCAATCCGTACAGTGCCGGACAGGTTCTTGTCTTTTGCATAGTTGGAATAGAAGAGTTTATTAGCCAGCTTGTTCAGCACGGCGCTCACTGTATTTCTATCTTTCCCACTGTCGGTATCCTTGAATCCGGACGTAATGCCCTCGCTGCCGGTGACAAGGGTAATCCTGGAGTCTGCTGCCGCGTTCTTGATGGTAAAGTCCCCGCCATTGATTTTCGTAGGATCCGTGGAATCATGTTTATAGACTACTGTGGTGTCGCCGGAATAGTTGAAGATTGTAATGGGCTTGTTACTATTCTGGTAAATAGTGCTTCCTTTGGACGTACTCAATTTAGAGACATTGGCACCGGAAAATTTATCATCACCTGTACTCTGGGAATGACCTGTCTCATGAGTCCATGATGAGCCATCTGCCATGGTCATATTTAAATGTCCAATTGGTGACCTGGTACTATCTGATACTGCATTAATTACTGATCCTGTCCATGAAGATTCCTTCGTCAAGTTCATATTGATAACCGATGTGTCATTCGAAGTAATATTGAAGTCTCCATAGATATTAAGAATGCCTGAAGTAATTCCATCTCCCCCATTCAGGTTAATCGTGCTCTTATCATTATTGATAGCAAAATAATTATGCCCATCCAACATGTGAATTTTACCGCCAGCTGTATTCATCGTAATACCCTTTGCGGTAATACCATGTCCATCAATATTCTCAATATCCAGATTCCCCTTAATCACAACATGATTGGACTTGTCTCCATTTATGTTGTAAAGGTACATGCCGGCAGCATTATTTGCAGAAACATTCTTTATGGTCAAATTCTTATCAAATTCCAACGATCCCCAAAAGTCGTAAACACCAAAAGCCGTGGACTTGGCCTGTGTCTTTGCCGGTGTCTTCACGCCATCGATAACTACATCGGTACCTGCAGTAAATTTACCACGGTCATCAGTGAATATGCCGTAAACATGACTGGCTTTAGTCACAATCTTTCCTGTCGAATCCAGACCTCCAGAAACATATAGAGTCCCTTTTTCTTTGGAATTCGTTATGTTGACTTTACCATTGTCTTTCACATATACAGTCTGAACATATTCTTCATCACTACCTCCAGCCCCGAGTTTTAAATTATGCCCTTCGAGATTAACGGTAATATCGTTCTCGGCAGCCTTTGACGGGTACATGGCAATATCTGAATTGTTCCATGCGCTGACACCCGGTTGTTTATCTTTGATATAAACCGATGCCGTCCCATCCCCATCGGCCTGCCTGGTTTCTCCAATATTTTCGGAGGTCATAATAGGTCCCGTTTTTACTTCTCCGGAGGGAATAATTCCATAATACCCCTGACCATCTTTCTTTGTGCCGCTGGTGGCTGTAGAGAATTTGATATCTCCCGTAGTGGAGGAAGAGGAAGTCAACCCTTCTGCGATCTTCACAGTGCCTGTGAGTTTTCCATCGCCAGCCATGTAGTACAGTTTATTGGCCAGCTTATTCAGTATATCATCTGCCTTATAGCCGGCTCCCAGGGTCTGGCTGCCGGTAAAAAGGGTAATTTTAGAATTGTCTGCTGCCTTCTTGATGATAAGGTCTCCGCCCACGATTTCATTGGACGAGTTGTTCTTATAAACCACCGTAGTATTCCCGCTATAGTCGGCTACTTCAATATTGGTATCCTTTTCATTCTGGTAAATGATTCCGCCATTGGAAGAGAGCTTATTGACATGGGATATGCCATCGTAGGTGCCATAGATTTGCTTCATATGGAACGTGGTATCTGAAGCATCCGGGAGACTGGCCATATTAATACCGTCAGCTGGTGAATAGGCTTCATGGTTCCATACTGCCCCACCCTTCATGTAAAGGTTCACGTCACCGGCCTGGGCAGCTCCGGTATTGCTCACAACACCGGTCCAGGAAGATTTACTTGTCCCAAGGCCAATATTGATGGCACCGTCTCTGAAAAGGACCGTGTTTTTGGCATTGCCATCATCCTTCATGGCCAGCACGTTACCCTTAAGCACCACATCGCTGGTTCCTGCATCACTTAACGCATCATTCATGCCCATATTGATAGTTCCGCCAAAGGAGGCCAGAGAGAAAAATCCCACATCGCCGCCAGTTGGAGTATCAATAGTACCTCCCCTGATGGTCACAAAATTATCAAGAGGATTCTTGCCATCGACTTTCGTACAGGCATCAGCTACCACGCCATTGCCTTTTACAGCGAGATTGACCTTACCATTGACCGTGACGGAGCTTCCATTTTCACTACCCATGTAAATTCCTGAGGGCGCCCAACGGCTGCCTTTGTATCCATCATAGCCGCCATTTTCGCCGGTTCCCTGTACGCCCCAGTAATCATTGGACTCCTGGTTATCAGAGGTACCTTTTGCAGAAAGATCTCCATTAATAATGACAGAAGTCTGACTTCCGGCGCCACTGCCAAAATGACCCATATTGATACCGGCGACGCTGAAATTACCGCCGGAAACGAGCATATTCACATTAGAATCAATGGTAATCTTATTTCCCGTATCCACCATGATGCCAGAAGTAGAATAGGCCAACTGGGACTGCTCCAGCATCTTCAGATTTAATGTACCCGCCTTGATATGGGCAGTAATCCCATTTGGCACTCCCATATAAGAGACACTGCCAATGGGTGCAGTATCATAGTTCTCCTGGGTAGCAGTAATATTGACGATTTTCTTGCCAAAATCGTAATCCAGGTTTTTGCTGTCTCCATTAACCTGCTTCACATAACCATGGAAAGGACCATTATCCTTTCTGCCATTGTCATGGTTATAGTTGAGATACATGGTACCTTTCGCATCCAGCGGAGTGTCGTCCTCATTGAAGCCGTCAAAATAGCCTTGCCCCGCCTTTTTAGTACTAGTGAAAGTCGTAGAAAACTGAATAGGGCCGGATACCTGGTAAGTGGAGGAGGTCAGTCCGGAGGCAATAGCCACTGTCCCGGTGAGGTTTCCGGAAGTACCATTGTAGTACAGCTTCTGGGCCAGGGCAGACAGCACCTTGGCCGCACTGGTTTTATCGGTTTTCGGATCAAAAGAAAGACCGGTGGAACTCGTCAGCATGGCTACGGTGGATCCGGACTGGGCTCTGTTGATCGTAATATCACCGGCAGAGAATTTCGCAGGATCTGTGGCATCGTGTTCATAGACTACCGTCACATTTCCTTTATAGGAATCAATGGTAATGGGGTGTGTATCCTTCTGGTAAATTACGCCGCCATCGGACTCCAGGTAAGCCGCTTTGCTGCCGGCCCAGGACTTCCATTCCTCCCCCGTATGGGATGCATAGGCTTCATTGGTCCAGGATGCCCCATTTTTCATCAGAAGATACACATCGCCGGAGTAATAATTGGTACCGGATTCCTCATAATCATCATAATCTCCATCTGCCCGGTATCCCATGGTTCCATGAAGGTAAGAATCCTTACCGGCAAGACCCAGATAAATCGTGCCTGACTCACCGGTTGTATATTCCGTTTCACCCAGGGGGACTTTACGGGTATAGAGGTCCCCATTGATCTGTACCGTGGCATCTTCATGGCGGATGCTGCCTCTATCATAATTGATATTTACATGGGTAGAATCACCGGTGGCAGATACGGCAGCGGAGTCGGCGGCCGTCTTGTCTGCGGTAATCCGGATGGTTCCGCCGCTCTTGCCTTCCAGGTCGATCCACCCGCCGGCAGAAGATACATCTACGCCGTGGGCTATATTCTTAGCCGTAGCACTGATATCCGCATTTCCGATGACATCTACCTTGGCACCATTCACATTCCATGCATAAATACCATAGGACTTGCCCGTATCCTTCGTATTATTGACTTTTACATCGATATCCCCGTTGATGTTGATGGTATTGGGGGACTTGTTCATGATTCCGTCCAGCATCATCTGGTGGCTGCCGGACACGTTCATGCTTAATTTTCCAGTGTTGTTGACGTTGAGTGTGCTGCCGGAGGCAACCCTGGAGTAATCAATACCTGCCTGGTAACGGTCTGTATCAGGGGTAATAGTATTGTCCCCCGTAAAATTATAAGTAAGTCCCGATTTTACCCCTGCATAATCAGCATCGCTGTCCCCTGTAATTGGTTTTGTAAAATCCGCTGCCTGCGCAGTGCCTGCCAGAAAACCGGCAGCCAGTGACAGCAGCACTGCCCTGGCCAGAAGGCCAGTTCTTCTTCCCCAACATGAAAAGTTCTGTTTCATACCATTTCTCCTCTACTGCAATAAAAAATAAACAACGTAATCCGGATACTATCCCTGAGAGCCCCCTTTCTCCCTGAATTCTTCAATTCCTGTATTGCTGACAGCGCCCTCAAGAAACCATGGGTTCCTGCCGGATGCTGATACACAATCCATTGGTAATCTATATAGGTGTCATATTCCTGCCCATCAAAAAACGGTTCCGGGCAAATCAAAGATTGCCCGGAACCGTTTTTCCGCAGCAGGTTCCCGCTTTCTATGGAGGATGCCGACTGTACGGCCTTCTGTAAAGGTATATGCCTGTTTGTCCTCCTGGCTTTATGAAATTGACAATACCAGATTTCAGGAAATACTGCTCCGCGCCTTACTTTGTCGTCGAACCTGTCCCCTGTGTATCCTGGCCGCCATAGACCTTCGGTGCTTCATCAGCTCTTCCAGAATGGCTATAAATTCAAGACGGTTCACTTCTATAGTCAGTGATTCTGACTCACAACAGATATCCATCATCCGTTTCAGTCCTCCATAATCCATGTATATCCTCCTTTCCATACACATCGACTGGTGATCTGAAGAACTTAAATTGAATTATATATGTACAACTCTCTTGCCATGTTAAGTATATACTGTATGATTATCATACGGTCAATCGATTTAAGGCCTTCTTCCATAATCGGCCCTATGAACAAGAACTTTATTTCCATAAATTCCTGTAAAATAAATTTAAAATCTTGATTTTTTGATATTTTAATTTATAAATCATTCAATTTTTCGTTATTTTTATTTTTCTCTGGCTTTCTCATCAGTTTTATAAATAGTATTTTCCCAATCTTCTGAATTCTTCATAAAACACCAGCAAAATTCTATCCTCTTCTTTTTAGAATAAATTGTTTTTATATTACTTTTGGTAATTATATAAGTGCATATGGGGCAGTCTTCCTGAGTTTTTTTATTTCATATGAAAATGTCAAATCCTGAGTCATCAAGAGCAAAATAATGAGCTGTACAAATTTCTATCTTTGCAGGTCTGATTCCCCTCACGCAAAAAGACCTCCGAAGAGGTCTTTTTGCGTGTTGCTTATGAAACTCAATGGATGTCAGAAGGTGTACCGTACGCCTACGTCAGCTCTCCACTTCGTTGCCATGTCAGCTTCGAAGGTCCTGGTGTAGGTACCGTAGAGGTAGACGTTCTTGCCGAGGCTCAGGCTGCCTCCCAGTTCCATGTCCAGCCAGGTGTCACTGAGGTCCACCTTTGTGGATTTCAGGCCGCCATCGTCGGCATAGAAGTCGGTCCTGAAGTTTCCTCCGAATTCATGGGCCAGGGCAAACTTCGCATAAATGTTGCTCCGTTCCTGCTGACGGCCGATGCTGAAACCGATACGGCCGATGGCACTGTTGAAACCGTGCTGATGTACGTACAGGGTGCCCAGATCACTGGTGCCGGTGAAGTTCTTGCCGTTCAGGCGGCCTGCGGTGAATTCCACGCTGGGATCCAGGTAGAATCCGCTATCCTGTACGAACCGCTTCCCGTATTCCAGGGAGATGGAGTTGCCCCAGGCTTTGTAGTCTCCGTGGAGCCGGTTCCCGATTTCGTTGGATACGTCAAACTTGTTCTTCACCTGTCCCGTCTTCACGATGACGTCGAAGTACCTGCCGTCATTGCTTACACGGGTGCCATAGACTGCGAGGGTATTCATCTTTTCCTTGCCCTTGCCGCCGATGTAGTGGGACTTGCCGTCGCCATGGTCCAGTGCAAGGCCTACGGTCCAATCGCCGATCTTCTTATCGAAGCCCGCCTGGCCGATGTCGTAGTCCTGGTTCAGGTAGGTATTCTGCTGGTCGTACCTGTTCTTTCCGCCCATGTACCTTGCCCATACGCCCGTTTCTCCCTGGCCCAGACGAAGGTCGCCCATGCGGCGCTGGATATCGTTGTTGTTGCTCCGCCACATCATAGCGCTGCCAAGGAGGGCACTCTTGGTGCCTTTCATCATCCGGGTCTCTTCGCTGCCGTATTCAATCTGATAATCGCTGTACTTGCTGTAGTCAAAGAATCCGGTGCCGTCGTCTTTGAAGGAAATATCTCCTGTCCTCAGGGCTGCGGAGCTGGAAGTCAGGCCTTCTGCAATCTTCACATGGCCAGTGAGATCGCCCTTGTTTCCATGATAGTTCAGTTTATGGGCCAGGGCATCAAAGGCTTTGTTCAGCTGCATATGGCCATCATGGTCATCGGTCAGTTTCATGCCCTTGCTGTCTGTGACCATATTGACTTCAGATCCCGCATCTGCAGCTCCGATGGTTACTGCTCCACCATGGACCACAGTCGGATCCGATTCATCATGGCTGTAGAGGAATGCCGTCTTGCCGGAGAAGTGGGAAATATCGGTGTCGCCGGAGTTCTCGGCGGTCTTGTCCACCGTGCTTCCCTCTGCCGCTGTCAGGCTGTCCAGTTTGCTGTCGCCGGTCTGCTTCCAGGTGCCCTCCAGGGCCACGCTGGTATTGCTATTGGAGGAAGCGCCGGTCCAGGTGGAGCCGCTGCCGATATTGGCGGTGGTGGTACCGGTTCCTGTGGAGCTGCCGGTCCAGGATGCCCCATTGGAGAGGTTTACTGTTGCGGTGCCTTCATTGGCCACATCGCCATCCAGTTTTGCATCTTCCTTGTCCAGGGATGCGGTGATGGTGGAGTCCTTATCCGCAGAGAGTCCTTTGGCACTGCCGTTCTTCATGGAAGCACTGCCGCCGTTCTTTGCGGAAATGAGGCCATTCACTTCGGTGCCATCGGTGGTGATGGTGCCACCGTCAGCGGTAATTCCATCAGAGGTGCTGCCATTGGTGAGTGCTACGGTGCCATCGGACGCCGCTTTCACATCGCCCTTCAGGGCTGCGCCGTTGGTGGTAATGGTGCCCTTGTTCTCTGCCAGGACTTTGCCGGAAATGGTGCCATCCTTCAGGGCAATGGTGCTGCCATCGCCATCTGCATGAAGGGCATTGCCGGTGGCGGTGATATTCGCCTTGCCTTCGGCGGTGATGGTGCCGCCATTCTTTGCTTCCATGCCGGTGCCTGCGCTGATGGTGGTATCATTGGCCAGTTTCACGATGCCTTTGTCCGCAAGGATACCGGTACCATTCTTAGCGGTAATATTGGTATTGCCGGTGGTGGTGACGGTCTTCCCGTTCTCCGCCTTCATGCCGATGCCGACGTCTTTGGCATTGATGTTCAGCACATCATTGGTCTTCACGTTCACGTCGTTATCGCCGGCGTGGATGATGCTGTCGCTCTTGCCGTCGGTATTGACGGTGGCCGGTTTCTTTGTGAAGTCATAGGTATCTGTCTTGTCCTTGTAGATACCGGCATCCCGGTAGGCATCTTTTGATTCCCTGCTGCCGTCGATGACGGTAGCCATGGGATCCTTCACCTGTTCATTCGGGTATACGAGGCTGTAGCTGTAATGGCCCTGGCCCTCCGTCATGCCTGCATTCTTCGCTTCGTCTGCATTGTAGAAGGAAATGTCTCCCTGCTGAAGAGCCTTCGTGATTGAAGAAGATGTGAGACCTTCGGCAATCCGTACATAGCCCTTCAGGTTGCCATTTGCGTAGCCGCTGTAGTAGAGCTTGTTGGCCAGCTTGTCCAAAAGGTCATTGACCAGGTTCTTGTCTGTGTAGGCCGTAGAAGTGGGTTTGACGCCGTTGTTGTCGGTGACAAGGGTAATAGCAGATCCTGCCGCTGCATCGGTGATCTTGAAATTACCACCAAGTACATTGGCCGCCTTATTACCATAAAGGTCTGCATGGACCCTGTTGATATTATCGGTGATTTCATGTTTATAGACCACCAGAGTATTGCCGCTATAGTTATCTGCAGAGATTCCACGGGTTCCCTGGGTCATATCGATAATGCCGGCCTTATCCATGGTGCTGCCGCCGTGGAGGGTTGTCAGGTAGCTGTATTTCTCGTAATCCTTTGCCCGGCTGTAATCGGAATTCAGCTGGCCGCTGGCCTTGCTGGTCCACATTGCACCGTCAGTGAGCCAGAGATTCACATCTCCATGCTTACCGGAAGCATTTTCTACCACGCCGGTCCAGCTGGAGTTGCTGCCGGTGATGGCCAGATTAATTTCTCCATAGGTATTAGATGCCGGATAGGAAGATTCATCGGTCCCTGCTGCCACGGCGTAGAGGTCGCCATCAATATTGACTTTGGCCGTTCCTGCGCCGGTGCCGTCGTAGTTGACGTTGATCTGTCCGCCCTTTGCATAGAGGGCATAGGCGTTGTGGGATGTATGGAGTTTGATGGTGGTGTCACCGTTGAGGTTGATGACTGCACTGTCTTTGATGCCAGCCTTCGTGGCTTCGCTATCAGCTACCGCCACGCCATAGGCATTGGTTTCGCTCGCAGAAGTCACATCGATGTCGGTGGTGCCTTTAACGGTGATGGAGGAATTCTTATATCCCACATAGAGGCCCATCGGGTTATCTTCCACATCATAGGGGGTGTATCCTGTTTTGGCTGTTGCTTTGACGGTCAGTCCATTTTCAAAGACCGCCGTACCGCCATGGACCACGTCCGGATTCATCATATCCATCAGGCTTGCGCCGGGAATCCGGACGCCCACGGCTTTGGATTCACCGGTGACAGAAACATCGGCATTGCCCTTGAAGTCAAGGTTACTGTTTCCGGAAATAATGATTCCCGACGGGGTCTGTCCGACAGAGGTGGAGCTGGGAACTACCAGTTTCACCGTATGGCCAGTGGCATCGACATCCGCATTTTTCCCGTCCAGACGGATAATGCCATTGTTCTTTTCGCTATCAGAAACAGTTCCATCGGCAGCCAGGGTAATAGTGCTGTCTTTGGTGAACTTGTAGAGGGCCGGGCTGGTTCCTTTCTTCAGGACTCCTGCCTTGATATAGGTTTCATCCTTTGTCTCATCGCCGGTGATCTGCTGGCCGAATTCCGTATCGGTCTGTTCAGAAGGAATATCTTCTGCCGGGGTGTAGTCATAGTAACCCTGGCCTTCGGTCTTCGTTCCGGTGGTGGCGGTGGAGTAGGAAATGTCCCCGGTCTTCAGGGATGCGGAGGACGCCGTGAGGCCGTCGGCAATCTCCACGGTGCCCTTCAGGTTCCCGTCCGTGTAGCCGGTGTAGAACAGTTTCTGCGCCAGCTTGTTCAGCACTTCGCTGACCCTGTTCCGCGCATCGGCGGTGGTGCTCTTCATGTCGATGCCGCTGTTGTCGGTCAGCAGGGTGATGGCAGAGTCCTTATCCGCCTTCGTGATGGTGAAGTTCCCTCCCGTGATGCTGGTGGGGTCATCTGCGTCATGCTTGTAGATCACCGTGCTGTTTCCGCTGTAGCTGTCTACGGTAATGGGGTTTGTATCATTCTGGAAAATAATGCCTGCCTTACCAGCCGATCCACCGGTGAGAGTTGTAATGTGGCTGCCTGTAAATGAACTGTCTGTACCACTGTTTTTTTCGTTTATCCAGGTACCGCCATTCTGAAGCAGGAGATTCAGGGTAGAAGAAGAATCCAGTACAGATACCCCTGTCCAGGAGGATGGCGTCGTGGTCAGTGCAATGTCTACTGCAGATCCGGTGGTGCCCGAGGTTACTGTCAAACCAGATTCCCTGATATCCCCTTTAATGGTGACATCGTTGAAAAGGGTCTGTCCCTTGCTGTCTTCATTGATACGAATCGTACTTCCGGTGGCACTCAGGGCATTTCCTGCAGTGGCAGTGATAGACCCTCCATTCAGGGTAATGGAAGCTTTATTGACTCTGTTTGGGAATGATCCCTGTATGTAGAAAATGGTTCCCTCCGCATTCACGGTGTCCGAGTCTGCGCTGAAGTCCCCGGTGCCATTTAATGCCAATGTGCCTCCGGCATAAGCGTGGACAACATTACTTCCCGTATGGTGAACCTGAATTTTGGAGCCATTGATTGCCACCGAAGCGCTGGAAGCGGGTACATTTTTACCTTTATCCCCGGACACGTAAATGCCGCTGTCCAGATTGATCTGGTCAAGGGCGGAAGCATCGACAGTTACATTCTTATTTTTTACGTTAACAGCCGGCGTGCTGCCGCTGTCAATGGACACTTTCCCTGTATTATTGGAGAAAGTGTAGTTCTTATAGTCTGAGGTGACGCCGGTAGAGCCATACAAAGCATCGGCTGTAGAGTCCCCAGTGATAGGAATCGTATACTCATTCTGCTGCTTCGTACTTTCCTCATAGCTGGCATAGCCCTGGTGATAGGAGGGTTCATACTTGAATCTCTTAGAATCATAGTGAACCGTGGTATCTGCGTCTTTATTGAAGAGGAGTGCCGTAGATTTCAGGGACTGACTGCTGGAGGTAAGGCCTTCTGCAATTTCAACAGTACCGGAAAGGTTGCCGGCCTTGCCATCGTCACCGATGGTATCATTTTTCGCGCCGTAGTAAATCTTTTCCGCCAGGGCGGAGAGCACATTCTTGACCTGGGTGGTATCGGAGGTGGTAATGCCATTGGAAGCTGTGATGACCCGGATATTAGCGCCCTTGGACGCTTCATCGATGAGGACATTCCCATTGGAGAATGCCGCAGGCGTGTTGTCTTCGTGGCTGTAGAAAATATTGGTATTGCCACTGATTTTCTGGATGCGGAGGGGATCAGTGCCTGCATTTTCCATGACAATATTGCCCGCTTTATCGGCACTGGTACCGCCGGTAAGCTCATTCAAGAAGCTGCCGGACCAGTTTTTTCTTGATCCATGAGTGGAATCCTTGCTCAGGGATTTATTGGTAAAGGTGGCACCATTCTGCAGGGTAAGGTAAGTGCCATGCCAAACGTAGTCCGCCCTCCAGTTGGCATCACTGGATCCAACCCAGGTAGAATCTGCATCGGTAAGAGCCAGGTATGTTTTAGTAGTTGAACCGCTGAAAATATCACCATAGATATTAGTAGTTCCGGTAGTGACACCATCTCTTGCAACATTTATATATGCAGTTCCAAACTTATTTGTTACCGCATGATATTTATCGGTAATAACACTATTATCATTTATGGATAAAGAGGCGGCCCCTAAAATGAGAACACCACCTGTAGCATTAACTTGCACAGCATCCCCGCTGTTTTTGATGGTAGTTTTCCCCTGCACTGTTACCGAAGTATCATGACCGGCAGAAGTTGCCAGAGCAATTCCAGAAGTGTAAGTACCATCGTGCAGATCAGGTGTCAATGTGACATTCTCAATTGTTACATCACCTTTGAACACGCTTTTACTGCCCATATCAGCATAAATACCGAATGCTTCATTTGTGCCTGCAGCCTTGACAATATGCACATTGGCATCGACATCTATAGAAGTGCCCAGCATATTAATGCCATTGGCATTATCCTTACCTACTGTACTAATGGTAATCGTCTTACCCTTACCATTTGTGACGTTCCAGATTCCTCCCTGGGTAATGGTAGCACCATAGGCATCAAGAGAAGATGATGAGGCAGTCAGGTTCAAATCATGGCCGTTCATATCAATGTTTATAGTGGCATCGTCTTTTGGGGTAAGTATAGTAGAATATCCCTCTCCATCGGCGTAGTTACCGGTACCGGTAGACAGATTTACCGAATAATCATCGGTCAGTTTGATGTCTCCGGTAATGGGGTCCGTGGATGACGTACTGGCCCGGGCCAGGGAAGGGAAGAAGAATCCCGCTGACAGGGTGGCCAGGATGGCCATTGCCAGCTTTCCCTTCTTTCCTATACTGAAGTATGTCTTCGTGCTCATTACAAAACTCCTCCTTACCACATGTGAATAAAGGATGTATGCAGGGGGCCGGTTCCTCATGGAACCGGCAGTGCCCTGATTAAAGTGCCATAGGCACCTTACTACCGTAAATGATGGATTTGAAAATAGGGATTCCGCCGCTTCGCGGGTAGATGCCCTCCTCAGTCGCCTGTCGGCGCCAGCTCTTCCGAGGGGGAGACAAGGGGTTCGCTCGCCACTTCGTGGCAAATGCACCCCCTCAGTCGCCTGCGGCGACAGCTCCCCCAAGGGGACGCCTTTTAGCAATGCCGCAAAGTTACCCGCCACCGCGAAAGCCGTCCCCTTGAGGGCCGACTTCCCCCGGCCGGGGGAAGATGTCGCGTAGCGACAAAAGGGGGAGCAGACGGAAGGGGTATCCTTCGGAAAACGTAATTTTTTACAATTTATGGAACTTGCTCAAGTTTTTTCCTTCTGTGGATTGACGGAATAGCCTCAAAAACGTATACTATAAATATATCTTGTGCAAAAGTGTACAAACAGGATACAGACGAAAGGCGGTGGACATCATTCTCAGACGATCGCTCCCCAAGCTGCGGGAAAAGCTTTTGGAGGCGCTGCAGGCGGTGCTGCCCATTGTGGCCATTGTGCTGGTGCTCTGCTTCTCGGTAGCACCGGTATCGCCCAGCATCCTGCTGTGCTTTTTGCTGGGCGCTGCCATGATCGTGGTGGGCATCATGTTCTTTACTCTGGGGGCAGAGATGAGCATGACCCCCATGGGCGAGCGGGTGGGTGCAGTCATCACCTGCAGCCGCAAGCTGCCCCTCATCCTCGTGCTCGGCTTTTTGCTGGGCTTCCTTATCACCATCTCCGAGCCGGACTTGCAGGTGCTGGCAGATCAGGTGCCCTCTATTCCAAGCGGCACGCTGATCCTTTCGGTGGCGGCGGGCGTGGGCCTGTTTCTGGTCTTTGCCTTCCTGCGTATGCTTATCGGCGTTGCGCTGCCGAAGCTGCTGGTGCTGTTCTATGGGCTCATCTTTCTGCTGGCGGCCTTTGTGCCCAAGGAGTTCCTTGCCGTGGCGTTTGACTCCGGCGGCGTGACCACCGGCCCCATGACCGTGCCCTTTATCATGGCGCTGGGCGTGGGCGTTTCTGCTATCCGAAGCGACCGCCACGCGGCAGACGACAGCTTTGGTCTGGTGGCCATGTGCTCCATCGGCCCTATTCTGGCGGTGCTGACGCTGGGCATCGCGTTCCGCGCAGCGGACAGCACCTACATCCCGCCCGTTCTGCCGGAGGTGGCAGACTCGGTGGAGCTGTGGCAGCTGTTCCGGGAGGGTCTGCCTACCTATCTGGCCGAGATCGCCCGCTCGCTGCTGCCCATCGTGCTGATGTTCGGAGCATTTCAGCTGATCGCCCTGCGGCTGGACCGCCGCACACTGGGGCGCATCGGCGTGGGCCTTGTGTATACCTATATCGGCCTTGTGCTCTTTTTGACCGGCGCAAACGTGGGCTTTATGCCCGCCGGTAACTATCTGGGTCAGGTGCTGACAGGCGGCGGGATGCGCTGGGTGATCATTCCCATCGGGATGCTTATCGGCTACTTCATCGTCAAGGCCGAGCCTGCGGTCTATGTGCTGAACAAGCAGGTGGAAGAGGTGACCGACGGTGCCATCTCGGCACAGGCGATGGGTCTGGCACTTTCCGCCGGTGTATCCATTTCAGTGGGTCTTGCCATGGTGCGGGTGCTGACCGGCATCTCCATCCTGTGGTTCCTTGTGCCGGGCTATGTGTTCGCCATCAGCATCTCCTTTGTGGTGCCCAAGCTGTTTACCGCCATCGCGTTTGACGCGGGCGGCGTGGCTTCCGGCCCCATGACCGCTACCTTCCTGCTGCCGCTGGCGCAGGGTGCCTGCGTGGCGGTGGGCGGCAATATCGTCACAGATGCCTTCGGCGTGGTGGCGATGGTCGCCATGACTCCGCTCATCACCGTGCAGATGATGGGGCTGGTGGCGCAGCTGCGCACCCGCAAGGCACGGACGGCGCAGCCCGCTGCGGTGCTTGCCACCGTGTTTGCAGACCTGCCGGATGACGCCATTATCGAGCTGTAAAGGAGGCAGAACGTGAGCAGTTTGTTTTTGATGATCACCATCACCGACCGCCGCTCTACCGATGGCTTTTTGCAGCTGTACAAAAGCCACGGCGTAACGGTAAGTATGCGTACCGTGGGCTCCGGCACGGCGGTGCAGGAGACGCTTTCCACCCTTGGGCTGGAAAAGACCGAAAAGGCGGTGCTGCTGGCTGTGGTAACGGCAGAGAGCTGGCAGAAGATCCAGAAGGATCTGCGCCGCAAAATGCAGATCGATGTGCCGGGCACCGGCATTGCGTTCATTGTGCCGCTGAGCAGCATTGGCGGCAAACGGGCGCTGATGTTCCTTACCGAGCACCAGCCCCTTACATGGAAGGAGGAGAGCACCTTGAAGGATACCCGCTACGAACTGCTGCTGGTGGTGGCAAATCAGGGCTACACCGGCTCCATTATGGATGCTGCCCGCAACGCCGGTGCAGGCGGCGGCACGGTGATCCACGCAAAGGGCACCGGCATGGAGGGTGCAGCCGCCTTTCTGGGCGTGGAGCTGGTGAACGAAAAGGAGCTGGTGCTCATCGTCAGCCGCACCAGCCAGAAAAACACCATCATGAAGGCCATCATGGAGGGAGCAAACCCCAAGGCGGGCGCCATCGTGTTTTCGCTGCCGGTGACCGATACCGCCGGTCTGCGGCTGATGGAAGAGGACGAAGCCCAGCCGGAAGCCGCCCTTTGACCCCTTAAAATTGATCCCGATATCCGCATTTATCGCCGAAGGCTTGATAAATGCGGATATTTTCGTTATCATAGTAGAAGAACCTTCAACTATAAACAAAGGAAGATGAAGATGACGCAATTAACACACAAGCAACAGCAGCTCTTCAACGCACTGTCCATCGTGGTGGGCAATGCGATGTATGCGCTGACTGTGGTATTATTTCTGATGCCCTCTGGCCTCATCACCGGCGGTGCTACCGGTATCGCACTGGCTTTCAACAAGGTCACCGGACTGCCGGTATCCGCGGTGCTGTTCGTGGTCAACGTGGTCATGCTGCTGCTGGGCTGGTGGGTGCTGGGACGCCGCTTTGCCCTGAACACCCTTGCAAGCACGGTGCTCAGCCCCTTTTTTATGGCGCTGTGGGAGCGGCTGCTGGGCAATCTTGTACTGACCGATGATCTGGTGCTGAACACCGTATTCGCGGGCTTTGGCATCGGCATCTCGCTGGGCATCACCATCCGCGCCGGTGCTTCCACCGGCGGCATGGATATCCCCCCGCTGGTGCTGAATAAGTGGTTCCACCTGCCGGTGTCCAGCACCATGATGGTTTTCGACTTTATCATTCTGGCGGCGCAGGCGGCGTTCAGCCCGGTGCGGCAGTCCCTGTACGGCGTGGTGATGGCCATTATCTACACGGTCGTGCTGGACAAGGTGCTCATGCTGGGCACCACCCGCACCGAGGTAAAGATCATCAGCGCCAAGTCCGACGAGATCTGCGCAGCCATTTTTGCGCAGCTGGACCGCGGCGTGACCATCCTGCACGGCGAGGGCGGCTACCTGCGGGAGCCGGAGTCGGTGCTGCTGAGCGTGGTCTCCAACCGGCAGCTGCCAAGGCTGGAAAAGCTGGCGCATACCATCGACCCCACCTGTTTTATGATCGTGAGCCACGTTACCGAGGTGAGCGGGCGCGGCTTCTCGCTGGAAAAGGATTATCAGGTGGAGGAGTGAGTGGATTTCCCCAAGGCTCTTGCAAAACTGCCCCGGTTTGGGGTATAGTATAGAGGAACAGTAGGTTATACTGTATCTCACCCAAAACAGAAAGGAAAAGCTATCATGTTTGATATTTTCAATATGCTCAAAAAAGAGGCACACACCGCACCCAAGCAGGTGACCCGCGATACCATCATCGGCGACATTCTGGATATGGACCAGACCACCGCACCATACTTTATGGAGATCGGGATGCACTGTCTGGGCTGCCCGGCTTCCCGCGGGGAGACCATCGAGGAAGCCTGCGAAGTGCACGGCGTGAACTGTGACGAGCTGCTGGAGAAGCTGAACACCCATCTGGCAGCCAAGAAGGCCTGAGTGCTGCCCACACTGGATGCGCGTCTGACCGCAGCGGCAGAGCTGGTGCGCCCGGGACAGCCGGTGGCGGACATCGGCTGCGACCACGGCAAGCTGACGGCGGTGCTGGCGGCTTCGGGCAGGTACCCGAAGGTCATCGGGGCAGACCTGCGCCCCGGCCCGCTGGCAAAGGCAAAACAGACGCTGGAAAATGCAGGTTGTCTGGACCGCGCTGAACTTCGGCTTGGCGACGGTCTTTCTGTGTTGTCGGCGGGGGAGGTCGGCACCATCGTGCTGGCAGGCGTTTCTGCCCAGACGACGTGGGAGATCATCGATAAGGCCCCGTGGGTCTCCCAGCCCGGCGGACCTCGGCTGGTCATGGTGCCCGCTACCCGCCACAGCGAACTGCGCCGCTGGCTGTGGGAACACGGCTTTGCGCTGGCGGCAGACCGCCCCGTGCAGGCGGCGGGCCGCTGGTACGCCGTGATGAACGCGCGCTACACCGGTGACGCCAGCGAGCCGGACGG
>OHVO01000486.1_pt1 | contig 17488 bp, 15 predicted proteins | sample 1579371 | NCBI WGS metagenome assembly OHVO01 (sample SAMEA3882557, study PRJEB24775) | human gut metagenome | biome: human-associated habitat; feature: intestine environment; material: feces | place: Netherlands | collected 2009/2010 | reverse complement strand
CGCCGAGGTCGTATACCATTACCTTCTGATCGTCTTCCTTATCGATTCCGTAAGAAAGTGCAGCGGCTGTTGGCTCGTTGATGATTCTCTTTACTGTAAGACCTGCGATCTGACCTGCGTCCTTAGTTGCCTGTCTCTGAGCGTCTGTGAAGTATGCAGGAACCGTGATAACAGCCTCTGTTACCTTTTCGCCCAGATAAGCCTCAGCGTCAGCCTTCAGTTTCTGAAGTATCATAGCTGAGATCTCCTGTGGAGTATATTCCTTGCCGCCCATGTGAGCCTTATAGTCAGAGCCCATATGTCTCTTGATAGAAATTACTGTGTTGTCATAGTTTGTAACTGCCTGTCTTTTAGCTACCTGACCGATAAGTCTGTCGCCGTTCTTTGAAACGCCTACTACAGAAGGAGTTGTTCTTGCACCCTCGCTGTTAGGGATAACGACAGCCTCGCCGCCTTCCATAACTGCTACGCAGGAGTTTGTTGTACCTAAATCTATACCGATGATTTTGCTCATAAGATCAAGTCCTTTCAAAATTTACTTAATTTATATCAAGACCTTTAGTCTCGATGCCTTTGTTATGGGTTTGCTACTATTACCATTGCGTGTCTTATGACCTTGCCGCCTATGGTATAGCCGTTTTGGAGAACCTGTGCCACGATATTCTCACCGAGGTCAGGGTCATCAACTGTGCTGACCGCTGTTGCAACGTTCGGGTCAAATTCCTTGCCCACAAGTTCCATTACCTCGACGTTGAGCTTTTTAAGTGCGTCGCTGAACTGATTGAATATCATTTCAACGCCCTGCTTATAAACTGCGTCTTGAGTTTCTGTGCCAAGTGCTCTTTCAAAGTTATCGAACACCGGCAGAAAGCCGTTTATTACATTTCCCTTTGCGGTGTCTGTAAGTTCCAGTCTTTCTTTTGCACTTCTTTTTCTGAAGTTATCATATTCAGCCATAAGTCTGAGATATTTGTCATTAGCCTCGGCAAGCTCTTTTTTCAGCTTTTTAGCCTCGCTCTCTTCGGCTTTTTCCTCTGTATTCTCAGTGGCATTCTCTGCGGTATCCGCCGCCTCTTTTACTTCTTCGCTTTCAGCAGAGGTGTTTTCCTCTTTTTCAAGCTCGGTGTCCTTTTCAGTTTCCTTACTCAATTTACGCCGCCTGCCTTTCTTTTTATTCATTGCCGTCATCTTCTTCGTGCTCAGGGGGCTTTTCTGATATCATTTCCGATATCTTTCCTGTGAAGTATTCCAAATAAGGAATGAACTTCGCATAGTCAAGCCTCATTGGACCTATAAGTCCCAACGCACCTGCCGTTTTGCCGTCTTTGGAAAACGGAGCTGTTATAATAGAAGAGTTGTGGATAACAAATCCGTCACGCTCAGGGGAGAACATAACGTGAAGTCCCGAAAACGTTTCGTCTATAAATCCTTTCAGCTCTTTCTGATTATCGAGAAAGCTTATTATCTCATTCTGATTGAAGTCCTTGCAGGTGAGAAGATTGCTTTGACCTTTGATAGTCACGCTGCTCATTTCCTTTGTCATTTTCATGATCTCGGATACCAGCGGTGAAAGGGTCATCATGTATGTTCCCATTGCCTCTGTGAGCTTTTCAAGATAAGCGTCCGAAAGACTGTCGATAGGCACGCCGTTGAGATTTTCCTTAACGAAGTTATCAAAGAACTCCAGCTGATCCTGACTGAGGTCGAATTCCAGTCGGCACACCTTATTCTTTATAGAGCCATTGGACGTTATCATCAAAATAACGTACATTCTCTTTCCTGTAGGTATTACCTCTACCTTTGAGATAAGCGAGAACTTCGGCGTTGCGTTTGCGACCACCGCTGCACATTTTGTAAGATCCGCCAGTGCCATGGAGGCCTTATTCACAAGATCCTCTTCTGTGACATATTCCTGCGGTATCATGGAATCCAGCATTTTCTTTTCATTGGCTGTCAGCTGGTTCTGTTCCATGAGCTGGTCAACATAGAGCCTATAGCCTTTATATGTTGGTATCCTGCCTGCGGAGGTATGCGGCTGTTCAAGGTAGCCTTGCTTTTCAAGCTCAGCCATTTCATTCCTTATGGTCGCTGAGGACGCTTTAACGTGAGCCATTATCGCTTTTGAGCCTACAGGCTCGCCTGTCACGATATATTCATTGACTACCGCTGAAAGTATTTTCAGCTTACGGTCGTCCATTTGCTCACCACCCGTTCTACTTGTTAGCACTTAATGTATTTAAGTGTTAGCACTCTTTCTTCTCGAGTGCTAAGTATAGTTTATACCCTTTTGAGGATTTTGTCAAGGGGTTTAAGACTATTTTTCTCACAAATTTCAAAAATATTTGAATTCCTTTTCCGTCAAATTGCACAATACTGATGAACAAACGTAAAAAGCGGGCAGACCGCAGTGGTCTGTCCGCCAAAAATCAATATATAGCAGTATGAATTACTCTTCTGTGTAAGCAGAAAGGTCAGGAACTGTGAGCAGGCTGTCGTCTGCTTCGCCTATGGAATCTACAGTGAAATAGACTGCACTTGATTCGTCTGCACCCTCTGGGAGAAGGACAACCTGCTGAAGGTCATATGTAGCTCCGTCAAAGCCGTAAACTATCTGACCCTCGCCACCTGAAACACTGCTGTCGAGGTTATAATACTCTTGAACAACGTTTGTTGTTGTGTCAACATATGCGTGGTCGAAATCGAGTGTCGCACCGAAAAGTATGTCGGCTGCCTTCAACTCGCTTTCGTCAAAGTCCTCGATACTGTAGGTGGTCGTGCCTTCTGAAATGTTGTAAAGCTTTCCGTCGCCTGGGCAGACTGTGTATGACTTCATGCCCTGAATTGTGAGTGACTGATAAGCCTTGCCGTCCTTTATGCAGATAGTATACTTTGTGCCGTTGTTTGTCATCTGACCTGTAAGGCTCGCAAGATAGTTGCCGTCATACTTGTCTTTTAACTGCTCGAAAGCTCTGAAATCGCCGTCAACGTCATAATCTGTTGTGCCAACATTTGTGACAGCACTTTCGTCTGCTGTGCTTTCGTCAGCGTTGCTTTCAACAGGAGCGGCAGATTCTGCGGCAGCCGTTGTAGTAGTTGTTGTTTCAGCCTTTGAAGAGCTTGCAGGCTCACTTTCAGAACAGCCTGCCATTGCTGTACACATTGCCAAGGCTGCAATTATCGTTATCATTTTCTTGTTCATAATATTTGCCTCCGAAAAAATGACAAGAATTACTCTGCTGAGTCAAGATCTGACTCGAAATCGAGTTCAGCGTCATAAGGGATATCTTCAGTGTCCTTATCGAAAGACTGCTCTGTCCAACTGTCGAAATCGTCAGGGAGCTTGACCTCAACGTTCTCAGTTGTGAATGAGTTTACTGTAACGGTCGTTATTGAGCCGTCAGAGATAGTTTCTATCTTAACAAGATCCTTTGTGTCAGCATTGAAGTAATACTTGAATGTTGTTGTGAAAGAAAGATCGTCAGACTCGCTTGTATCAAGTGTTACGCCGGATTCAAGCCCTATGTCAAGATCCTGAGTGTTCTCGAAAGTTTCGCAGATAAGACCGTCGTCAGTTGTTTCAGAGCTTACAAATGTATAGCTGTCGTCGATTCCGTAGCCTATTTCGCTCTTGAAGTCGTCGATAGATTCTTCCATATCCATAGTGTAATACATTTTTGATTCGTTGTCAAGTGTGTACATAACGCCGTCAATAACATATATATCCATATCAAGATCCATAATGTTCGTTTTCATGTGCATATTGCCGCCTGCGACCTCAACTACTGCTGAAGAATCTTCGCCGTAATCGCTTGATACTGTCATATCTATAGCGACGCTCTCGCCCTGAACTTTCTTTGTATACTGTGCTGTGAGAGTATCGTCGATATTTGCAGCTGTGCCAGCCTCAGAACCTGTTGACTCGTCAGCAGCGGCACTTGTTTCAGCCTTTGATGAGCTGTTTGCCTTTGAAGAAGAATCACTGCTGTCTGAGCAGCCTGCCATTACTGTGCATGACATGATAAGTGATACGAGAAGTGCTGTTATCTTTTTCATTAGTAATACCTCTTTCTGTTAATTATTCATATAACCTATATTCATGACTATATCACATTTTACAAATTCCGTCAATAGAATTTGTTGCATATTTTTTCATTTTCATACTTATTTACAAATTAGCAAGCTGCAAAAGTCTTAATTTAGGTATTTATAAGCAAGAATAAATATGCTATAATGTGAATAGTAAAGGCAAAGGAGAGGGTTATGAGATACACAAACATTTATAAGGGCACATTTATATCAAGACCTAACAGGTTCATTGCCAACGTCATGATAGACGGCAGGGAAGAGGTCTGCCATGTGAAAAACACGGGCAGATGCAGGGAGCTGCTTGTGGAGGGCTGCACATTATGGCTTGAACATTCCGACAGTGAATCGAGAAAAACGGCTTTTGACCTTGTGGCGGTGGAAAAAGGGCATAGGCTCATAAACATGGACAGCCAAGCACCAAACAAGGCGGTAGTGGAGTGGCTGAGAGAGAAAAAGCCTTTCGGCGAGGGATTTTGCGTTTATCCTGAAAGAAAATACGGCAACTCACGCTTTGATTTCTATATGGAGTCCCAGGACAGAAAAATTTTCATGGAGGTCAAGGGCTGTACGCTGGAGAAAGACGGCGTGGTGCTTTTTCCTGACGCACCAACTCTCCGTGGGGTAAAGCATATCAGGGAGCTTTCACGCTGTCTTGACGAGGGGTATGAGGCGTATATAATGATACTTGTTCAGATGAGCGATGTGAAGTATTTTACGCCAAATTATGATACTCACCCTGAGTTCGGGGAGGCTTTGGAGAAAGCCGCACAAAAGGGTGTGAAGATACTATGCTATGACTGTGACGTGACGCCTAATTCCATGACGGTCGGCAAGCCGGTTGAGGTGAAACTGGGTCGGTAATATGACAGCCTGTCCTGCATATACATTATAATACTAAGATGTATATGGGAGTGACGGCATTGGATATAAAGAAAGTGTGTCTGCGTTCTGCGGCGGTGATAACGGCGGCGTTCGTTATGCCGACCGGCGTGTGGCTTTATGCAAAGTCGGCAAGCAGGTTCGGCAAGGTGGCGGCTGCGGCGGCAGGCGTGGCAATGGGCGAATACAAGCCTTGTTTCGCTATGGAAAGCGAAACGGACACGGCATCAAAGCCTGTGGTATCAAACAAGCTTGAGGCGGCTGTGGTGTCAAAGCACAGCATATGGGATATCGATATGGCACCGCAGGAAAGGCAGATGCCCTCAAAAAGCTCAGAAGTGCCAAGCCCTTTGCCTGCTCAGGACGTGACGGACAAGATACCATACCCTGCAAGCATGGAGGGCAATGACGGGGTAATAGAAAAATACACCTATGGCAGATATGACGGCGAGCAGTATTTTGACCTTGACGGCGGCGGTCAAGTGAGAAACTGCACTGACCTTTCAAATGATGAACTTTATGAGGAAAGCTCACAGCCTTATGATTTTGACATAGACCCTGATTCAGACGAGCCACAGATACTTATTTATCACACCCACGCCACGGAAAGCTTTGAACCGTCGGATAAAGACCACTATGACAGCTCGTTTTCCTGCAAGACCACCGACCCTGAGATGAATATGCTGTCGGTCGGGGACAAGATATGCGAACAGCTTGACAAAGCAGGCGTTGCATATATCCACGATACCCTTGTGCATGATTATCCAAGCTATGACGGTTCATATGATTCTAGCCGAATGGCGGTCAAGGAGATATTGGAGGAGTACCCATCTATAAAGGTATGCCTTGACGTTCACCGTGACGGTATCGAGCGTGAGGACGGCACAAGGCTTGCACCTGTGGTGGAGATAGAGGGCAAAGAGGCGGCACAGCTTATGATAATCTCAGGCTGTGATGACGGAACAATGGGTATGCCTGATTATATGAAGAATTTTCACTTTGCCTGTGCATTGCAGTCGGCACTGGAAAGCGACTGGCAGGGACTTACACGTCCTATTCTGTTTGATTATCGTCACTATAATCAGGACTTGACCACGGGTTCGCTGCTTATCGAGGTGGGGAGTCATGGAAATTCTATCGCTCAGGCTCAGTATACAGGGGAGCTGATAGGCAAAACGTTAGGGGAGATGTTCGGCGGAAGATAGGGGCAATACCGCACAAAATAAATGGCCGGGATTGTCTTAAAATGCCGAAAATACGGCTTTTGACGGCTGATTTCTTGACAAGGACGGGGTTTTGAGTTATAATAAAAAGGACTACAAAAACGTTACAGCGTGAGAAATAGATATACGCTTTTATTTTGGAGAACTGATACTATGAAAAAACTTTACCCCATGAAAAGAATAGCCGCAGGCTGTATGGCCCTGTGTATAGCGTTCGCCGCCTTTGGCTTTTCAGACGGCAGCGTCAGGGACATTGCGTCGGCGGATAATGATAGTTACAGCAGTCAACTTGAAGATCTTAAAAAGCAACAGCAGGAGCTTGATAAGCAGATAGCGGACGCTGACAAAAAGCTTGCCGATGAGCAGGACAATCTGGAGGCTATAAAGAAAAAATACAAGTCTATCCAGAAGAAGATAAAAAATTCAGAGAAATATTCCGCTGAACTTGAAGATCAAATGGCAGAACTCGACGGCAAGCAGCTTGACACTCAGCACAGCCTTGAATTGCAGGAAACTGCCATAGACGAAGGCAAGGACGATTTTATGGAGCGTATCCGTGCCATGTATGTGGCAGGCGGTGCAAATTCATACACGAACGTGCTTATAAATTCCTCTGATTTTTATGACGTTCTTATGAGGATAGAGCTTGTGACGAGAGTTGCAAAGCATGATAATGATGAGCTTGAAGATCTGCTTGCTCAGTACAGAGAGCTTGAAAAGACCAAGGCGGAGCTTGATGAGCAGATAAAACAACTCAAGGCAAAGGCCGAGGAATATGCCAAGGAGCAGAAGTCGCTGGCGGACGAGCAGGCGGAGCTGCTTAAAATGGAGCAGGAGTCGGGCGAGCTTATCGAGAAGATAAAGAACGATAAGAGCGACCTTGAGGACAAGTCACAGCAGGTGGACGACAAGTATTCCGAGGTGTCCTCAAAGGCGGCTACCACAACGACTACTACCACGACCACCGCAAAGACCACCAAGAAAGCCGACAGCACAAAGGCTGCGACTACCACCAAAAAGAGCGGCGAAAGCGGCGAGAAAACTACCACCACAAAGAAGTCAACGCATACTGAAAAGCCTGATAACACCACGGCGGAGACCACCACAACCCCTCAGACCACGACCACAGCCAAGGCGACTGAACCGCCAAAGACCACAACAACAGCTGCTCCGGCACCTGAGCCTGATTCGTCAGACAGCTCAAAGATAGACACTGTTGTTTCATATGCAAAGAGCATGGTGGGCGGAGCGTATATTTGGGGCGGCTCACAGTTCGGTGCGACAGACTGTTCGGGACTTGTGATGCTTTCATTTGCACAGGTGGGCATTAAACTTCCACACTATGCGGCGTCGCAGGCTACATATGGCACGACCGTTTCGTATGCAAATATGAAAAAGGGTGACGTTATCTTCTTCGGCGGTGCGTCAATATCGAGTATTTACCATGTTGCTATTTACATCGGTGACGGAAAAATGGTACACGCACAAAATTCAGCCACAGGTATCGTTATTTCTAATGTTGAGTATTTTTCGAGATACAACAACATCACTATAATTAAAAGACTTATATAGCAAAAGGTGCTTGAATATGGCGGTATATATTTTTACACCTGTCGAAAATCAACATAATACGCCATCAAAATTCATATAAAATTACCATTTTGTGAACATTCATTTTCAAACCTATTGACAAAGCTAATTATCTGTGATATAATTAAATCAAATAAAGATTGTAGGCTTTGATAATATTTCCTGTACAACGGCAGGAGCAGTAGGGGGAAGAAAAAATGGATAGTCTTAAAACGTGTTTTTTCGGCGGTTATGATAAGCTTGATACATTAAAATATATCGACACTATAACCAGCGAGATCTATATGCTGGAGTCGGCTATCGAAAAGAAAAAGAACGGCGACAATTTTGTTGTCCCCGGTGAAACGGAAAAGAGAAAGCTCAAAGGTTCGGCTTTGGGCGGCTTTGCAAAACCTGATGTGGACAGCTACATTTGTGCACTTCTTGGCAAGGCGGCTGAACTTCGTCAGAAACTTTGCAGCTGATATTAAGGTAAAAAAATTATCCGCAGCGGTCATTTATCTGACTGCTGCGGATATTTTTGTCTTAGATATAAGTAAAGGCAATAAAAAAATTAATACCCACTTCCATCGGCTGAAATGAGCATTAATTTTTATAGAATTATGAAAGGGATTCTTTGGTATTTGGTAAAACCTAAAGACGAGGAAATGTATCAGCGACTTGGGGAATCGCAGAGGGAAAGAAGATAAAAACCTGACTTTAAGTTTTACCAATTACCAAAGCATTGTTTGTCTCTTGCTGTGATTATATAATACCAGTTCTGTGTGAACCGAATATGAATTTTCGGGAGTTTTTTCGGACTTTTTTGAAAAAAATAAATGTTAATAACCAGTTCATAATTATAAGATATAATGTCATTATTGGGGATCTATTAACGAGGGAGGAAAATTTATGTTTCAGATTCTTGTTGTGGAGGACGATGCAAGCCTGAGAAGGCTCATGTCTGCCGCACTTAAACAGCACGGTTATGTGACGTTTCTTGCAAATGATGGGCTGGAGGCTCTTGACGTGCTGGAGAAAACTAATATAGATCTTATTATTTCAGATATAATGATGCCGAATATGGACGGCTATGAGCTTACAAGACAGCTGAGGAAGGCGGATTATAACCTGCCTATACTTATGGTCACGGCAAAAGAAACTTTCGAGGACAAGCAGGAGGGCTTTTCTGCCGGCACTGACGATTATATGGTAAAGCCTATCGACATAAACGAGATGATACTTCGTGTTGGGGCACTGCTCAGGCGGTCAAAAATGGCGTCTGAACATTCCCTTACTGTGGGAAATTGCGTGCTTGACTATGACGCAATGAGCGTTTCTGTTGACGGCGGTGCGGCGGAAACTATACCGCAAATGGAATTCAAGCTGCTTTTCAAGCTGTTAAGCTACCCTGACAAGATATTCACACGCCGCCAGCTCCTTGACGAGCTGTGGGGAATGGATAAGGACGTTGATGAGCGTACTGTTGACGTTCATGTAAAAAGGCTGAGGGAGCGTTACGGCAGCTGTGAATCCTTTGATATCGTGACGGTTCGTGGTCTTGGATATAAGGCTGTGAAAAAGCAGTAAAGTGCAGACTTAGGGGTGACGGGTTTGGAGAAGAAAAAGAAAAAAAACAAAACAAGTCTGCAATTCAAGCTGACGCTCATGTTCTTTTTTGTAATGCTTGTTTCGGCGTCAATATCGGTGTCGGTGCTCGTTATGGTGTGCAGTCCGATAATGAAAAGCAACGCTGAGCAGCAGCTTGTGGAGCTTTCCATGGCTATGGATCAGCTTGAAGAAAAGGGCGGTTTTACTGTTGATGAGATAGTTTCCATTGTGAACAATTCTGCGTATAATCTGACAGTGGTGGATAAGGACGACGCAAGGGTGCACGCACATCTTGCGGATATTTTGCACAAGGGATATTATGTGTCCTCAGACGGCGTTGTGCCTAATGCTACCATAATCTCGCAGGTCTATGACAAGTATGTTATCATAGACAGCTTTTCAAGCGACAGCGTTTATTGGATAGTGAACCTTGTGGTCATCGTGGCGTTCATGGTGTGTATCGTCATAGGAACGGTGATAACGGCGTTTGTCAGCCGAAGTGTCATCCAGCCTATCCGAGATCTCAGTGCGGCGGCGTCGGAGATAGCAAAGGGAAACTTCAAGGTCAGGGTGCGTGAGCCTACTGACCCTGAATACAGTATACTTGCACAGAACTTTAACAAAATGGCTGAAGAGCTTGCAGGCACGGAAACTTTGAGAGGTGACTTTATCTCAAACGTGTCCCACGAATTCAAAACGCCCCTTGCGTCGATACAGGGCTTTGCAAAGCTTTTGCAGTCTGACTCCATAACGGAGCAGGAGCGTGGAGAGTACACTCAGATAATCATTGATGAAACATCAAGGCTGTCAAAGCTTTCTTCAAATATCCTCAAGCTCACAAAGCTTGAAAATCAGAAAACTGTGGGCAAAAAGACAAGGTTCTCACTTGATGAGCAGATAAGAAAGATACTTTTGGTGCTTGAACCTGAGTGGTCAAAGAAAAATATCGACCTTGATATCGACCTTGAGGACATCATGTATGTGGGCAGTGAGGAGCTTATGGCTCAAATATGGCAGAACATAATAAACAACGCCATAAAGTTCACCCCTGAGGGCGGAAAGATAAGCGTAAAGCTTTTTAGAAACGAGAAGAACATATCCGCAGAGATATGGGACAACGGCCCGTCAATATCCCCTGAGATAAAGGAGAAGATATTCGATAAGTTCTATCAGGGCGACCGCTCCCGTGCAACAGAGGGCAACGGTCTTGGACTGGCACTTGTCAAAAGGATAATCGAGTTGTCTGAGGGCAGCATCGAGGTGGAAAACGATATGAAAAAAGGCGGCGTTTGCTTTCGCATAAGCCTGCCGTATCTTATAGAAGATATGATGTGATATAAAACATAAAAGGAGCAGCTTTTTGACTGCTCCTTTTTGTTTACTTCTTTGTTGTAACGGTCTTGACAGGCGACCATGCACCTGTGTATTTCTTGCCCTTGACAATGGTGTAGCTGCGTACTCTTACCCAGTATTTCTTCTTGCCGCTGAGCTTGGAAATGGTCTTTTTGTCGGTTTTCTTTTTCGTTACCTTGACGGTCTTAGCCTTTGAGAACTTTGAGTTTTTCGCATACTGTATCTCGTAGCCTGTTGCAGAATCTTTCTGAACATAGTCGATATAGAAAGCCTTTTTCTTTGCGGTCAGTTTCTGTATCTTCTGCTTTGCAGGGTTTATCTTGAAAGTCTTTGTGAGCTTGCCTGTGTATTTGCCCTTGCCTGTTACCGTTATGGTAGCAGTGCCGACCTTTTTGTTGTTTGAGTATTTAACAGTGTAGTCCTTGTTCTTTTTGAGCTTTGTTGAGCCGACCTTTACTGTAACAGAAGGTTTTATTTGCTTGCCTGTGAAAGCATATGTGCTGCCGCAGGTTATCTTGCCCTTTGAAAGGGACTTTTTTGTAACAGTTGTGCTGCCGCCGTTGTTAGAACCACTGCTTGAGTTGTTTCCGCTGTTGGAAGAACTGCTGTCAGAGCTGCTGCCGCTTGAGGAGTTTCCTCCGCTTGTGCTGCTGTCTGAACTGCTGCTTGAACTGTCGTCCTTTGTAGGAGTGCCTGTGACTGTTACGTCAACGCTGACAGCTGTGGAAGTATTGCCGCCAATATACACTGTGACGGTGGCTTTTCCGCCTGATACGCCTGTGATAGTTCCATCAGCTGCAACTGTGAGCACGGACGGGTTTGATGAAGTGAATGTCAGGCATGACGGGTCAAAGCATGTGCCCACCCATGTAAAGCCAGGGTTTCTCGTCCATACTTCAAGCTGTGTGCTCTCGCCCTGCTTGATGTCAGTGTTGCCGCTGATTATCAAAGAAATGTTCCCTACAAGGTCAACTATCTCGGCGGATTCTGATACCTTGCTGCTGTATGACGATGCCTGGATCTCAGTGTCGGCAGCTGTATCACCAAAGCACTGGACCCAGTATTTTGTGCCGTTTACTTCAACGCAGCCGATACCAACGCTTGTGTATGATGAGTAAAGTATATTTGCTTTGTGTCCACTGGAGTTCATCCAGCTTTTCATGACGTTTTCAGCGTCTGTCTGACCGGCGGCTATATTTTCTCCACGCATTTTTCTGTTTGCAGCGTAACATATATCGCCGTTCGGTCTTACATGATCGAAGTAGAGGGAGGTTTCAGCCGCTCTGTACATTGCAGTATCAAGCAGACCCTTGTCCATTTTCAGCGGTGAAAGACCGTTTGCAGCACGTTCCTTGTTCACAATGTCAAGGACTTTGAAAGCCTCGTCGTAAAGCTCGTCATAGCTTATTTTTACTTTGACCTGTTTGCCTTCATCAAAGCTTGTCACGCCGTAAGAACTATAGGATTTTTCGCCATAGACCGTGATAGGCGTTATCACACAGGAAAGTGCAATAGTGAGCGACATCAATGCCGCAATAATTTTCTTCATTTTATATTTCTCCCTTTATAAATTTTGCAAGCGACACCTCATTGGCTCGCTCATATGATAATTATACACCCATTGTGCCGCCACTGCAAGCTTATCCGCCCCATTTCGGCGAATTGCATATCACCTCTGCTGTAATTGTATACAATTTGCCGACAAAAAAAGACAAGGCACATAAAACCGTACCTTGTCTGTTGTGTGACCTTATTAGAACAGACTTGCCACAAAGCCTGCTGCCACGCCGAAAACATAAAGTATTCCCATTATGGCAAAATTTTCTTTCATGTTGTGCTTGTTTGTCTTGAAAAGCACCAGCAGTCCAACGCCTGCCCCAGTGCAAAGACCTGCAATAAGAGAACCAAAACTTACAACGCCCTCTATATAAAGCTGTGTAAGAACAACAGACGCCGCACAGTTCGGTATAAATCCGATAATGCCTGCTATGAACGGCTGAACGATACTGTCAGACATAAGCAGGGTCTTTACAGTGTCCTCGCCTGCAAATTCCATTATCGCACCGAGAATGAGATTTACCACAAATATGAAGAGTATGATATGCACAGTGTGGTGCAGTGCCGAATGGATTATGCTGTGGTGCTCACAGTCGCAGTCCTCGCATATCTCCTTGAAAGGCTCTTCGTCCTGCTTTTTGCCCATAAGCTTTAAGATAAGGTCAACAAGCACGCCTGCGATTATCGCAACCACTACCTTGATAAGGATAAGCTGCCACAGCTTGCCTGCAAAGGCAGGGTTCGCTATCATCATCGGTATAGCCTCGTCGCTTGTGGCAAGGTAGACCGCAATAAGCGTTCCCATTGTTATGAGCCTGCCTGAGTAAAGGTTCGACGCCACAACGGAAAATCCGCACTGCGGCACTGCTCCAAGTATACTTCCTCCTATCGCACCAAAAGGTCCCATTTTTCTAAGAGCCTTTCCAAGCTTGTCGGCAGAACGATGCTCTATATACTCGATAAGCAGGTAAACACCGAAAAGAAAAGGAAGGACTTTAAGGCTGTCTATGAAAGCGTCAAGAAAAACGTCGATCAAAGTTTCAAACATTATATCTATCTCCTGTAAATTATCTATGGTTTTAAAACGGTCTTTATGTCAACTCGACTATTATACAATATTTATTCAGCCTTGTCAATCTTATGTTTATATGATAATCTGTTCATTTGTTTACCCTTTTCAGCGACAAAAAACGGACGGTCTTTACTCCGTCCGTTTGATATTTTTATGTCTATACAGAACGCTTTGTAAAGCCGTCCCATGCGGTGAGTAGGAACACCACCATGTGTGCGACAAGAACGCCCACGGCAAATGTCACGCTGTGCTGAGCAAATATTGAGTAGCCCTGTGAGATAGAGGAAAGGTCTGTGTTTGCGAACACAAGGAATCTTGCCCAGTCCTGTCCAAGCTGACCCAAAAGCTGTGTGACCGTTGAGCCTATGCACATTGTGAATACGCTGACGCCGATAGCAAGAGCCGTGCTCCTTACCAGTGATGAAATAGCAAACGCCAGTGTTGACATTACCACCATTTGAACGCTTTTCAGCAGATATTGCTCTGCGGCATAAAGCAGTGTAGGCATTTCCTTTACCTCGCCGCCGCTCACATACATATATGGTACAGAGAAACCGTCAAAGCCGTGCATTAGTCCTGTAATAGGTATCATCACCACGAAAAGTATTGCAAGCATTATATAGCCCACTGTTATAACAGTAAAGTATTTTGACATCAGTATCTTCCAGCGTTTCACAGGGTTTATAAGCAGGAACTTGATAGTTCCCTGTGAAAATTCAGAGGATACAATGCCGCCTGCGATAACGATAGCAAGAAGTGCCACTACCGTTACAAGGGAGGTGCTTGTGAGGAACACTGTCCAGAATGTTATCTGCTCAGGCTCGTTTGTTTCAAACAGCGTCATTTGGTTTGCTGTGTTGTCGAGCTTATCATTGTCAAGCTGATAGAGTGTAAGTTTTATATTATCCTCAAGCTTTGCTCTGCTGTTCTGACCGTCAGACTTTGCGTCGCCCATTGTGGCAATGGTGTTTTTTGCGTTTGAAACGGTCATGATAAGATCGTTTTTCTTCTCGTTTGACTTGTCAAAGGAAATATCGTTGTCGAGCCTGTATTGATATTCCCACTTTTCGCCCTCTGTGAGTATGTCATTATCCAGCCTGTATTGACAGAAACCACGCCAATCGTTGTCGTCAAGATACTTCTTTATCCCTGACATATCGCCAGTGCCGTCTGCAAACACGGCTGACAGTACATCATATCTCCAATCATCGCTGTCGATATCGTTGTCGATAAGATATTGCCACATTGCGATCTCGTTAGGGTCGCCGTTTGTGTCTTTGAGCCAATCTATGGTTTGCTGATAATCACCGGTTGCGTCATAGCTTGAATAGTTATTGCTCTCCATATTGTGCTTTGCAAAAAGTGCAATGCCTGAAAGTCCAAGTGCACATATTATTATAAGCACGATCATTATTTTTGTGGATAGCTTTTTGAAAACCTTTATGTACTCGTTTTTCACAAGTCTGAAAAATCTAGCCAATCTGTACGCCCCCTTCCTTGCCGCCTGTAAGCTCGATAAATACGTCCTCAAGCTTTTTGTTCTCTCTGCGGTGAACAGTGTAAAGTGAAACTCCGCCCTCGATAAGCTCCTTGTTCACCGAGGCTATCTTTTTCTTCTCTATGTCCGCAGGGATAGAAAGGACAACTGCACCTGTTTCCTTGTCGATACGCTTGCCCTCGTCTGCGAGCATTATAAGACCCATAGCCTTTTGCGGGTCGTCAACTTCAAGTACATATTCAGCCATTGAGCTGTCAGACTGTGAGATAAGCTCCTCCATTGTGTATGAGCCTATCATTTTTCCGTTTGCGATAATGCCAACTCTGTCGCACATCATTTCCATTTCGCTCATGAGGTGTGAGGATACCACAACGCAAGTGCCTTCCTTGTGAGCAAGCTCTTTGAGCACATCACGAAGTTCCTTTATACCCTGCGGGTCAAGACCGTTGGTAGGCTCGTCAAGTATGAGCAGCTTAGGTTTGTGGAGGATAGCCTGTGCAACGCCAAGTCGCTGACGCATACCGAGAGAGTATTTCGACACCTTGTCATCAATGCGGTTTGAAAGCCTTACAAGCTCCACCACCTCTTTGATACGCTCTTCCGTTACGCCCTCTCTCATTCTTGCATACTGACGGAGATTTTCCATTCCAGAAAGATACTTGTACATTTCAGGGTTCTCAACAATGCCGCCCACGTTCGCCATTGCTCCCTCAAAGTCTTTTCTTATATCCTTTCCGTCAATGGATATCTCACCCTCGTCAAGCTGCAAAAGTCCCACCGCTATCTTTATAGTCGTGGTCTTTCCTGCACCGTTAGGACCGAGAAAGCCGTAGACCTCGCCGCCGTAACATTCCATGTCGATACTGTGAAGTATCTGCTTTTTGCCAAGGGTCTTGTTAAGCCCCTTTATCTTCAGAATAGTATCACTCAACGCTGTCTGCCTCCTCGCTGTGGGAATTTTCTTCACTGCCTGAGCTGTCTGCACTGTCTGCCAAACTGCTGTCTGAAATTACCTCAGACTCAGCCTTGCTCTCATCAGCCACGCTGTCACTGTTGTCATCATCAAAGCTGTAATCCTCGCCATATCCGTAGTCGCTGGACGTTGCTATCTTCCAGCCGTCAGAGGTACGCAAAAGATAAAATTCAGCATTTTCATAACTGAAAATCGCCTTGTATGAAGATGTGCTAGGCTCATAGTTGTCGGAATTTGTGTAGTTGCCGCTTGTCATGGTGTTTATGCCGCTTGTGGCGAAGAAATTAGGGTCGCCCTTTGAAACGTCATAGCACACATTGTATATCATAGTGACCTTTGCTCCGTCGGCTCCACTCTTGTTTATGGACATTTCCTTTATGTCATATTCCGCCGAGGTTATGTTTCCCTGCTGAGAGAGGGTGTCGGTGTGGTTTATCTGCTCCAGCAGTTCCGACTTTGTCGAGCCGTTCTCGTTGTCATTTGCGGCATAGTCGGTGTAATGCTCGTTCACAAAGTCTGTCCACTGACTTTTCAGCACGTCATTGCCGCCCACGTTAGCTGTTGTCATGTCTGCGATATAGTCCCTCATGGTCTGCTCTATCTCAGGCTTGGAAGTCTTGAACTGGTTGTTTTCATACACTGTGTAGCACACAACGCCCAGTGCAAGAACTCCGCCCAGCACCAGACCTCGGTTTATATTTCTTAGTTTCACAGTTTCTCCTCCTTATGTTCTTTCTTTTTCACGGTTTTCCCGTCAACGCATATAAGTTTATCATATCCCTTTTCCACTGTCAACCGCTTTAAGAAACGTTTAAGATTTTCATAAGACAACCATACAGACCATAAGATACAACCAAATAAAATACGATTTTTTGTTTCAATATTTGTAGGTGCGAACAGTGTTCGCCCGCCTTATTAGCGGCTCTGCAAAAAAAACAAGCAGGCGGCGAAACACGCACGATAACGTCATTTCGCCGCCCATATTGAATGAGGAAATTTATTATCTTTGTTAAGGCGATACTCAGCGGAATAGCTTTTGATCACAAGAACTTTTTCAGATCGTTTTCTGCCTTTTTACGGTCTTTAAGACTTATGCTCCTTACCGCCTTTCTCAGCGGCAGTATCCTAGACGGAACTACCGACAGCATATCAACGTCAAGTTCCAAAAAGACCTCCGTGAGAGTAGGGTCGCCTGCAAGTTCGCCGCATATGCCAGCTTTTATGCCGTTTGCATGGGCATTGTCGCAAACCATTTTTATCATTCTAAGCAGTGCCCTGTGATTTTTCGGTGATACCCTGTCATAACATGGGTTCTGCCTGTCAAGTGCAAAGGTGAACTGCTCAAGGTCGTTAGTGCCAATGTTGAAAAAATCCACCTCTTTGGCTATGATATCGCTCGTCATCACCGCAGCAGGCGTTTCTATCATCGCACCAAGCTTAACGCTGTCTGAAAACTTTTTGCCCTCTTTTATAAGCTCCGCCTTGACCTGAACGATAAGTTCTCGGGATGTGTATTCTACCGTGCCGGACTTCACTACCCCATCGCCGGAAATTTGGAAATCAGTGGTGACCTTGGTTACTTCCACATAGAAAACTTTGAAAATGAAGATGCCGAAACTCCCGAACGTATGTATTCTTTGCAGGCACGTGTCAACTTAGAGTACAAG
>OHVO01000479.1_pt1 | contig 17758 bp, 15 predicted proteins | sample 1579371 | NCBI WGS metagenome assembly OHVO01 (sample SAMEA3882557, study PRJEB24775) | human gut metagenome | biome: human-associated habitat; feature: intestine environment; material: feces | place: Netherlands | collected 2009/2010 | reverse complement strand
CCTTGAACAGGATGCAGCCCTCCACGTCGGCCCCCGGCTCGATGCGGACGCCCCGGAACAGGATGCAGTTTTTCACCGTGCCCTGGATGTCGCAGCCGTCGGCGATAAGGGAGTTGACGCAGGAGCCGTCCATATAGGACGAGGGGGAGTCGTTTTCCTTGGCGAAGATGGGCCGCTGGGGGGCAAACAGCTCCATGCGGATCTCCGGCCGCAGCAGCTCCATGCTGCGGCGGTAATAGGCCTCGATGGTGTCGATGCGGGCGGCATAGCCGTCCCAGACATAGGCCCGGAAATGCAGGGCATCCTTCCTGTCCTGGAGAATGTTGTGGCGGAAGCTGTACTGGTTGTGTGCCATGCAGTCGGTGACCAGCTGGATCAGCAGGTCCCGGCGCAGCACGAAGATGTTCAGGCAGCGGAAGCCCTCGGGGGTGAACACGTCGTGGGCCACGTCCACAATGCGCCCGGAGTTATCCAGCTGAAAATAGGTGTCGCTTTCCGGCCCCGGCAGGGAGGTGCACACCGCCGTCATGTCCGCGCCGGAGGCGATGTGGTCCCGCAGCACGTCGTCCAGGGGCAGGTTCACCACCAGGTCGCTGTCGGTCAGCACCACATAGTCCTGCCGGATGTCCTTGAGATAGTCCATCACGCAGCCCAGGGCCTCCACCTTGCCCCGGAACCGGCCTGCGTCGCCCCGCCGCTCGGCATAGGCGAAGGCAGGCAGCAGGGTCAGGCCGCCGTGGTTGCGGCTCAGGTCCCAGCTTTTGCCGGTGCCCAGGTGGTCCAGCATACTCTGGCACTTGCCGTGCATGATGACGCCCACGTCCCGGACGCCGGCGTTGACCATGTTGGAGAGCATAAAGTCCACCACCCGATAGTTGCCGCCGAAGGGGATGGAGCCGTGGATGCGCTGCTCGATGAGCTCCCGCAGTCCGGTTTTCTTTTCATAGGAGAAAATGATGCCGTGCATTCCGTTCATGCTTCCACCTCCCCGTGATGACGGTCCAGCAGGGCCTTGGCAGGCACCACCTCGCCGGGGGCGATAACGGTGTCCGGCCCCAGGACGGCGATGCTCCAGTCGTCGGGATTTTTGGCGGTTTCCGGCGGCGTGCCCACCTGGGCCCCCCGGCCCACCCGGCAGCGCTCGCCGATGATGGCGTACTGCACCACCGCGCCCTCCTCGATGACGGCCCCGGGCATGACCACGGAGTAGCACACGCTGGCCCCCTGGCCCACCTGGGTGTTATAGCTCAGCACGCTGTTTTTCACCTCGCCCAGGATGCCGCAGCCCTTGGCCACGGCGCTGTTGCCCACGTCGGCGTGGGGCCCCAGAAAGGCCGGCGGGCAGGAGGGCGTTCGGCAATAGATGGGCCATTTCTTATCCAGCAGGTTCAGCCCGCTGCCCGGGGCCAGCATATCCATGTTGGCGTCCCACAGGGAGTCCAGGGTGCCCACGTCCTTCCAGTAGCCCTCGAAGCGATAGGCGGACATGACCTCTCCGGCCTCCAGCATGGCGGGGATGATGTTCTTGCCGAAGTCGTTGTCGGAGGTGGGGTCGGCCTCGTCCGCCAGCAGATAGGCCCGCAGCTTCTGCCAGGTGAAGATATAGATTCCCATGGAGGCCAGGTTGCTCTGGGGCTCCTTGGGCTTTTCGGCGAAGGCGGTGATCCGGTCGTTTTCGTCCACGGACATGATGCCGAAGCGGCTGGCCTCAGACCAGGGGACCTCCATCACGGAGATGGTGCAGGCAGCCCCGGCGTCCTTGTGGTGCTGGAGCATCCGGGAATAGTCCATCTTATAGATGTGGTCCCCGGACAGCACCGCCACATACTCCGGGTCGTACAGGTCCACAAAGCCGATGTTCTGATAGATGGCGTTGGCGGTGCCCTTGTACCAGGAGGCGCCGGAGGCGCTCTGGTACGGCGGCAGAATATCGCTGGCGATCGGTCTGCTTTCTACGCTGATTTCCACTGTGATTGCCGTTCTCTTCGGCGCAGTCAGCGGATGTGCACCGGCGTGGCTGGACGCGCTTCTGATGCGGCTGACCGAGATCTTTTTGTCGGTGCCGAATCTTCTTCTTGTCATTTTTCTTCTGGCCGCTGCGGGAAAATCCAATGTGATTACGATTTCTGCCGTGATCGGAATGACAAGCTGGACAAGCATTGCAAAGGTTGTGCGGACCGAAGTACGGCAGATCCGGAACAGTGAATACGTGATTGCGTCGCGCTGTATGGGAGGCAGTTTTTTCTATATTTTATGGCACCATCTGGCACCGAACTTTTTTTCGTCTATTATGTTTATGGTGGTTATGAACATCCGAAGTGCGATTGTAGCAGAATCCACACTGAGTTTTATGGGAATCGGTCTTCCGCTGGAGGTGATTTCCTGGGGCAGCATGCTGTCACTTTCGGAAAAAGCGCTGATGACAAAGGCATGGTGGATCATTCTGATCCCGGGTGTTTTTCTGATTGTGACGCTGCTTAGTTTTACAAGCATTGGAAATTATCTGCGGAAGCAGGCAAACAGAAAACAGAGAAATCTGTGAGCTGTTCAGAGAGGCTGCGGTCTGTGGGGAATCCCTGCAGACTGCAGCTTTTTTGTCTTGCAATCAAATACAGGGATTGCTATAGTGAAAAGCAGAAAGAGTATTTTTAATACCTAAAAAACAGCGGGAGGAGAAGGAAATGCTGAAGAGTCAGGAAATGCGGAAACTTGCACCGGAGATGGATCCGCTCCGGATTGGAACAGGATGGAAAAAAGAGGATCTTGAAAAACCGCAGATTATGGTGGAGAGTACGTACGGGGACAGCCACCCGGGAAGCGGCCACTTAAATCTGCTGGTCGAGGAAGTGCGGAAAGGCGTTGCGGAAGCGGGGGGCTTCGGGGCGCGGTATTTCTGCACCGACATCTGTGACGGCGAGAGCCAGGGAACGGACGGCATCAACTACAGTCTTGCGAGCCGCGAGATGATCGCCAATATGATCGAGATCCACGCGAATGCGACACCGTTTGACGGCGGCGTCTATCTGTCGAGCTGCGACAAGGGTATGCCGGGCAATCTGATCGGCCTTGCGCGTGTCGATATTCCGGCGGTTGTTGTGCCGGGCGGAACGATGAATGCGGGACCGGAGATGCTGACACTGGAGCAGCTTGGCATGTACAGCGCAAAATTTGAGCGCGGTGAGATCGACGAGGAGAAGCTCGACTGGGCGAAATGCAATGCCTGCCCGAGCTGCGGTGCCTGTTCGTTTATCGGAACGGCATCCACGATGCAGATCATGGCGGAGGCACTCGGCCTTGCCCTGCCTGGAAGCGCTCTGATGCCGGCGACAAGCCCGGATCTTTTGGCATATGCACGGGAGGCAGGCCGCCAGGCGGTAAAACTGGCACAGATGGAGCATATGCGGCCAAGCGATCTTGTGACGAAAGAGAGTTTTGAGAATGCGATTCTTGTCCACGCGGCAATTTCGGGAAGCACAAACTGCCTGCTGCACATCCCGGCCATTGCGCATGAGTTGGGCATCGAGATCACCGGCGACACATTCGATCGTCTGCACCGCAATGCGCGGTATCTGCTCGATGTCCGCCCGGCAGGAAGATGGCCGGCAGAGTGCTTCTATTATGCGGGCGGCGTTCCGGCGATTATGGAAGAAATCAAAGATCATCTGCATCTCGATGTGATGACAGTGACCGGAAAGACACTGGGTGAAAATCTGGCGGAGCTTCGTGAAAATGGATTTTATGAGAAGTGCAGCGGATGGCTCGCAAAATTTAATGAGCGGTATGGAACTTCGATTACAAAAGAAGATATTATCCGCCCGTATGACAAGGCGATCGGAACGGACGGCAGCATCGCTGTTCTGCGCGGAAACCTTGCGCCGGAGGGAGCCGTCATCAAGCACACGGCCTGCCCGAAAGAAATGTTCCACGCCGTCCTCCGTGCCCGACCGTTCGACAGCGAGGAGGAGTGCCTCGATGCCGTGCTGAAACATAAGGTTCAGAAAGGCGACGCCGTCTTCATCCGCTACGAAGGCCCGAAAGGCAGCGGTATGCCGGAGATGTTCTATACTTCCGAGGCAATCAGCAGCGACAAAGAGCTTGGAAAGAGCATCGCGCTTATCACCGACGGCCGTTTCTCCGGCGCCTCCACCGGCCCGGTCATCGGCCACTGCAGTCCCGAAGCTGTAGACGGCGGCCCGATCGCACTCGTCGAGGAAGGGGATTTGATTGAGATTGATGTGAAGGAACGAAAACTTAACATCATCGGAATCGCAGGAGAACGCAAGTCCATGGAAGAAATTGATGCGATCTTAAAAGAACGCCGCCGGAACTGGAAACCGCGCGAGCCGAAATACAAAAAAGGCGTACTCCGTCTTTTCAGCCTCCACGCAGCAAGCCCGATGAAAGGGGCGTATCTGGAATACTAAAAATACTTGCGTTTTTCTGGGATGGTCTTTAGAAGTTAAGGCAGAGCAAAAAATGGAGGAAGGAGCAACAGAAAAACAAGTGAAAGAAAATACCTAAAAAACAAACTGTTCCTGTATAATGTTGCATCTCTTCAGAAAATGGTCGGAAGTCCAGATTCTGTCCAGAAGAATGTGGTGCTGGAGAACAATTCGCTGTCGGCGGAGCAGATTACCGGTGTGGAAAACCGAAAGAGCAAGGCAGGCGAAGCCGTTCTTCCGGTACTGCGCAGTGTTTCGCTGTTTCTTCTCGGGCTGCTTGGCGTGCTTCTGATTCTGCTGACGCTGCTTGTGATTGCGGCGGAGGCGGCGCGGATCATCTGCCTTGGACCGGCGGCAAAGAAACAGCAGAAGGAGCGGCCGGGCAGGCGGATCCGGAGAACGGAAGCAAGAATTTACCAGTATCTTTGTCTGTGGGGCATAGATGCCGGTCTTGGCTGGGAAACAGCAGCAACCGATGCAGAACTCGCCCGCAGATTTCCGGCGGTCGAACCAGGCGAATATACGCGTGTCTGCCATCTGATCGAGAAACATATCTACGGCGAGAGTCTGCTGTCTCCTTATGAGGAACGTACGCTGAACCATTTTCTGGAAAAGCTGATGGAGCCGGTACCGGGCTGCAGCTGGAAAATGCGGCTGAAGCTGCGCTATGCGTGTCTGCGCCGTGTGAATACGAAGAAAAAGAAGAGAAAGCACAGCGCTTTCCAGCAAAAATAAGGGTTAGGAAAACAAATGAAAAGAGGGATTTTACGATGAAATATGTAACATTTAATATTCGCTGTGATTTTGGCCAGGATGGAGCCAATAATTTTATCTACCGCAGACCGCTGATTCTGGAAAAAATCAGACAGGAAAAGCCGGATATCATCGGTTTTCAGGAGGTACTGCCGCATGTGGCTGCCTGGCTGAAGGAAAATCTGACGGAATATTACATTGCCGGATGTGGAAGAGAAAAGGATTTGACCGGTGAGGCAATGATCATTGCCTATCGGAAAGAACGTTTTCAGAGTGTGAGCCTGGAAACCTTCTGGCTGTCACCGACACCGTACGTGCCGGGATCCCGCTATCCGGTACAGAGTATGTGCCCGCGTACTGCGACGGATGTGGTATTTGAGGATATGGAGACCGGAAAAGTGTTCCGCGTCATCAACACCCATCTGGATCACGAGTGCGCCGGGGCGAGAAAGCTTGGCCTGGAGCAGATTCTCGCACATCTGAGAGCAGAGAAAGCATTTGCCGATGTGCCGGTGATTCTTAGCGGCGACTTCAATGCCGAGCCGGACAGCGAAGAGATGAAACCGCTGAGGGAAACTGCCGGTCTTGTGAATGCGACGGAAGGAATCGGCATTACCTTCCACAACTATCATCGCGATGATCCGAATGATCCGCAGTGCTCGATTGACTACATCATTCTCAAAGGGGACTGGGAACTGAAAAAGGTGGAAAAATGGACGGAGCAGAAGGACGGTGTGTGCCTTTCTGATCATTATCCGATCTGTGCGGAACTTATTTAAAATATGGATGCAAGAGGCGGCCGCCGGGAGAAAAAATCTTCTGGCGGCGTTTTTTTACGATAGTTATAGGAAAAACTTATAACAAGTCAAAGAAAAAAGGGAATATACAAACGCCGCATTTTCTGTTATGATAGGTTACGTTACAAAACCTATCAGATTAGTATAGAAAGAAAAATTACGAAATAACAGGAGATTATTCATATGGCAAGAGGAATTGACACAAAATGTATCCATTTAGAAGAAGACGAAGGACAGTGTAGCCACTACGGCGCACTCAGCTACCCGATTTATCAGACCGCAACGTATGCGCATCCGGGCGTAGGACAGAGCACCGGATTTGATTACAGCAGACTGCAGAACCCGACCAGAGAGCATTTGGAGAAGATGGTGGCTGCACTGGAAAACGGAATTGATGCGTTTGCATTAAGCTCCGGCATGGCAGCGATCTCTCTTCTGATGGAAATGTTCCGCCAGGGCGACCACATCATTGCGGATTCCGATCTGTACGGCGGAAGCATTCGTCTGTTCCACAACGTCAACGAGAAAAACGGCGTCGAGTTTTCCAGCATCGACTGCTGCCGTGATGACGTGGAGAGTTATGTGAAAGAAAATACAAAAGCAATCTACATCGAAACTCCGACGAACCCGATGATGAACGTAACCGACATCCGAAAGATGGCGGATATTGCAAAACGCCACAACCTGATTCTGATTGTGGACAACACCTTTATGTCCCCGTATTTTCAGAATCCGCTCGATCTCGGTGCGGACGTTGTGATTCACAGCGGCACGAAATACCTGAGTGGCCACAACGATACACTGGCAGGCTTTATCGTGACGAACCGCGAAGATATTCAGGAAAAACTGCGTTTCCTGATCAAGACAACAGGTGCAGGCCTTGCTCCGTTTGACTGCTGGCTGGTACTGCGCGGCATGAAGACGCTTGGCATCCGCATGGAACGCTCCCAGGAGAATGCAGAACAGATTGCCGCATGGCTGCAGCAGCAGAAAGCAGTCACAAGAGTGATTTATCCGGGACTGCCGGATCACCCGGGCCATGAGATTATGAAAAAACAGGCAAGAGGCTTCGGTGCCATGCTGACAATCCAGCTCGAGAGCAAAGAGTTTGCCCTTGCCATTCTGGAAAAGGTAAGAATGATCCGTTTCGCAGAGAGCCTCGGCGGCGTGGAGACACTCGTTACGTATCCGACGACGCAGACACATGCCGATGTGCCGAAGGAAATCCGTGAGCGGAACGGAATTACGGAGAGCACCCTTCGCTTCTCTGTTGGAATTGAAAATATCGAGGACCTGATCGGCGAGCTTGAGAAGGTTTTTGCAGAAATTGAGGAAGAGAAAAATGACGGAAAGAAATCTTGATTTTGACAGAATCATCAACCGAAAAAATACAGACTGTTTAAAATATGACTTCGCAGTAAAACGCGGTATGCCAGCCGACGTGCTGCCGCTGTGGGTGGCGGACATGGACTTTGAGACATCCTCCTACATCGAGGATGCGCTGGTAGAGCGTGCGAAAATGGGCATTTACGGCTACAGCGATGCGCAGACTCCGTATTTTGAGGCCGTTGCGGGATGGATGAAACGCCATCACAACTGGGAGCCGAAAGAAGAATGGCTGATCAAAACGCCGGGCGTTGTATTTGCACTTGCGATGGCAGTCAAAGCTTACACCGCGCCTGGGGATGCCGTGCTGATCCAGTCACCGGTTTACTATCCATTTTCGGAAGTCATTGCGGATAACGGCAGAAGAGTTGTCAGCAGCACGCTGGTGCTCGGCAATGATAACCGCTATCACATGGATGTGGCGGATTTCGAGGAGAAGCTGAAAGCTGAAAACGTGAAGCTCTTTTTCCTCTGCAATCCGCACAACCCGGTCGGAAGAGTCTGGACGAAAGAGGAGCTGACGGCGATCGGCGATCTCTGCGTGCAGTACGGCGTGACCGTTGTAAGTGATGAGATCCATGGAGATTTCATTTTTAAGGGCGAGCATCAGGTGTTTGCTGCGATCAAAAAAGAGTACGAGGACATCACGATCACCTGCACCGCGCCGAGTAAGACATTCAATCTGGCAAGTATGATGATGTCAAACATCTTTATCGCCAACCCGGAACTCCGTGCGAAATTCCGGAAACAGCTCGATGCAGCCGGAACGAGCCAGCTTGGTGTGATGGGTCTGGTGGCATGCGAGACGGCATATAATAAGGGCGAGGAGTGGTATGAGGCAATGCTTTCCTATGTGAAGGCAAATGCAGAATTTACAAGGCAGTATGTGGAGGAGCAGATTCCGGGCGTGAAGATGATCGACCTGGAGGGAACATATCTCGTATGGCTCGATTTCCGCGAGACGGGGCTTTCTGTCGACGAACTGGAAGACCTGATCATCAACAAGGCGAAGCTGTGGCTCGACAGCGGCAAGATCTTCGGAGACTGCGGTCGCGGCTTCCAGCGGATCAACATCGCCTGCCCGCGCGCAACCCTGACCGAGGCACTGGAGCGGATTCGGGATGCGATGAAAAGCAGATAAAGCCACACCGATGAGATGCGTAGCATTTTGGAAGTTGGCTCTGAACAGTGACGAAAACATGTTGAAAAGGCGCAGCTTACGGAACATCTTTTTGGGAGATATGATTTTTTTTGTGTCTCCGGTAGAGAAAGAAGAAAGCTGCGCCTCCGCATATCAAAACGAGTACTTTCACCGGAATCTGATATACCGGATACACAGAGGTATAAATGCAATGATATTCTGGCGAAGAAACTTCGCTTTCCTCAGCAGGGCTCGGGCTCCAGGAAAAAGATGCCAGAATTCGAAAATATTTTTTATCAGAAGAAAACTGGCTATAAGGAAGATAAAAATCTGGGTTTCCAGGCGTTGTGATTTTCCGTTCCAGCGTCCAGGGTTCTTCCGTGCTGTTCCGAGTCCACAATTCTGCTTTTTCTAATTCAAAAAGATACATCAGTGGATCTGTCTCCAGACGGATAAAGTCTTCTTTCGCAGTTCTTACCTGGGTTATATTTTGAAAATCGAAAACTGTCTGATATAACAAAGAACGATCTGATTTTTCCTGATAGGTGAGTACATTTGCGGCATACAGATCTTGGAAACTTTTTGTCTTTTCAGATCGTTTAAAAAAATAGAAATCGATAGGTTTGGAAGAAGTTTTTCGATACTCGTTTTCTAAACTGGATTCTATTGGCGAAGCATTTTCTGGTACGTTTTCTTTTAAAAAAGAGCACAATACCGTATCGTCATTTTCGAATGCAGTGTCTGCTTTGACTGGAACAGAAAAACAGAATAACAGGGTGAAAAATAAAAATTTGATTTTTTTCATAATGAGTTACCTCTTATTTATGGCTTTATTCAGTTGATGCCGGATTTAAAAGTTTTTTTGAATGGTTGTTCTGTACTTTTTGTTCCTGCAATTCCTAAAACATTCATAATCTGCCCGTTTTTCTACGAGTAATGGCGACTTGCTCATGATTTTACTTAAATTACTTGAAAATACCTTAAACACAATTTGCCTATCAGAGAAATTTGTGCTTCTGGATAGGCAAATTGTTACTTTGAAAGAGTAATTAGAAATTAAATGTACTTGTATGTGGTGAATGAAAGTTTAATAACTTAGGTTCATTGTTTTATATGCAGTATAGGCTGTTCCTGATGGAGAGTAGCTAATTCCACCACCGTTGTAGGAAAAAGAGATACTGTAGCCGGTTTTCTGGGGATTATATAAGTATCCCATTACAATTCTTTTATCACTGCTATTACCTGCAGTAGCGTGACAGTATGTAACACCTTTAAGCTTCATGGCATAGTCGGGTGTTCCTAGTTGACTCCCTGAAAATTCAGCACCAGATAATTGCTGATTATTTGCAGTAAGAGTTCCACCGACTTTCCAATCGTTCATAGTATTATCTTTGTACCATAATTTTCCACCATATTCATACGGTCTCATAGCAGCGCCTAATTGAAAAGAAAAACTGTCTTTTCCGCGAGGTTGTTTATTAGAAGTAAACTCGTATGTTGGATAGATATAAATGGTTGATGCATTTTTAAAAGCTGATGCAGTAAAGGAAATACCGGTTAAAGTTTCGCTACTGAGTATCGATATTTGATTTTCGATATTTGAATTAATATATTCAAAATGTTTACCTCCACTTTTTAAGTCATCCACAATGAACTGCATGACGTCATCATCCAGCTTTTCTATTTCCTTTTGTGGCATTCCGGTTTTTAATAGATATGCTTTGTTAGATAGAACAACATTATTATCTGCCTTTACATTGCAAATTACCATATTTAAGGACAGAATACAACAAATAAAAAATGCAAGACATGTTTTTAATTTTTTCATGATGAGTGGTCTCCTTTCATAAGTATTGTTGGATGGTTTTAGTTTTTTATTTATCCTTAGATTAGTGCACTATCTGAAAAGTAAATTCGTTCGTTAATATGGATGATAAAATAGAAAATTAATAAAAATGCTTGTAATTATTATATAAATATATGAAAAATAAATCAATAGTCAAAAAACATATAAATAAATATATGAATTTGTAAAAAACAACGATTTTGTAAAAAGAATGTAATTTTAGAGAGATATATACGTATAAAAAAATAAAACGTGATTTTAATTTGCAGTGATATGGATTCTATGATATAGTGTGGTAAAGTGATGCTGTGAAAAAAAACAAAACCCCGTCGGCAAACAAGGCGGGCAGCGCAGGAAAGGGGATCATAACAATGTATATTACATGTCTGGATGTAGAAGGAGTACTGGTACCGGAGATCTGGATCGCGTTTGCGGAGGCAAGCGGAATCCCGGAACTTAAAAAAACGACACGCGACGAGCCGGATTACGATAAACTGATGAGATGGAGACTTGGAATCTTAAAAGAGCATGGCCTTGGACTGAAAGAAATTCAGGCTACGATTGAAAAAATTGATCCGCTGCCGGGTGCAAAAGAGTTCCTTGACGAGCTGCGCACCTTCTCCCAGGTGATCCTGATCAGCGACACCTTCACGGAGTTTGCCGCACCGCTGATGAAAAAACTGGGCTATCCGACGCTGTTCTGCAACTCTCTGGAAGTCGCAGACAACGGAGAGATCACAGGTTTTAAGATGAGAGTCGAGCAGTCGAAGCTCACTACCGTAAAAGCACTGCAGTCCATCGGATTTGAGACGATCGCAAGCGGTGATTCCTACAATGACCTTGGCATGATTCAGGCAAGTAAGGCAGGATTTCTGTTCCGCTCGACCGACAAAATCAAAGCCGACTATCCGCAGATTCCGGCGTATGAGACGTATGAGGAGCTGCTTGGTGCGATCAAAAAGGCAATGGAGGAGAAGTAAACAAAAAAGGTGATTTCCGGAGGTTGCGACGAACGGTCAGGAAAACAGAAATATGGGGGTTTTATTACATGAGAAGAAGAATTCAGGTAGAAGCAGAAAAACCACAATTCTGCGTCACAACAGGAATTACATTTGCACAGGCGGATGCCTGGTTTGGAAATACGGTGCAGGATTTGAAGCTGGATTTGATTTACCCACGGGATAACACCAGAAAATACCCGTGTGTGGTATGGATTTGCGGAGGGGCCTGGATCCAGATGGACCGCTCGGCACATCTTGCCTATCTGTCCGTACTGGCACAGCAGGGATTCGTTGTTGCATCGGTAGAATACCGCACAAGCAATGAGGCAAAATTTCCGGCACCGCTGCAGGATGTGAAAGCAGGAATCCGTTATCTGCGAGCACATGCCGATCGCTTCAATATTGATCCGGACCGCATCGGTGTGATGGGAGAGTCTGCGGGCGGTTATCTGACCTGTATGGCAGCGCTTGCGACAGATCCCGTTTATGATGTGGGAGAAAATCTGGAATATTCCAGTGCCGTACAGGCCGCCTGCCCGTGGTACCCGCCGACCGATTTCCGCGGATTCCAGTACAGTGATCCGGAGCAGTGTGCGGCATCTCCGGAGTCCCTTTTGCTGGGCAAAAACGTGATGCGCCATCCGGAAGAAGCACTCGCGTGCTGTCCGGTCAGCTTCGTGACAAAAGCCGCACCGCCGTTTCTGATCATCCACGGAGAGGATGACCATACCGTTCCGTTCGGACAGGGAGAGAAACTGCACGACGAACTGGAAAAAGCGGGATGTGATGTCACACTGCTTTCGATCGAGGATGCCGACCACGCAGATCTCCATTTCTTCCAGAAGGAAGTGTGGGACGAAATCTGTGCGTTCTTCCGCGCAAAACTGTAAAAGAAAAAAAGCAGAACGAAAATGAAGTGAAATGCTCCCTTCTGAACAGACAGGTGAAAGAAGAAAAACTTGTCATTTAGGAAGGAGCATTTCACTTTCAACATTTTGTTCTGCTTTTTTGATGTGTTTTATGTAAAAAACTGTCGGTGACACTTGAGTCCGGCGGTATTTTTTTACAAAAACAGCTCGTTTGCTTTTTCCTGCGTACAGGATTTTTTCAATATTTTTGCGGCAACTGCAGTCATAACAGGATTTACTTCTCTTGCGTGTACTGGACAGAGGGATACACAGCGCATGCAGGAGATGCACTTGGTTTTGTCCGTGGTTTTGCAGTTGTCCGGAGGAATTGCACCGGCAGGACATTTTTGTGCACACAGACCGCAGGAAGTGCAGGAGTGCTTTACGTTTGGAACCATGCCGGTTTCAGAATGTTTCGAGGGGCGGTTACCGGGAATTTCCGGGACAGAGAGATTGCCGGAAATTGCCTTTTGAAGAATCTGCCTGCCAAATGCGGCGAGCTCCTGACAGTCAGCACTGTTTGGTCTTCCGGCAGCGTACTGGTGAATAATGGAATGCTCTGCAACTGCTGAAACAGCAGCAATAACCTGAAAACCAGCTGTCTGTGCATAATCTTCCAGGAGAACCAGGGTGTCTTCATAGGCACGGTTTCCATAGACGGCAGCGATCACGCAGAGAGCTCCGTTTCCATGGATACGGGAGAGACGATCCAGTGCAAGCTGTGGCGCGGCACCTCCAAAAGCCGGCATCGCAATTACGGCTAAAGAATCGCTTTCCAGACAAATATCTTCATAATGGGTGGATGGAATAGAGAGATCGATGGTTTTAACGGAAGACCAGTCAGTGGTGAGGGCGGCGGCAACCTTTGCGGTACCGCCGGTTGGACTGAACAGAATTTCATAAGCATGCATGGTAAATTCCTCCTATGATGTAAAAAATAAAACTACAGCTACAATTGGAGTATAACAGCATCAAGAGATGGTGTCAATATTTACAGCGGAAATGGGATATGATAAAATTGCAAATGGAGGATTGAAATTATGCATATCAGTAATAAATGTTCGATCGCGGTCCATTGTCTGATTTTTATTTTTGAATATGGTACAGAAAAGAAAGTGACCAGTGAGCTGCTGTCATTATCTACGGGATGCAATCCGGTAACCATACGAAATATCTTAAGTGCCTTGAAAAAAGACGGAATCATAGAAGTAAAATCAGGAACCGGAGGAGCCACCCTTGCGGTTCCACTTTCCGAAATTTCGCTGTATCGGATCTGCCATGCTGTAGATCCGGCAGCCATTGAGAAAATGATCAGTATACATGGAACCCCATCCCCTTTCTGCCCGGTCGGCAGAAATATCGGAACCGTGCTGAGCCAAACGTATGATACCTTAAAAAAAGATGTGATTTCCAGCATGGAGTCTGTTACGATGGAGAAAATCATAGAGGATTATCGGGCGCTGCTTATCAGGCAGTGATTCCAGAGAACTGTTTGCGGACTATGCGATTCATAAGGCGGAGTCCTTTGAAAAACATCTGAATCAGTATGATGTGATTCATTTTGATGTCCAGTGGTGCATGATGGATGCCGGAAGAATGGCACCGTATGTTGGCTTTACAGAAGCGGAAGTGCATGATTTATTCGCTGAAAGAAAAAGAGGGAATGCTACGGTTGTATCACCGAAAAGAAAGTATTGCAGAAGCAGCCTATTGCTCCTATTTTGGATTACGGCAGAAAAGCTATCGCTTTGAAGCGGAAACAGCAGGTCTGGTTCTTTACCAGAATCATGAGAATCATTTGAGGATGGAAATCGCAAAAAAGCAGGAACAGAAAGTTTTTCGTGTTGTAACGTGTATCAAAGGAACAGAAACGAAAGCAGCAGGAATTAGGGATTTTTCTGCAGTTTTTCCGGATGAATATACATATCGCGGAATTCCGTAGGCGTACATTGTTTGACAGAACGGAAGACGCGAAGAAAGGTGGAAAGACTGGAGAAACCAGACTGAAGTGCTGCCTCCGTGACAGGAATATCGGGATCGGATAAGAGAAGCATGGCATGATCAATTCTTTTGCGATTAAGGTATTTGTAATAGGTGGTATTTGTAAACTGCTTAAACAGTCTGGTAAAGTGGTATTTGCTGAAGCCTGCTGTTTTTGCAACGTGATCAAGGGAAAGATCTTCCGTGCAGTGTTCATCAATATAATTGCAGATGGAAAGAAAACGATCCAGATATTCTTTCTGTTTTTGCGGTCCGGCATCAAAACGGCAGGATGCAAAGGCCTGGTATCTGCCGATCAGAGAAAGAATATCAAGCATACGCGCATAGATAACGGCCTCCGAAAGAAAGGAATCCTTTTCGTATTCCGAAAGAATCTGGCAGATGAGATGATAAATATCGGAATAAATATCAGGAGCAGTCTGTGGTGTAAGGGTGAGAATGGGGGAAATCAGCGAGAGAATGGAATTGAGATCACGGATTTTTGAGACAACAGACCATTCAATCTGCAGAATGATTCGTTTTCCGCTTTCCGGTGCTGCAAGAGAGTGGAGGACTCCTGGACAGATGAAAATAATATCACCTTCCTGAAGAAGAATGTGCTTATCCCCAAGAAAGACTGTGTAAGTTCCTTCCAGAGGCATAATGATTTCCATGGGAGTATGCCAGTGAATGGGATAATCTTCACAGTCTGTATTTACAAAAAGCCGCAGACTGCTGTTTTCTTTATACGTTACGGTTTCATGAATCCCGTCTAAATGTTCAATCATAATATTGCCTCCGCCGGACTGCTGTAAATTTGATATTATCATAATACAGTAAAACGGATATCACAAGAGGAAAAGAAATTTTAAAAAGAAGAGAATCGAAAACAGAATTTCAATCTATAGCACTCCAAAAAAATACTGCACACTCTTGATAACAGGCCTATGATAGAGTCAAGAGGTGATTATTATGTTACATGATGAAACACGAAAACTACTTATTGAAGCTTGGAATAAAACGCACAATGCAAAAGAAATCGCAGAGTGTTTTTCTGTGAATACCAGTACTGTTTACCGCCTAGAAAAACAAATGCGTGAAACAGCTACTGGACAGCTCAAAAGTAACCTATCTGTATTTACCCCCATATAGTCCGGATCTGAATCCGATTGAAAAGATGTGGTCAAAACTCAAAGCATTTTTAAGGAAAGAAAAGATACGGATGGCATCGGAATTACCATCAGCTATTTCAAAAGGATTTTTAACAATTCGTCCAACGGACTGCATAGGGTGGTTTCATTCGTGTAATTATGTGCAATAATTTATTAGATTGCTATAGTATGACCCTGAAATATCATACGAGGAGAGACTATATGAAGATAATAGGAAAAAATCCAATTACAGGGCTGGACTATCCGGATCCGGATGTCATCCGGGTAGACGATACGTATTACATGGTAAGCACCACAATGCACTTTGTGCCGGGGTGTGAAATCCTGCGGTCTTATGATCTCGTTCACTGGGAACATCTGAGCTATGTGTATGAAAGACTGGACAGCACAGAGGAACAGAGACTTGTCGGGGAGAAAAACTGCTATGGAAAAGGCATGTGGGCTGCATCGCTCCGATACCATAAAGGGATGTATTATATTTGCTTTGTGGCGAATGATACCGGAAAAACATACCTTTATACTTCTGATAATATCGAAGGACCATGGGAAAAACGCATCATAGAAGGCTTTTATCATGACTGCTCACTTTTGTTTGAGGATGATCATGTTTATATTGTTTCCGGCAATAGAAATATTCGTCTGCAGGAATTGAAAAAAGATCTGAGCGGTCCAAAGGAAGGCGGACTGGATCGGATTCTGGTCAGTGACAGTCGGAATCCGGGGCTTGGTTTTGAAGGAAGTCATTTTTATAAAATCGATGGAATGTATTATTTATTCCTGATTCATTCCCTTCCGGACAGGTGGATGCGGACGCAGGCGTGCTATGTATCAGACAGCCTGACGGGAGAATTTAAAGGCGGAGATGTATTGTGTGACACTATGGGATATTGTGGGCAGGGCGTTGCACAGGGAGGAATTGTGGATACGCCGGATCATAAATGGTATGCCGTGCTTTTTCAGGACAGAGGTGCCGTCGGCAGAATCCCGGTTCTTGTGCCAGTAAAATGGGAGAAAAATGCCAGAGTTACCAGTATGCCGGCGCCGGGCGAACAAAAAGAGCAGATCATAAAAGAAAATTATCCGGTATTGGGTGATTCGGGAAGGGCACTCTGTGAAGTGGAAACACAAAGCACAAGACCGGATGAACAATATCATCCGCTTGTGGAGAGTGATGATTTTTCGGAATGGAATCCGGAACAGAAACGGCTGTTTGGAACGTTTGGATGGAAGAGCTGCTGGCAGTTTAACCACGAACCGGAACTTTCCTGGATTGAGAATGATGCAGAAAAAGGATGCCTTAGAATGGTCTGCAGAAAGCAGTGCAAAAATGTCACGCAGGCAGTCAATACGATCACCCAGAGAATGAAGTTTCCGGTGTGCATAACAGAAGTAACCGTTGATGCGGAAGGAATAAAGGACGGAGATTATGCAGGAATGTGTGCATTACAGGGATGTTACGGCATGGCGGCCGTTACAAAGCGTGATGGACAGATGCTTCTGGTTATGAGATCTCTCGAAGCGGAACATGACAGCATAGAAGGAAACCAGGGCAACAGTGAAGAAATCGAATGGGAAGCAGTGGCGGTTGAATCATCGAAAATAAGAATCCGGATGGAAGCGGATTTCCAGAACCAGCACGATAAAGTCCGTTTTTTATATTGGAGCGATGAAAAATGGAAACAGATCGGACCATGGCATCAGCTCTATTTCAAAATGGATCATTTCACAGGATGCAGAGTGGGACTGTTTGCCTATGCAACGAAAGAAACAGGGGGAATCGCAGAATTCGGCAGATTCCGATATTTTTAACAAAAAGTTCCCGCCCCGGCATTTATAAGTGAAATTCCGTTGAATTTCTGGAAACTGCTGGTGATCTTTCTGGAGAGAACCATCATTGCCATTCCGCTGATCGTATTGTTTGCAAATATGATCGGGCTGTAAATACAGGAAAATACAAGATCTCCGATTTGGCACTTTTGTGCTGAATCGGGGATTTTTTGGCGTAAAAACGCAGGTAAAGGATTCGTAGATTGACAAAACAGCCTATTTTCGCCTATTCTGAGACTGTAAAACGCTCCGCTGGGCAACATGAGACGGTGCGGGAACAGCAGGAGGAAGGGACACGACGTGGAAGCGAAAGAGTTCGGGCGGTTTATTGCCGGAATGCGAAAAGAGAAAAAGATGACGCAGGCAGATAAAAACCTGATTTTATCGATTCCAAAAGCACTTGCAACAACAGAATATATCTGTAGCTCAGTAAATGTCGGTTCTACAAAGACAGGACTTGATATGGATGCGATTCTTTTGATGGGTAAAGTTGTGAAAGAGACAG
>OHVO01000478.1_pt1 | contig 17823 bp, 19 predicted proteins | sample 1579371 | NCBI WGS metagenome assembly OHVO01 (sample SAMEA3882557, study PRJEB24775) | human gut metagenome | biome: human-associated habitat; feature: intestine environment; material: feces | place: Netherlands | collected 2009/2010 | reverse complement strand
CCCTCGTGGACGGCGCGTTCCCGGCGATTGCCGCCGAGAAAAATCTCGCCATCCGCTACAAGGCAAAGGTTTCCGCGAGTGAAGCGGTCACGAACATCAACGCCGCGACCGTGATCTTCACGATTGCGGCTGTAAACGAAAAGGAGGCTGCATAATGAAGAATTTCAAAAAATTCACCGCATTTGTGCTGGCTCTGTGTATGCTGTTCTCTCTGTCCGTGGCTGCATTTGCTACTGAACCGGAAGCACACACGATCTACGACAGCGCCCCTGACGAAGATGTGGCTGCGTCTACCGAAACAGCCACCTCCGGCACGATCCCTGGCAGCAAGATCAAGTGGGAGCTGAACGAACATAACTGGCTGATGATCTCCGGTTCTGGCGATTGTGAGCCGTTCACCAGCAAGGACGATCAGCCGTGGGCGGCTGTGCGGGATCAGATCACGCAGGTCTGGTTTGACGATATGGAAAATCTCAAAATTTCCGATCTTGCGTACTGGTTTGAAGACTGCACAGCGCTTACAACTGCCGAGATCCCCGGCACCACACCGGTCATCGGCAAACACGCCTTTTACAACTGCCCGAAGCTGTCCACGCTCACGATCTATTACGGAGAGGACATTCTGGAATCCATCGGCGAAGAAGCCTTCTGGCGGGAAAACGACAGCGGCGATACACTCTATATCGGCTATATCATCGGGTATCCCAAATCGTCGGTGCCGTTCTACGATTATGATTGGGCCGGCTCCAATCGGAACAACAAATACTTCTACGATTTGTACGGCGTATATTCCGATACCCCCGCAGCCGTTGGCATCATGAGTGCGCCGGGCATTTCCGTCACCTCGACTGGCTCGATTATCGGCAACTGCCCGTCGTGTGGGAAGTATTCATTTCAGGGAACATACGTCGAAGTCGCACATTCCTCGCGTGGTCATGCCAACTATAATGAATGCAATAGCTGCCATTACGTTCAATATTTAGGAACATACACTACCAAGAGTCACGGCTCCGGTGCTTACGGTTCCGGCACTTGCCCGGACTGCGGCAGTCATACATGGGTATTGCAGAGTCAGCAGGCAGCCACCTGCACCAGCAACGGTTACAGAAGCTATTCGTGTGCCTGCGGTCAGACAAAATCTGAGACGATCTATTCCAGCGGACACAACTACAGCTATGGCTCGTGGGAACAGTATTCTGCATCGCAGCATCGGCGTGAAAATTACTGCCGGAATTGCGGAGCAACAGACTACGACTACGCTTCGCACAGCATGAGTTATGGCTCATGGAGCAAGTGTTCGGACAGCCAGCACAGCCGAACGGCCTCCTGCCGCACTTGCGGGTACTCCACAACGGAGTATGGTAATCACAGCTATTCCACCGGTGCATGGAGCAAGCACAGTGATACCCAGCATAGACGTTCGAAAACCTGCTCCGGCTGCGGTGCATCTACCTATGATTATGCTGACCATTCGTATAGCTACGGTTCGTGGGTATCGGACAATGAAACCCAGCATAAGCGTACCAAAACGTGCTCGGCCTGCGGCGATTCCGGCTATGAATACGCTGACCACACTGACGCAAACGGCGACGGCAGGTGCGACGATTGCGGCGCAACGGTCAGCCTGACCGTCACTTGGGACGCAGGTAGCAACGGCGGCACGATTGACGGCAAAGCAGCGTACAGTGAAACTGTCCAGCCGAACAGCAAGCCGACGATCCCCGCATCGCTCCCTGTCAAAAAGGGGAACAGCTTTAAGGGCTGGTACATGGCCAAAACAGGCGGCAAGCTCTACAATACCGTCACTTCGATCACGACCAGCACAACGTTTTATGCGCAGTTTGAGGCCAACAAGTACACCGTAACATGGGATCTGGGCACCGGTCAGAGCGAAACGACCGAGCAGACTTACGGTGAAAAGCTCATTCTTCCCACCGAGCCGACGCGCAAAAATGCGGAGTTTTTAGGCTGGTTCACCGAAGCAACCGGCGGTACGCAGGTAACGGCAAATAACGTTTTCACGGAAACCACCGATAAAACGTATTTCGCCCACTGGGAGATCACCGAGGTTTTCTCGGTCACTGTTCCGGTCACATTGCCCCTCGTTGTCGATGAAAGCGGCGAGGTTCACACGGGCAGCGCGGAGATCATCAATGCTTCTACCGGCACAGTTGTTGTATCTTCGGTTAGCATCAGCACGAAGAATGGCTGGCAGCTCGTTCCCTACACGACTGACATGGCGCATGAAAAGGTTGACGCGAAGCTCCTCGGTTTCAAGATCAATGATGCGCAGACCAACAAAACTGGTGATACAGAGATATTCTCCCTGACTTCCCCGTGGGAAATTGCGGAGAATAGCCGGTTGCCACTCTCCTACGATGCCGTTGTCAGCGCCGTATCCAAAGCAGTCACTGAGCAGGAAGTTCTCTCCATTGTCTTTGTTCTGGAATGGGGCGGTGAATGATCAAAAAACCTGAGAACGGGTTTCCGTTCTCAGGTTTATGCTTCGATTCTGCTGTGCGCAGCCTGCCAGGATAGGGCTTGCTCTAATTCATAGGCGATCTGTTCTTCCTCGGTTGCTTTGCGCACCGTCATACACCCGCATTCCGGGCACTGCTGCGGCATGAAGCGGTCAAAGCCCCAAAAGGTTTGCTCACAGGTATTACATGCGTAGAGCATGGCGTTCACTCCTTTACATTTTTATTCTATCGTTCAAATATGAACATTTCAATGCCGGGAACTGCTCAGTCTTCGGTACATCCATTTTTGGAGGAATCAATGAAAAAGCTATATCGTTTTTATACACTCTGCCTGCTGCTTTTGCTGTGCGTCAGCCTGTTTTGCGTGCAGGCGTTTGCCGTCGAGGATATGTGGACGGCGGCGAACCGCATCATTGTGGACGTTTACAGCAAAATTGCAGGCGTCAGCACGGTGCTGGCCGGTCTGATGTCCGCCGTCGCGGTCGTCGGCGCGAAGCTCTCCAACAACCAGCACAAGGTCGATCAGGCGTGGGACTGGCTGCGCCGCATCTGGATCGCGTGGGCAGTCATCAACGGCATCGGCGCGTTTATCGCCTATGTTGCACCGCTGTTTCAGGGTCTTGCAACGATCCAAGGCTAAACAGAATCATCCGGTGGAAAAGGAGGTGCGGGCCGCTTGCTGGAACTGCTCTTTCAGGGCTTTATCGAATGGATCTATGGCCTGATCCTGGAATGCTGGGAGTATTTCGCGTCCGTGCTGTTTGACCTGATGAGTCTGGATTTTGCGTATCTGCGTGAGCACATGCCCGTCATTGATACCATCCGCCAGATCATGCTGGGCGTCGGTTGGGCGCTGCTCATCGGCAATCTCGTCTTTCAGGCCACGCGCGGCATGGCGGCGGGGCTCGGCTTCGACGCTGAAGACCCGAAGCTGCTTTTTACACGGACGTTTGCCTTTTCGTTTCTGCTGGTGGCAAGCCCGCAGATCTGCGAGCTGGGGCTGAATATGACATCGACCGTCATTGAGCTTTTGCAAATGCCGGACGCCGTGGATATTACATTTGCGGATGAAGCCTCCTTCGGCGGTCTGACCGGTTCTTGGCTGCTCGTCGTGATCTGCGGCATCATCGTCATGTTTCAGACGTTCAAACTCATTATGGAAATGGCAGAGCGGTATTTTATCCTCGCTGTGCTGACAATCACCTCGCCGCTGGCCTTTGGTATGGGCGGAAGCCGGAATACGTCGGACATTTTTACCGGCTGGTGCCGGATGTTCGGCTCGATGTGTCTGCTGATGGCGACAAACGTGATGTTCGTCAAGATGCTTTTATCCGTGCTGTCCTATTATCCGAGCGGCCTTGACGTGCTGCCATGGATGGTGCTGATCATTACCATCGTCAAAGTGGCGAAAAAAGCGGACAGCATCCTTGCGCGCATCGGCCTGAACCCTGCCATGACGGGCGATCCATTAGGCCGCGGCCTCCCCGGCGCGATGACGATGATGGTCGTTCGTTCGCTGGTGTCCAATGCGGCACATACCATCGGCAGGAACGGCAATCAGCCGCGCAGCGGCAGCGGAAATTCCAAGCCGAATGCACCGACCGGACCGCGCTCTGGCGGCGCTGGCAGCGCTTCCAATGTCAATGCGCCCTCGCACGCAAACGGCTATCATCATAGCACGTCTGCGCAGCAAAACAGCGCGAATCCTGCATTCAATCAAGAATCTATTTCGGCTCAGACAGTTGCTGCACAGACGGATACCGTACAATCCGCCGCCGAAAAGATGGCGGGCGCATTCCCACAAGCCGCGTCTGCTGGAACTGGCAAGCAGCCAAACTCCACACGGAAAACAGCCGTGCCGCCCGGCACCAGACGTGCACCGGGCCATGTGGCAGCGCCGAAGAACCATGCAGCGCCCGCGGCAGCAAAAACCTTGCCCGGTGCGCCGTATCATCATGCAGGAACTTCGCAGTCCGTCATGGGCGGCGCGGTCATGCAGAATACGCAGCAGGAACAGGCCGTACATTCCCAGTCGGAATCCCATCCGCGCAGCAGCGCATCGGCACAGAATCATGCTGGCGCGGTTTCGTTCGGTGCGGCAGGAAAAACGGCAGGCCAAAATCCATCGCGCACTACCGTTCAGCCGACCGGTCCCGCAGGAAAGTCGTATCACAGCAGCAACGCACAGGGGCAGACGGTACAGGCCGAATCCGCGCAGCAGTGCAGCACCTTTGTGCAGCCGCCTGACACACAGCGAGGCGCACCGAATGCGGCCGCGCCAAATGCAATGCCGAACAATTCTGTTTTGCCGTCTGCCACTCCGCGCAGCCCGGCACAACCTGTCGGCAGCGCAGGAATGCCAAACCATCCGAACGGTAGCCAGGTACGAAATACGCAAGCAGAATCCGTTCAGCAGCGCAGTACCTTTGTGCAAGCTCCAAACATGGCAGGCGCGCAGCCAGCAGCAGATCATCCGGCTTCGCCTGCTTCTCCGCGATCCGGTATGGCAGGAAATCCGTCTGTGCCACACAGCAGCACACCGCCAATTCCCGCACAAAACGGTGTAGCAGGAAAACAGCCAGATTCTCATTCCGCACCCGCCCGCGATACCGCAGGAACTGGTACGCGGCCGCAGCAATCAAGTGGCCCGCAGAATACGCCAACGCCCGGTACGGCAGGAACGCAGCGCACGTCCATCGGCGGGCGCTATACCCAGCCCGTGCAGCAGACGACGCGCGTTTCCGCGAATGGAAATACCCAGATCACGCAGCAGAATCATGTTTCAGCCCAGCAGTCCGGCGGCACGGTGCAGCCGTCCAGCAGAGTCCGTATGGATGGCCGCTCCACAAATCGGGAGCATCCCGCACCCACAACGCCGGTATCTCCGGCAGCGCCGTCTTCCAACCGCGAAGCTGGTACGCCCCCACGTTCGACCGCGCGGCCTGATGCAGCGCGTCCGGCAGAACAGCACGCTTCGCAGCGCCCAATTCCCGCGCAAGGCGGCAGCGCAGAAAAGCCGATACCGCAGACTGGCACACAAGCTTCTCCTGTTTCCACCGCTTCTTCCGAACGGCAGAGCAGGAAACCGGCTGCCCCTGCTCCCACAGGCAGCATGACTGCACCGGCTCCGGCAGCGCAGGAATCGCGCAGGCCGCAGAGAAGCCCTGCAGCAGAATCCTCCGCCAAGCGTCCGGTACCGCAGGAACGCAGGGTCGGTACACAGCCGGAGTCACAGAAGAAGGAGCAGACGCTCTATCATCGCCCCGGTACCGCAGGAATCGCGCCCACGGCAGTTGGGATCAACACGGAAGCAGCATCGGCGGTACAGAAGCCCGCTGCGGAAAAGGCGGCAAAGAAACCGTTCGTTCCGCTGACCGGCAGAACCCCGGAATCCATTCCGTCGCATCTCGATCTGCATGAAGCCTCACAGAAGACAACGAAGCGCCCGCAGGAGAACAACCAGGAGGTGGCATCGGATGAATGATCGGAACCGCCGCTCCGCTGCAGAGGTCATGGCGAATGCGGCGCGCGTGGTCAAGGCAGCTGTCAACATCGTGCGGGCGGCGATCGCAGGAGGGCTTCACGGCGCGGCTGCCGCCGCTGCGAAGGAGCTCCTGCCAACGATCATCAAGTTTGCCGTCGGCGTTCTCATTGCCGTCATCGTGATCCCAATGTTCGTGATCTCCGCTATGCCGAATATGTTTTTCGGATACGAAACGTCCGAAAAGGACCCGCAGATCACCATGCGGGAGCAGGCGCTTTCCATCGGCGGCGCATATCTATCGTTGGAGGACTTTGAAAAGACGCAGCAGGACGCCATCATCACCGGCGAAGCTGCCGCGTATGAGAATCAGGGCGTCACGATCGATGAAATCAGGGTATCCAGCAAGTTCGATGAAGAAGATCTCTGCTGGTACATCGCCATCAATTCCGTTGCCCACAAACAGGACTTATCTGAAATGAAGCCGGAGGAGGTCCAGTCACTTCTGATCTCCAATCTCAAGCACACAACGCGGCTGGAATCCTCCGGCAACCAGACTGTCCTCCGTATTATCTTCCAGCCGCTCGATAAAGACAAGCTCATGGATGATCTGGAGTTTGACGAGGACGCCAAAACGTGGGCAGGCACGCTGTTTGAGACGATCTACGAGAGCGACGCCCTCAACAAATACAAAGACAAATTTGAAGCCTATAAGCCCAGCTATGCGGGCGATACCGGCTACACCGGCCCGACCGAGCCCTCGCCCGGCGGCGGAGGCGGCGCGGAGAGCGGTGGAAACGCCGACAATACCATTGATATCTCTGGTTTTACGAATCCGCGCACAAAAAACAACCATGATCTCGCCGCCTATGCGATACAGGCGTGGGAGCATGGCTGGGGCTATGTGTGGGGAACGTTTGGAACCGTCCTGACGGAATCCATGCTCCAATACAAGTTGGAGCAGTATCCGGACATCGGCGCATCGGAGGCGTTTATCCGCGAACACTGGCTTGGCCGGCGCACAACGGACTGCGTAGGGCTTCTCAAAGGCTACGGCTGGCTGAACCCTGATACGCTGACCATTGACTACAACACCAACGGGATGCCGGACTATACTGCAGATCAGATGTACGCCGCTGCCAAGGAAAACGGCACCGAGTACGGCGGCATGGACACGATGCCCGATATTGTCGGTCTTGGTCTTTGGAAGCAGGGACACTGGGGCGTCTACGTCGGGAACGGCTATGCCATTGAAGCGATGGGAACCCAGTACGGTGTCGTCCGCACAAAGGTCGAAGGTCGCGGCTGGCAGGGTTGGTGCAAGATCCCATACATACAATATGACGACTAAAGGAGGGCCTATGAAGGTCAGAAAATTCCGCATTCTCCGCCTGCGGCACCATGTCAGCATGGTGGAGCTTGGCCGGGCCTGCGGCGTATCCGCGCAGCGCATCAGCGAGCTGGAACTGAGCGAAAACAAGCCGTCGGCGGAGACTGTACAGAAAATCCGGAGCGGCTTTGAAACGATCATCGCCCAGCGCGGTGAAAAATTGGGCACGCTGCGGCAGGACTATGATTCCTGCAAAAATTCGCTGATGGAGCGCGTGGGAGAATACGAATATGAGCTATGAAATCTATCATATCCCCGTAAATTTTACGGACGCGGGCAAGCTGTTCGGCGTGTTTGAGATCCGCAATGCGGTCGAAACCGTGCTGCTGTGCATTCCTATCCTCTTTCTCTGTCTGGCGCTGCTGCCGCTGACGCTTATGCCGAAGATCATCGTCACGATGACGATCCTCGTTCCCGTGGGCGGTTTTGCGCTCATTGGCATCGGCGGCGACAGTCTCACCAGATGGCTCAAGGCGTGGATAAACTGGCGCAAGCACCGGCGCATGATCTTTTACCGCGGGGAGGTGCGTCTATGAGCATGAAGGACGCCATTTTCGGCACGGCCGCGCCGACCAGTCACGGCGGCGCGACCTATCGTGACAGCATCCAGGCGTGGCTGCCGGTCAAGAATATCATCGGCGGCGTGGTCATCACGAAGGACAACCGGTTCATCAAAATTCTTGAGGTGCTGCCCGTCAATTTCTATCTCAAATCGCCGTCCGATCAGCAGAATATCATTACATCCTACGCCGCATATCTGAAAATCGCGCCGGACAGCATGAGCTGCGAGGTGCGCACACTCCCGCCGGACACAAGCGAGTATGTCGAGCAGATGCGGCAGTTCCAGAAAACCGAAGAAAGCGAAAACTGCCGTGCGGAGATAGAGGACAATATTGAAAAGATCGGCCTCGGCATTGCCAGCGAGTCCATCCGGCACCGGTTCTTTCTCGTGTTTCAATACGAAGCCAAAATGCGCGCCAAACGCAACACCGTCAAAGGCATCATTCAGCGCCTGAACGAAGAAGCAGACACCGCCCGGCGGTATCTGGATATCTGTGAATTGGAAGTTTTAGAGCCGCGCTATACGGACGACTTTGTGCTGAAACTCCTGTACGAGCTTATCAACAAGGGCACGAGCTTGCGCGTCAAGCTGCCAGAGGGTGTGTTCGATATGACGACGGAGGTACATGGGGTGTATGGAGAATAAAAAAAGAGGAATGGATTTCTCCGTTCCTCCTGAATGGGTAGGATTTAATTCAGACAAAGTCAATTTTTAACTGCTTTCCGAGCCCAGCCGCAATTCTTGCCAGTGTATCGATTGTGGGACTTGCAGAGCCGTTTTCGATCCGGCTGATATTGGACTGCCGGATCCCGGTCTTTTCAGCAAGCTCTTTCTGCGTCATATTACAGGCAAGCCGCGCAGCGATCACCGCGCGAATCGCTTCGTATTCCGGCCGCTGCGCTTCATATTCAGCAGCAAACGCAGGATCTTCCATTTGCTGTGCAAGATAATTCTTGAAATCACTCATAGCAATGACTCCTTTCATAGTCTGCCTTATATTTACGGGCAAGTATCAGTTCTGATTTTGGGGTTTTCGTGGTCTTTTTTACAAATCCATTTGTAATAACGATCGTATGATTGACCACAAAGAAATAAAATAGTCTGGAAATGTCACTCGCAAATTTGATCCTAAGCTCAAACAGACCGTCTTCTAACTGTTTGGAATATGGCTCACGCAGTTGATTTCCGAACTCCTCTAAAATCGAAAGACTGTGCAAGGCCTTTGCGCGCATCTTTGTATCCAGCGAGTCCAGAAACTCCACCGCCGGTTTTGTTCCATTCGGTAGTTGATAAAACTCAATTTCAAACATATATGCACCTTTTATCTGCCCACTATCAGTATATTCCTTTTATGATATATTGTCAAGCCGCCACGAACTGAGGTCTTTACCATGCGCTTATAAAAAAATGGCAGGAAATTCTTCCCGCCTGCGGTGGCCCAAAGAACTTACGCCCAAGCCAGCTACATCATTAACGCCTCGCACTTGGGATATAGGCGGCGAAACACCTGCTGTGAATCTTTCGATTCACCCATATTATATGCGACATAATGCAAAAAATCAACGCCATACCAAACAATTCCGTTCTGAATTTTCTATGAACAAAAGCAATCATAAACCATTTCAAGGAGTGTGATCCACTTGAAAAAGAACCGCAAGAACAAAAACGCCCCGCCGCCCGGCTTGCCGCCGGAGTCGGAGCAGCCCGTCGAGGAGCAGCCGAAGAAGCAGCCGTTTCTCAAACGTCTGCTGTTCGGCGAAGAAACGCCGGATCTGAGCGAGCTGGAGGCAGGCTCAACAACGATCTTGGATATCCTCTCGCCCACGAGCGTGGACACCAAAAGCCGGGACTACATTGTAGTGGACGGCATTTTTCATGCCTATCTTTACATCACAGGTTACGGGTATTCCACGACCGTCGGCGCAAGCTGGCTGGCTCCGCTGGTCGAGGCTGGCGAGGGCGTCAGCATTTCGTTCCACTTTGACAAGCAATCCAAAGAGAAAATTCTGGCGAAGATTTCCCAGCAGACCATGATGAACCGCAGCCGGATGCGCGACGTTGCGGACACTCGGCAGGACTTTGAAGAGCTGGACAGCGCTATCGCCTCCGGTATGTACTTAAAAGACGTGATGAACAGGCAGGGCGAGGATTTTTATTATATGCACACGCTCATTGAGGTCACGGCCGGTGATCCGGAGACGCTGGAGCATCGTGTCACGGCAGTTGAAAAGCTGTGTGTCTCCGTGGACATGATCGCCCGCCGCTGCGAATATAAGCAGGAGCAGGCATTTTTGTCCATGCTGCCAATTCTCTACCTCGACCCGGACATTGAACGCAAATCCCGCCGCAATGCGCTTACCAGCGGCGTGGCGGCAGCGTTCCCATTTGCATCCTATGAGTTGTCTGACCGCAACGGAATCTTCCTTGGTCTCAATATGTACAACCGTTCGCCGGTCTTTCTGAACCCCTATGACGACTATAAATATACGAACGGCAACATCTGGATCGGCGGCTCGTCCGGTGCAGGCAAGACGTTCACGCTCCAATGTGTTGGCGGGCGTTTACGACAGCAAGGCAAGCGCGTCATTTACATCATCCCGAAGAAAGGCCACGAATTTCGCCCGCGCTGCGAACAGCTCGGCGGTCTGTATCTGAGAATGTCTCCATCCTCGCCGGACTGCCCGAATATCATGGCGATCCGCAGAAAATCGCTCGATACCTACGCGGGCCTCAAAGGGCTTGCCTCCCGGGATGATTCCGTGCTGGCAGATAAAATTTCGCGGCTGATTATCTGGTACAGCCTGCAAAAGCGCGACCTCAGCGATGAAGACCGGAACTATCTGGACACGTCGCTGGTCGAGTGTTACCGGCGCTATGGCATCACGTTTGACAATGCTTCCGTTCTGAACGAGGACGGGAGTTTTCGCAGAATGCCCATTCTGGCGGACTGGTACGACGTGCTGCAAAGCAGCGCAGACACGAAGCACCTTGCCGTTGTGCTGGCGCGGTATGTGACCGGCTCGGCCTCCGCGATGGGCAGCCGCAATGAGATCGACCTCGATAACAAATACATTGTCATTGACACATCCGGTATGCCCGATGATCTGCTTTTGCCCGGTATCTTCTGGGCGACGGACATTGCAAACGACCTCATCTCCGGTGCCGGCGGGCAGCTTTCGGCGCTCATCTCGGACGAGCTATGGTCGCTGGTCGGCGCAAACTCCAATCCGCTGGCGGCTGGGTACATTCAGGAGATGGTCAAGACCATCCGCGGCCTCGGCGGTATCGCCATCACATCCACGCAGGGTATGCAGGACCTGTTCTCGCTGGATAACGGTAAATACGGCAAAGGGATTCTGGATTCCAGCCGCATCAAGATCGTCATGCAGATGGAAGAGCAGGAAGCGCGGCTGATTCAAAACGTCTTGAATTTATCCGAGGAAGAAGTCCGTCAGGTCACACGGTTTCGCCGCGGCGAGGGGCTTCTGTGCATCGGGTATAACCATGTGCCGATCGCGTTCTATGCGACACAGAAGGAATATGACGCGATCACAACATCGCCGACGGACCTACTGAACAGGAACATAAAAAATGAAACCGTTTGACAAAAATGTCAGACGGTTTCATTCATCAGAAAGAACTTGCAGGCAGTAGGTTTTTAATTCTGGTATGTCATCCTTGATGATCTCCCAGGTGATCTCAGAATCAACCGTGCCATAGCTGTGTGCGACGATATTGCGCATGGCTTTGATCTTCCGCCACGGGATCATATCGTGACTATTTCGGAAATCTTCTGTCAGCTTGCCGACCAGCTCGCCGATCTGAAGAATACAGAGCGCGGCCGCATTGCGGTAAATTGCGTCGGTCTGGAAGGTATCATAGCTGTCGCCAAACCGATCGACGGTCAGCTCAATCTGCTCACAGTAGGAAACAATGTGTTCCAGAATACTGGCGTCGCGGTCAAGCCTCATACAGCAGTACCTCGTCTTTCTGAATACTGGACAGGAATCGCTCACTCAGGCTGCCAGTCGGAATCAAATCAACCGGCACACCCAGCGCGTCTTCCAGATCAAGGAGCAAGCCGCCCATCTCAATTCCGCAGATACGGCCTTTGTCAATGCGAAGATCAATGTCGCTTGTTGGCGTCATATCCCCGCGGGCGTAGGAGCCAAACAGCCAGATCCGCTGCGCACCATATTCCCGCCCGAGTCTGGAAACAACAGATTTAATTTCCGGGATACCCATATAAAAGCACCTCATCTTTCGCAATCAGGTCAAGAAAATCACAGGCAGAAGAATCGTTGGTGATAAGATCGACCGGCACCTTCAGCGCATCCTCCATATCCAGCCGCAGACCGCTGAGCTGGAACAGGGACATAGCGCTGCCTTTTTCGATTTTCAAATCCACGTCGCTGTCACGGCGCGCCGTGCCTTTGGAATACGACCCAAACAGGCTAACGCTGCGCAGCCCATGTGCTTGTGCGATTGGTGTGATAATTCTGCGCAGTTCTTCAATCGTGTATGGCATTTGCGTCACCTCCCAGTGCTTTTCTGATTTTAGTATAACAGTCTTTTTCAAAAAATACAACAGAAAGGAATTTGAACGATGAACGAGGAAAGATTTACAGCAGAAACAAAAAAGATTCAATCCGTCATTGCCAAAGCTTCGCAGAAAGCAGGCGCTTTGTCCGCACTTTCTGACGGCGGCAAAATGAGCCGCGAGAAATTGCAGCTCACGCTGGAGGAAACCGCGTATTTCTTTGAAGCCGCGACGCTCCATCTGCGCACCCTCTGCGAAACGCAGATGCCGGGCGTCGGCGGGTATGGACGGCGCGACGGGCTGGAGTTCCAGCTTCCGTCCGGGCACATCGAGATCGCGGGCGCGGGCTGGGTGCATATGCAGATCGACACGCTTCTGCCGCATTGCCGGTATATGCCCGCGACTTGGCTGACGGATACTGTGCGGCAGCTTTTGACCGCGTATATGCAGCGCACAAATTTCCGCCTGCATTTCAAGCAGATGCTTTTGGTGATCGATGAACACAGCGATGTGGACGGGCGGCATGTATTCGATCAGGACAACAAAGGGTGGAAAGCCGTGAGCAATGCACTCAAGGGTCTGGTCATTGACGATGACGACCAGTACCATCTATCCGTCCACATGATGTCCAGCCGCAGCGCGGAGAATGTCTGCCATATCAGCCTGGTGCTGCCGGAATCGGAGGAAGAATTTTTCCGGTTTCATCGAAAAGGAATCGCATACCGGCCTTTGGAGCCATCCGTTGCGCTGTGCCCCTCGACTTCTTTTTGCCTTGTCTGAAGCTCGGAAAAAACCGATGGGTCAAACCGCTTGTAATTCCATGCGTTTTCGTAATTTGAAGCGTCTGGTGGACGGCAAAAACCCGGCATCTACGGCTACCCATCGGTCAAGCAGCCAAAAGTCACGCAGAAGCACCGAAATTGTGGTTGCGCCGGAACCGGCGCAAGCGCAGTTTCGGTGCCTCGCAGGAAAATGGAAACTGCCATGATTTTTACGACCCGCGACCTTGATATTCTCCGCTTTCTCCGCTGGTGCCGCTTCGTGCTGGCAGAAGATCTGACTAGTGCGTTCTACAAAGCAGAGGTTCAGAACCTTGAAATCCTCCGCCTGATAAAGCTCTATTCCCCCGCGCAAGCCTACACGCTGACCGCCGCCGGGAACCGACTGCTCGACACCGCCTTTCCGAAACTCCCTTCTGCGGTCGCCCCGGCTTACAAAGCCGCTGATACCATACGCCGCATTCGTCAAGCAAAGCTGATAACCACCGCGTATCAGGCGGGCGTTCCTGTTTTTACGACAGATGTTTCCGCGCTGTGCGAACAGGCGATGTTTCTTCCCATGATTGCCCGCAATCGCGGCTCCAATCCATGGGGCAGCACCCGCGTGGCGGCGCTGCTCCATACCGGCGACCTCATGTGCGCGATCCACTGGGTCAGCCCTAGTATCGGCTGCGTCGCGCTGACGGATGAGCTGACAGCCTTTCAAAATCATACGGCGGCAATCCCTGCAAAACAGCGTGCCATGATCTTTGCCGCGTCCAGCTACGAAGAAATTCTTGCTGAACTGGATGCCGGGCAAAAGGACCAGAACACGCGCCTGCAATCCTACCGCGAGGTCTACGATTGCCTGAAGCTGCCGCTGCTTCTGCTGCCCTGCAATGAAACGGGCTGCCTGCAGCTCCGTATCATGGGTGTACCCAATTACCGCGAACTTCTGGCGAGAATCATCCTGAAGTCTCACTACGTTCCGCAGCCTGCGGATCGAGCGATGTATGACGCGCTGTATCAAGGTGTGCCATTCGTCATGGCGGCGGACATGGATCTGCGGCGCATTGACGCGGCGTTGAACGCGGCCCGTTCAGACGGCCTTTCTCAAATCGTGCTGGCCGCGCTGCCGGAGCAGGTGGAAACCGTTCTGAACCGCCGCTACCGTGAAACCGGGAAAGCGCGCGTCTTTACCATTACAGATGCGGCGCTGCGGGAGCTGCTTGGAAGCACCGCGCCATACGCGCCGCCTGACCTGCCATTTTACACATCGGAAGGAAGTATTCTGGATGTTCCGCCTCTCAAAGCTCCTTGAAAAGCTGGAGGACAAATCGGAAGCGAAATTCAAGAGCTGGTTTGCCCGAAACAAAGCCAAGCTGCCTATGCGCGTGCCAGCTGTGATCATCGGCTGGTATTTTTATGGGATGTTTCTCAATTCCCTGCGGCTTGGAATCGCATCGACCTTTCATCAAGCGGATGAAGAAATCAAAAGTATCTGGGTGCTGAACCCGTTCAAAAACTGGGGCGTGGTATTCACCGGCTTCGGAATTGTGACGACACTGGTAATCGTGCTGATCATCTGCCTCATCACGAAAAAAGGCTACATCTGGTTCTCCGGTTACAAATATACGCACGACCCGCGCGGGTTTGACATTCTCCCGGACGGTACGCATGGCACGTCCGGTTTCCTGACGGAAAAAGAAATGCGAGAATTTCTGGAGCTGTCGCCTGCGGGCAAGACGGAGGGCATGATCCTCGGCAAAGTTAAAAAGCATCCGGATGATCCGGATGCTTACGCACTCTATGCCGCGCACCGGATGGTCGCCGGAGACAATAATAACTTACTCTGCATCGGCGCGCCGGGCAGCGGCAAATCCAGAGGCTTTATCATCCCGTTCCTCATGGGCTGTGCCAAACGCGGCGAGTCCGCGTTCATCACGGACGCCAAGGGGGAGCTTTTTGAGCGCCTTTCCCCGTATTTTAGGCAACACGGCTTCTATGTGAAAGCTGTGAACTTTCTGGATATGGAGCATTCGGACGGCTGGAACTGCCTGTACGGTCTGGACACCCAGCCGCAGCTCGTGCAGACGGTAGCGAATACGATCGTGCAGAATACGTCGGGGCCGAAGGAAGCCAACGACTTCTGGAGTCGGGCAGAGTTGAACCTCCTGATGGCGCTCATTCACTATGTCGTCAATCTGCGCGATGCCAACGGGAACCTTCTCCCCATTGAGCAGCGTGGCCTCGGCGATGTGTACCGCATGATCGCGACGGAGAGCATCGAGGAGATCAACCGCAAGCTCGAAGCCCTGCCGCCGGAGCACCCGGCCAAGTATCCGCATGGCCTGTTCCTGAAGGCAAAAGAAAACCTCTGGGGCAACATCGTCATTGGCCTTGGCAACCGGCTGGCGGTCTTTCAGAGCCGTCTGGTGGATAAGATCACGCGCAACCACGACGTAGATCTTCTGCTCCCCGGCAAGCGGCCGTGTGTGTACTTTGTCATCATCTCCGCGCAGGACAGCGCGTACCGATTCCTGTCGTCGCTGTTCTTCTCGCTGGCGCTGCCGCAGCTTTCAAACTTCGCGCGCTTGCAATGTCCGGGTGGACGGCTGCCGGTGCTGACGAATTTCTGTCTGGACGAATACTGCAACATCGGCTATCTGGATGGCGTGGCAGACAGCCTGAACAGCATCCGCGGCTTTAATATGTCCGCGCAGATCGTCGTGCAGAGCTTATCTCAGTGGCAGGAAAAGTATCCGGGCAAGGAGTGGGAAAATCAGCTGGCGACATTCGACCAGACGCTCTACATGGGCTGCAACGATCTGACGTCAGCAAAGTACATTTCGGAAAAATGCGGCAAGGTGACGATCTCCGTTCTCAACAACCAGATGCCGATGATGCCGCTGTTTTCACCGGTGTATTCGTCCACGCGCCCCTACTCCCAAACGCGAAGCAACACGCAGCGCGATCTGATGAACCCGGATGAAGTCCTCCGCTTGGAGAACCGGAAGTGTCTTGCGCTGTTCAAGGGGCACAAGCCCGCGCTCCTCTACAAAATGACGCCGGAGGAGCTGCCGGACTACGCCGGACTCACCACCTGCCGCGTCATTGACTACATCCCGGAATGGCGGAGAAACGAAGCCGAGACAGCGCCGCAAAAGCAGCCTCAAGCCCCAGCACAAAAAGAACCGTCAAACATCCCCAAACCACCCGACAAAGAAAAACAGCCAGACCGCAGCGAGCAGCCGCCCGCCTACGATCTGGCCGAGGATGATGAGATTGGGATGGTGGAGTGTACGGTGGACAGTATTCTGAACCAGTGATTCAGATCTGGCGCTTGATATCGCGCCGGCTGTAAATGATTCTGCGGACTTCCATGACATCATCAATGACGACATAGAAGATCGTATAATTGCGGACAGAGATCCGATAGTACGGATACTGCCGCTCCTTTGCCGAGTGATACTGTTCAAATGCTTCTGCGCAGGAAAGGCGGTTCCGGATCGCCGTCTGCACATCAGAAATCAACGCTTCTGCGGCGATTGGGTTTTTCAGACGATGCGTGATATAATCCACGATTTCATTGAGGTCTTCTTCAAACAGAGGGAGAAAGCGCAACTTATAATGCTTTTCGTTCATGGATGCGGCTCCTCACTCTCGAAAAAACTTCATCTTCCGTATAACGAACGGGGTCTGCTGCCGCAGCCTTATCCGCCTCATCCAACTTCAGTTCGATATCGTCCGTCAGCGCGGCGTACTGCTCCAGACTGAGAACGACCATAGAGCCGTACCCGTTTTTGGTGAGATAAACAGGCTTGCCGCTTTTGACGCAGTCTTCGATCTCTGTAAATTTATTTCGTAAATCTGATACCGGCCGAATCGTGATCATACTGACACCTCCCAAGCAAGTCAAATTCTTATGGCGTTATTTTATCATAACTATGCCATTTTATCAACCGTCAATACAATGCAATTAGAAATCGGAGGGAATCCCCATGAAAGCAGCCAAGCTGACCGAGCATCCAAGTTTCCGGCTTATGCGGCAAACGGACGTACAAAACGTCTGGCACATGCAGATGCCGCGATGGTTATTTTCCGATCCGCGATATGCGGATATGAGTCTGGACGCGAAAGTGACGTACACCTTTCTCCTGAACCGCTTTCAGCTCTCGCGGCGCAACGGCTGGATAAATGACGATGGCGAAGTGTTCGTGATCTTTCCCCGCAAGGCGCTGGCGAAGGAGCTTCGCATCTGTGAGCAGCGCGTCACGGCGGCGTTCCGCAAGCTGGCGGAGCTTCAGCTCATCTGGGAAAAACGCTGCGGGCGCGGCGATGCCAATCAGATCTATCTGGCCAGCGTCACGCCCATCGATGATTCCAGCTACGAATGTGCACCGTTTTCATCAAGGGAGTATGAATCCTGCGGTTCCAGAACCGCAGATTCTGCGTTTCTTGATGCGGAAGAACCGCAGGATACGCGGCCCCAGAACCCCGGAATCCCTGCTTTTAGAACCGCAGATTCTGATGTTCCAGAACCGCAAAATCCGGGCACAAGTAATACTGATTTTAGTCAACCTGATATAGCTTTCTCAGATGTCAGTCCATC
>OHVO01000473.1_pt1 | contig 17919 bp, 14 predicted proteins | sample 1579371 | NCBI WGS metagenome assembly OHVO01 (sample SAMEA3882557, study PRJEB24775) | human gut metagenome | biome: human-associated habitat; feature: intestine environment; material: feces | place: Netherlands | collected 2009/2010 | reverse complement strand
GGGATAAACGCTGAAGGCATCTAAGCGTGAAGCCCCCCTCAAGATGAGATATCCCATTCTTTAAGAAGTAAACCCCCTTGAAGACGACGAGGTAGATAGGGCAGAGGTGGAAGTGTGGTAACACATGGAGCTGACTGTTACTAATCGGGTGAGGGCTTGACCAAGAAACGCAGGTTAAGAATTGATTCAAAGAGTTTGATTAACGATCAACAAGCATGTATGTAGTTTTGAGAGTACAATGTAAAAGAATTTGTGGCCAACAGCCACTTTTTCTTGTATATAGGGGATTGGTCAAATGGTATGATAGGGGTCTCCAAAACCTTTGGTGGGAGTTCGATTCTCTCATCCCCTGCTATTAATGAGTCGGTAGAACTTTAAAATTAAAGTTTTCCGGCTCTTTTTTGTTATGTTAAAAAATAAAAATTTTTTAAAAATATTAAAACCAAATTCCTTTTTACATCGTCTATAATGTAGAAAGGGGGTAAAAGTAACTATAAGAAGGCACCGAAATAAGTATCGACAGTGAGTAAACAAAAATATGATGAAAAAATTATATCAATAAAACAAAGGAGAGAAAAATTATGTTAAGAGAAAAAGTTACAAAACTGACAAAACTTCTGTTTGCAGGAGCAACAATGGCACTGTGTGTAGCAACTGTCAATCCGGCTGTGCAGGTACAGGCGGGAATGCTGGAAGAGAGTGAACCGAATAACAGACCTGGAACTGCAAATAGAATTTCTTTAAATACCTGGGTAACGGGAGAAATGACATATTATGATGAAGACTGGTTTCAGTTTACAATTCCAGCAGGAAGAGGTTATACATGGTTTCAGATAAAACCAACGATGAATAATGTTTATGATGATTCAAACTGGTCTATTACCTTAAAAGATTCGGATAATCATACATTATTAGATGGTGTGTCTGGTCATTCATTCAATACATTAAAATATGGATGGAAACCAGGAAAGTATTATGTACAGATACGACATAGTTATACTAGCGAAAAAGATGATTACATGTTTATAACTCGCTATACAAAATCCAGTGACTGGGAGGCAGAGAACTATTGGGGAAATAAAAAATATGGCGATCCCAATTATATATATGTAAATAAACAATACACAGGAAATATATATTGCAACAATGATACTGACTACTATCGCGTGAAATTAAACGGAACAAATAAAGTTTCATTGAAATTTGATATAGATGACAGTGTTTCTCATCCGGGAAGCTGGAGAATAGCGTTTGCTGAGTGTAAAAGCAGAAAACCATTAGGTGAGTATACGGTTAATTCAAATGATACAGTGACAATTCCCAAATGTACGGGAGATCTGATGATAGAAATTAAAAATGATGGTTATAATTCTGCAACAGGTCAGATCTACCACATTAAGGCATCCGTAAAAACAAACACAATTGTAAAACCAACCGCAACAACAATCTCCTCAATCAAAGCCGGCAAGCGCCAGGCAACAGTTTACTGGAGAAAAGCCAACAATGCAACCGGTTACTATGTATACCGAAGCACAAATTCAAAGAGTGGATACAAAAAAATCGCAACAGTAACAGGAAAGACATACTACACAGACAAGAAATCCCTGACCAGCAAAAAAACATACTATTATAAAGTAGTATCTATTCGGAAATCCGGTTCCAAGGTTTTGACAGCGAAATCTTCAGCTTGCAAGAGTGTAAAGATTAAATAAAATCGGATAGTGCTGTATAATGCCGGAACTTTTGTAACTGGGTTCCGGCATTATTAGTCAAGCGGATATTTGCAACTCTCGCAGGGGACTTCTTTAATTCGGTTAAACATTAAAATTATCAGAGAAGGAGATTATGAAAATGAATGAAATTAGTAATATTTCTTCTGAAAAGAAGAAACTATCTGTTACAGTGAAAAATATAATACGAACACTGACATTTTGTTGCGTAATATTATTTTTTTGTCCGATGTTTATGGTTTCCTGTTCAGATTCAGACTGGGGTGTAGATACAGATCTGATAAAGGTATCAGCAGTAACAGCAATAAAAGGTATCACAAGCTATGGAGAGACAATTGTATCTCCACAGCCTTTACTTGCATTATGTCTGTTACTTCCCATAGTTGCACTGGTATTTCTTTTTATAAAGAAGTTTACAGATAAACAGACGTCAGCAGCTGTTTGTGGAATGACAGTGCTGGATCTTATTATATGGATCATTTTCAGAACATCTGCAAAGAAGTTTGCGGAGGATGCTCAGTGTCAGTTTAAAACAACAGGATGGTATGTCATCAATATAATAGCATTGCTTTTGATTCTTATATTTACAGTGTTAATACTGATAAATCGTTTACAGATGCAGACAGATTTAATGGATGTTTTTTCAAAAAAGGATATACATAATGCTATGGGGCAAATGTCAGATACAGTAGGGCATTTTTCCAATACAATGTCACAAATGGCGGGAAACGTAGCAGGTAATATTCGAAAAAGAACAATGAAAGAGGATATAATAGGTTATTGTGCAAAGTGCGGAAAACCGATTACATATGGACATAAATTCTGCATTTCATGCGGAACGCCTGTTCCGGAAAGTATGATTGCGGAAGCGGAAGCAGCGAGAAAAGCGGCAGAAGAAGCAAGAAGAGCAGAAGAAGCAAAGCGCGAGGCGGAAGCAGCAAGAAAAGCAGAAGAAACAAAGCGCAAAGAGGAAGCAAGAAGGGAAGAAGCGAAACGTATAGCGGAAGAACAGAGAAAATCCGCGGAATCGGTAGCAAAAACAGAAGAAATTGCAGAAAAGCAGACGAAAATGCAGGAAAAAACAGATGATACACCAGAATCTGCAGAACAGTACATGGAAACAGAGGATAAGGTTGTAAAATGCCCTCAGTGTGGTGCAGAAATAGAAGCAAATGCGAAATTCTGTAAATTTTGCGGGTTCAAACAGTGGTAATTTCGGGTAAGGCAGAAATTATCATAGTGTGCGAAGAAAAATAGAATACAAATGAATGATAGCCCTGTGTATATGTTCAAAACATATCCAGGGCTATTGTGGATTTTTCAACCGAATCAAGTAAGTCCCCTGCCTCTATTGCGGAAAGCAATAAGCTGTGAGTGGGGACTTGATCGTGAATATTCGCCTGATTTTTAAGGCGTTAAAGTTACTGATTTTCCATAAAAATATAAAACCGGCAGTAACTTTGAATCGTCTATAAAGTAGAAAGGGGAGAAAAAGATATGACAGAACATGACATTGGAAAAATGATTACCTGTACGATTGACAGTATGCCGGTTCCCTGGGAAAAACTGTGGACTGTGTTTCGAAAAATCCTTCAGTTGACACAGCGGGAAAATGAGAATAACATCATACAAAAAGAAGAAAATAGTGAAGTGGAAACAACGGGGGAAGAAGAATGAGATGCAGTAAATGTGGAAGTGAAATACCAGATCATGCAAATTTTTGCAGGAACTGTGGAAGTCCTACCAGAAACAATATGACATGGCTGGTTCAGCGGGCGAGGGCAAATGATCAGCAAGCGCTTGCGGAAATATATGAGATCAGCAGTCCGGCAGTGTATAAAGCCATAAGAGTACTTATTAAAGATGAAGATACGGTTTATGATATTTTGCAGGATACCTATGTAAAAGCATTCACCAGACTTGATCAGCTGCAGGATGCAGAGAAACTGATCCCGTGGCTGAAAATGATCGCGAATAACCGTGCCAAAGACTGGCTGAAAAAATCAAAACCCGTATTTTTTACAGATATTTCCGGTACAGAAGAAGAGGACAATGTGTCTTTCGAGGAATCAATAGAAGATGTCCGTTCTGATATGAATCCGGAAATGTCTATGGATGAAAAAGAAGTTCGTCGTCTGGTAATGGAAATCCTGGATCAGCTTCCGGAAGATCAGCGAATCGTGATCGGTATGTTTTACTATGAAGAGATGCCGGTAAAGGATATTGCGGCGGCACTGGAAGTCAGTGAAAATACGGTTAAAAGCAGATTGTCTTATGGTCGTAAAAAAATAAAAGAACAGGTCCTGGATCTGGAAAAGCATGGAACCAAACTTTACAATGTTGCACCGTTTGTATTCTTCCTGTATCTGCTTCGCAGAGTGGATTCTGTGTTCGCAGAGCCGCTTGACCCAGGTGTTTTGCAGGGAATCCTGAACTCCTGCTCTGGAGGAATGTCCGGGAAACAACTTACATGGGGAAATTCAAATCCAGGCAGTAATTTAGAAAATGGCCAAAATATTCAGAGAGGGACCGGAGCAGAAGGCAGTGAGGGTAACTCCTGGAATCGCACAGATGCATACGGAGATAATGGAAACAGCTGGAGTGATACAGGTATTTCAGAAAACAGAAGGAATCCGCAGAGCAGTACAGATGGATATGGAGATAACAGAAATAACTGGGGTAATACAGGTGCATCAGGAAATGAGAGAAAAAGATGGAATGGAGCCAACACAGCCGGCAATGACAGAAAAGCAGCCGGGGCTGCTGCAAAGGCTGGGACAGCTAAAACTGCAGGTGGTGCGGCAGCCAAATTTGCGGGAATTAAAATTGCGGCACTGATTCTGGCAGGATCTCTGGGTGCCGGAGGTATTACATATGGTATTGTGAGAAATGCGGATACCTTGCCGTTTGTCCATGAGCAGAAAGTTAAAGATACTTCTGATTCTGCAAAAGGAAAAACGTCTTCCGGTTCAGAGAAGAAATCGGGTACAAAAACGACAACAGGAACTGAAAAAACGACTGACACAAAGAACTCAGCAGATTCAAATACTGCATCCAACGCAGATAAAACTTCAAATACAAAGAAGTCTGCGGATTCAAACGGAACACAGCAGAATGCCCAGAATCCACAGACAGAATCCGCAGTCACACCAGAACCAACGGCCATACCGGAACCAACGGCCACACCAGTGCCGGCAGAAAATCCAAGTAATTATCAGGATATGCCGGAATATGCCAAATATGCATCTTTTATCCAGAATCTCTGTGCAAATACAGCTGGAACTACAGAGATAGCATTGTACGATATTGATGGGGATGGAATCCGGGAACTGATATTTTCTCATGGAACCTGTGAGGCAGACTGGATCAATGATGTTTACACTTTGGAAAATGATACAAATGTAATTTCTATTGGAAGTATCGGAAGCCATGTAGGACTTTATACGGCACCGGACGGAAATGGAATTTATTCTCAGTTTGGACATATGGGATACGAGAAAATAGATCGTTTTACCAAAAACGGAAATGCACTTAATGAGGAAAACATTGCGACCACAGATGTTGGCTCAGGAGAATACACAACCTTTGACAGAGAAATCAAATTAATTCCTGTTTCGGAACTTGGTGGTGGTCAGCAGGATCAGAATGGAGATTCGCAGGAAGTGGAAGGATTGGATTTGATTGCGGGAACGTGGTATACCTGGGGAGGAGATCCTTATCATTTTAAAGCGGTGATTTCAGGAAATACAATAAAAAAATATGGTCCTGGTGCAACAGAGCCGTCTTTGGAAGAAACGATCAGTGAAGTGATAAAAACCGATTACGGCTACTATTATTTGGTGCACTATGGATTTGGTGATGCGGGATATCGATATGAAGTAAATGATCCGGAAAATTTGTTATCAGTCGGTGCTGATCCATATAGTACAGAGGGATTTAGTGGTACTGATAGTTTTTGCAGAAATAAAGATTTTAACTGAAATAAGTAAGCCTTGCGAGGGTGCAAAAAGCAATAGGCAGCAGTTTAAAAAGCACATACAGGGATTCGCTCCCCTGCTATGTGCTTTTTTTCAAAAAATTTCTTTTTTCTTAAAACCTGTACATCATGGTGATCGTCTATAAAGTAAAGGAGGTAAAAAAGGTAAAATCCAGGAAGATACTTAAAAACGATGAGAGAAAAAGGAGCATTTTTATGAATAAGAAATGGAAAAGAACAACAGTACTTGGCGGGTTAGCAGTGATTGTGATGGTCATTTTGAGGAGAAGAAAAAAACAATTGAAATTGAGCGAAAACAATATTAAAATTGTACATGAAAAGAAGAAAAAACGACAATAAAACAGAAAAATGAGGCATATTCGACAATATAAACGACATAATTGTAGAAACCCCAATTATGAAAAAAGTAAATTCGTAAGATATTTATAATATCATATAAGACTTGCTTCATTTAACCAAATCAAGAAAGTCCCCTGCGGGGTTGTGAGAAGCAACAAGCAGAGGCTGGGACTTGTTAAACAGAATTTTTCATATAAAAATGAACGGAAGAACAACGGGAGGAGAAACATGAGGTGTGTGAAATGTGGACAGGAACTTCCCGATGATGCAAATTTTTGCAGAAGATGTGGAAGTCCTACCATAAGAAATATGTCTTACCTGGTTCAGAAGGCGAGGGAGAATGACCAGGAAGCGCTTACAGAAATATATAAGATCAGCAGTCCGGCAGTTTATAAAACGATACGGGTTTTGATCAAAGATGAAGATACAGTTTATGATATCCTGCAGGATACATATGTAAAGGCATTTACCAGGCTGGATCAGCTTCAGAATCCGGATAAACTGATCCCCTGGCTGAAAATGATTGCCAACAATCTTGCAAAAGATTGGCTGAAGAAATCAAAACCGGTGTTTTTTACAGATATATACGGTGGAGAAGAGCTAGAAGATATCCCTTTTGAGGAGTCCATAGAGGATGTCAGGTCAGAGCTGAATCCTGAGATGGCTATGGATCAGCAGGAAGCGAAGCGTCTTGTAATGGAGATTCTGGACCATCTGCCAGAAGATCAGCGAGTGGTTATCGGTATGTTTTACTACGAAGAGATGTCTGTAAAAGATATTGCGCAAACTCTCGGAGTCAGTGAAAATACTGTAAAAAGCCGGCTGTCCTATGGACGAAAAAAAATAAAAGAGCAGGTCATGGATCTGGAAAAACGTGGAACGAAGCTTTACAGTGTTGCACCGTTTGTATTCTTCCTGTATCTGCTTGGAAAAGCCGACAAAGTATCAGCAGAACCGATGGCGCAGAAAGCTTTGCCGGATGTTATGCAATCCTATTTCAGGGAGATATCCGGACATACTGCATCTCAGGCAGGGGCTGCTGGAAGCAGTTGGGGAAATAGTAGCAGAAACCCAGGAACGGGAAGTCTTAACCCTGGTCAGGCCGGATCAACAGGAACACCGTCAGGGCCTGGATTGTTTGGACCGGGGCATGCAGGATCAAATGCAGGCGAATGGGCATCCAATGCGGCACATACAGCGGCCTCGACATCGTCAAAGGCAACAGGGACCATAGCAGGAACTGCTGCGAAACATGCAGGGGTGAAAATTGCGGCAGTGATCCTGGCTGGTTCTCTGGGGGCAGGCGGTATCACCTATGGAGTTGTAAGAAATATAGATAAACTGCCATTTGTTCATCAACAGGAAGAGGAAACGCAGGAAAAAGAAACAGCAGAGACTCAGAAAGAAAAAACGACGGAAGCTGAAGAAACTCCAAAAGTAACCCAGGCAGTACCCAGGACAGTGAAAGCCACCGGTAAGAAGGAAGAGAAGTCCTCTGAAAAAAAGGCGAAAAAGCTTTCAGAGGAAGAACTTTACCGGACATTTTATGATGGATATGTAGAAGATGAGAATCTTCAGGTGATCCAGGATGGTTATGTAGCGGATTATGATTTCAATACAGGTTATGCAAATGATCTGCTGTTAAGCGCTACGATGGAAGACTTTGGAGGAGGTGGAAATAAAGAACTGCTTCTGATCCGGACCAAGGCGAAGGAAAAAGATGAGAACAGCAGTAATTATACAGATGTAGAACGACCGTTATATATGGAACTTTATGGGATTGATGATCAAAAAGTAGTATTACGGAAGGAACTGGAAATCCCGAATACAGATCTGAATACCTATGAAGATAGCATTGAAGAGAAACTTGAACTGCGAAAAAAAGAAGGTTCCTATTATTTATACAGATCCGGACGATGGTCACCGGCTCATGGGGCAAGTGATTATCTGGACACTTTTATAAAAATGTCAGAGACCGACATGGTACAGGAGTGTAACCTCAGATGGTGTTTTGGAGCTACTTATGGAACATGCCAGATTAATGGACGGGATTTTTATACCGGTAATAAAGATTCGGATATGCAGCAGATTGAGAATCAGCTTGAAGTTTATGGGATGAATGGCGGGCAGGAATTAACAGGCCCATATTTGCTGGATTTTAACAGAGGAGCAGATCTGGATGCACAGACATACAGCCAGCGAGACAATGTAATATTACAGAACTGTTTCGCCGTACAGCCTGCAGTCATCTCACCGACATTTACCCCGATACCAACCATTGAGATACCGCAGGAAGAGACTGGGGTTACGGAGTATTATTCAACAAATCTGAGTCGTGAAACAGGAGGCCCAGATGGCAATAGTGGTTATTATGTACCAGGAACAACACAGGTAGAATATAATGCGGATAATGATGCGCTTACATTTTATGCGTCATTTGTGAAGTCAAATGAAATCCCAATAGATTTTACGCAGGAGAATTTTGTTGAGTACGGGCAGAAAACGTTTCAATTAACAGCGGATACAAAGTATTATGGAAATGAGCAGGATGATTATTTCCCATGGACAAAAGAATCTGCCATACAAACGTGTGTATCTGTAGGTTACCTTGGAGTAGTTCTTAAAGTAACAGACGGAAAAGTTGAAACAATAACTTTTTATTCATAAAAACAAAAATTTTTTTCATCCCCCTAAAACCTTCCCCTTCCCTGAATCGTCTAATAATCAGAAAGGGGAAAAACAGGCGGGAATTGCAGCATACAGGGAAAGCTGCCAGAAGAGGATATGATAAAAAAATCATATACATTAAAAAAGAGAAAAGGAGAGAGAAACTATGGTATGTAAACATTGTGGAACTCAGAACCCGGACAGTTCTACATTCTGCCAGGGATGTGGAGCGAAACTTGGAGGCTCCGGTACAGCCGGAAGCAATGGCGCCGGAGGAAATAATTCTTACGGCGGAAACACAGCAGGCTTTAATGGAAGCACCGGAGGTTATGCAGGAAATAACGGAGGATTCCAGGGAGGCAATTACAATCAGAACAGTAATTTCAACAGATCACAGTTACCGAACACCGCTTCTATCCCGGAAGAATATCAGCCAATTTCCATGTGGGGATATTTTGGATATGAACTTCTGTTTTCTATCCCGCTGGTAGGATTTATCCTTCTTCTGGTATTTTCGTTTGGCGGAACAAAGAATAAGAACCTGAAGAATTTTGCCCGTTCTTATTTCTGCTTTATGATTGTGATCATTGTTCTTTCCATTATTTTCCTGGGAAGTACGATAGGCGCTGCATTGAGTTATATGTAATTAATATGAAATAATATAAAATCTGGTGTAATGTCGGTGGTTAACTGGAGGTGGGCGAATTCTCCTGCCTGCAAACCCCCGGCATATGTCAGATATAATTTCCGTAGACAGAATAAAGGACACATACATATGAACGGTGAATTAAAAGATTTTGTCCTGAGAAAACAGGATGAACATACAAAAAACCTGGCATTATTTAAAACATTTGAAAGAATACGGTATTTTGGAAAAAACGTATTCATCATAGGTGGCATAGACGATCCGGATGACAGTGACTTAAGCGGACCAATTGAAAAGGTCATACATGTGGCTATCCTGCTGGCCTGTCTGTTACTGATCGGTGGAAAGTATTGGATCATAAAGGCACTTATCGTATATGCATTGATTCATTATATTCTGCAGAAACTGGGAAAATATTTCATTGATACTTATAAAGAAAAGCTGGATGAAATTGCAAAAGAATGTCAGGAAAGACTGAACAGTTTCTGTCAGGAACAATATCAGAAATATGAAATTGTATGGGGCAATGAATATGGTGAAATTTTATTTGATGGTCTAATGATAAAAAACGGATGTTTTGAAGCAGACCTGGGAGTGGAATGTGGCCCAATTGATATTTATTGCTTAAGTGATACAGTTGCCGGTGAGCGATATAAAGCAGAAAAAGCACAGAAATATCCAAATGGAAATAATGTGTACATTGATATGAAAAAGAATATTGCATCAACAGAGTTTAATAAAAAAATGGGTGTTCTTACATTACCGGAAAAAGAACATGAATGCATGAAATTTTTATCGACATCCTGTCAGCTTGCTATCGTGCAGGCAGCAGGAAATAATATAGTGAGAGAAATCCATATCTGGCAGGGAAAACTTCATATAACGATGATGCAGGCTTTTGGGCGTGCGGATGCAAATATTGCAGTATATGCAGAAAATGCGATTGTAAATGCATTTGGAGCAGTTGAGTATTCCTGCAGCCAGATACAGCATCAGGAAGAACTGGTACGCTCCTGTTATCAAAGCTTAACTGAATAAACTGCGGAGCAGTTATTTGGCCATGCAGTGAATGCATATGATTTTATCTGCCTGATACAGGAAGTAAATACATGAATACAAAGCGGAATAAGAATAATATCTGCTTTATAAATAAAAGAAAAGGGAGGATCTATGATGTATTTTTTAATTATTGTCGCTGCGATCGCAGTATACGTTATCATGACAAGAAACAAATTTAATGAGCTTCAGCAGATGATCAAAAACGGAGTATCTGATATTGGAGTACAGAGTGAAGCATTGGACAGAACTCTGGATAAACTGATCGATATTGCCAGAAACGGTTATCAGAAAGAAATCGAAGGTATTGCACAGCTGACAGCAAAAGACAAACTTGACAGACTGTTATTCCTCGGACAGAAATATCCGGATCTGAAAAGTATTGGAGAATATTCCGCGATTGCCAGAAAGTCGGAAATGCTGGATAAGAACCTCACCGCAGCCCGTCAGCTGGTAAACGGAAATATCCGTGAATATAATACAGCGATCAATAACTTCCCTGGAACCATCGTTGCATCTATGTTTGGTTTCAAAGAAGAAGCGTTCATTGATGCGGAAAATTACGAAAAGAATAAATCACTTGAAAGAAGAAACCTGGATCTTACAAAATAATTTTGACCGAATCAATCAGTCAGACAGCGAATATGGATGCGTTTATATGTCTGACTGGCACAGGAGAGAAATATGAATTGCAAAAAGTGTGGTGCAGAAAATGTTGATGGCGCAAAATTTTGCTGCAAATGTGGAAGTCCGTTAGACACCCCTGAAAAGAACACAAAGATAAATTTTTCAGATATAAATGTAGAAAAAATATTATCCAATGATAAGATACCGAAACAGGTAAAGGACATTATAAATAAAATCATGCAGCTTCCCAGAAAGGTTCTGATTGGAGCAGTAGCAGGAATTGTTGTTCTGATCGTACTGATCGGAGCTGTTCGCAGTCACGGCAGGACAATAGATCTGAATAAATATCTGACCATTAATACCAGCGGTTATAATGGATATGGATCAGTCACGGCAGAGGTTGACTGGGATTCTTTTGAGGAAAAGTATGACTCTAAAATTTCATACAAAAAGAAAAACCTCCTGAATAAGCTGGAAAGGTTCTTATGGGATGACCGTTCTCCAATGAATTTTCTGGAAGGAAACGTAAGTGTAAGTATCGAGAATGATGGAACTTATTTTTCCAACGGAGATAAGGTGGCATATACATGGAATGTCAGTGATGATCTTCAGGGAGCTCTGAATTATAAGCTCAAATATAAAGATGGTACCATAAAGGTTTCCGGACTTGAAGATGCGAAAAAAGTTGATGTTTTTGACGATGTATCTGTGGATTTTGAAGGACAGGAACCGGAAGGCACGGCTACCATGACTTATCAGGGAAATGAACTGGATGATTCTTATTTTCAGTATGAGCCTTCAGAGGGCCTAAGTAATGGAGATAAAGTTACCGTAACACTGAGCGAGGAAGGAGTTGCAAGTCTGACCCGGGATTATGGTGAAGTGCCGGAAGAGACAGAGAAAGAATATACAGTTTCCGGTCTTGTATGTCCACTTAAGAGCCTGAATCAGATTGACGATGATTCCATGAAAACTTTAAAGAAGCAGGCAGAAGATGTTTACGCTTCTTATATGGGACAAAACTGGGATGAGACATCTACTCTGGAATCTCTTACATATCTTGGAGATTATCTGCTGACAGACAAAAATGACAGTGATGGAAATATTTTGTATCTGGTATATAAGGCAGAGATAAGAAGCCAGTATTCTGACGAAGAAGATGGTGATACAGATACTACTGATGATATTTACTGGTACATCAGCTACAGCAATGTGATGCTAAGTGACGAGGGCTTACAGCTGGATCTTGTGGATTACAGAACGCCAGGCGAAACTACGGAAGTAGAAGGCAAGGGATATAACTGGAGTTATTATGGATATGATTCTCTGGATTCTCTCTATAAAGATGTAGTCACATCAAATATGGATGTATATAATCATGAAGATAACGTAGAAGACAAATAACAGACAAAAATCAGGGGATTGCTTAAATGCAATCCCCTGAAATCGTATATATTGAAAATTATTTCGCTTCTGTCTCAGCGCCTTCAGCATCCTCGTCTTCTTCAGGAGCAGCTTCGTACTCACCGATGTGAACAACAACCGCATCCTCAGGTGTGATGAAATGAACCTGTTTGCCTTCCGGAATCGGGAGATCTTTTACATGGATGTCACGGACATCAGCAGGATAGCCATTGAAGTCGATGACGATGGTATCCAGCAGGTTGGCTGGATCTGCTTTATAGTGGATTTCCTCCATCTCCTGTTCAACAATACCCTGAACCAGTTCTGTATGCTCCAGTTTGACAGCTACGGTTGTGGATACTTTTTCACCGGCAACCAGTGCCTGGAAGTCCAGAGCCATCAGCTGTTTCTCAATTGGATTATAATCGATATTCTTTACCAGGGCATCTACTTTTTCGCCTTCGATGTCCAGATAAATCTGAGTTCCTTCTTTATTTGCTTTAATGAATTTCGCAGCCTCGGCAGCGTCAAACTGAAGTGCTACCGGCTCTTTCATTTCTTTTCCACTAAGAATTCCTGTGACGTAACCCTCACGTCTTAATTTTTTAGCCTTTACATTTGGGTTTCTCTTCTCTGCTTTCAATGTGATCATGTCAAATTCCTCCTCCTGATGCATGGATTCCGGTAATGTTGCTGTTCGCGCTGTTCGCAGTAACACGAATTCTGCATTTCTTTTTTGACTGTGATTATTATAGCACTTCTCGACCGAAGTGGCTAACAAAAAGTTAGAAAATTTAAGAGAAATATTTTGTATTGTTTGACTTATACACGAAACTTCAATGGTAAAATTAGACAAAAACATAGATGAGATTTGAGATTTTACAGAAAAAATTAAAACAACATGAAAAATTGCACAAATCAAGCGGCGATGAAAGCCCCAAAATTGCCATTTATTTTGTATAGAAATGAGTGATGAATACAAAATCTGATTTATTTTCTGACCCAGGAATGGAAAAATGAGGCGAGAGTCCATGTTTCGGACATGCTTGGCGAGAATTGTTCGAATTAATGCAATAAACCAGTACAGATCAGGAACAGGATTCTGAAGAATATGGTCGAAATTTTACCCAGGAGAAAGAATTTAACGGAATTGCATATAATTTCCGAAATAATTTAACACACAATTCACAAACCCTTAGCGCAACTACGATATCTGAATATCCGGAAAACTTCTATACTAAGAACCATGCGAGCGAGGAGAGAAGAGAAAGGAGATAAGTGATGTCAGAAATTGCACTTAGAAATGTATGTAAGCAATTTGATTCGGAACATTACGGTGTAAAGGATTTTAATCTTGATATACATGACAAGGAATTTGTGATCTTCGTAGGTCCGTCCGGATGCGGAAAATCCACAACTTTGCGGATTATTGCAGGCCTGGAGGAAATCACAGACGGTGAACTGTGGATTGACGGAGAACTTTCCAATTATCTGGAACCAAAGGAAAGAGGAATGTCCATGGTGTTCCAGAACTATGCCTTATATCCAAACATGACTGTTTATGGAAATATGGCATACGCCCTGAAGATCCGCAAAATGCCAAAAGATGAGATTGATAAAAAAGTCCATGAGGTGGCAAAGATCCTGGAGATCGAGCAGCTTCTTGACCGGAAACCGGCAGCTCTTTCCGGTGGTCAGAAACAGAGAGTTGCCATCGGAAGTGCCATTATCCGGAAGCCGAAAGCTTTCCTGATGGATGAACCTCTTTCCAACCTGGATGCGAAACTCCGTGCACAGATGCGTGTGGAGCTCGTGAAATTACATAAACAGCTGGATACCACCATTATTTACGTAACACACGACCAGACAGAGGCCATGACTCTTGGGACTAAGATCGTGGTCATGAAAGATGGTCTGATCCAGCAGGTGGGTGCACCACAGAGTATTTATGACAATCCGGTAAATCTTTTTGTAGCAGGCTTCCTTGGTTCCCCATCCATGAACTTTTTCCAGTGTACCGTAAAAGCAGAAGAAAACAACCGCACAGCCCTTCTTCTGGATGACGCAAAAACTGTGAAAAAAGTTTATCTGGATGGCACCAGAGGAAAACAGATCGCAGACAGATATAACGGCAGACACGTGATCCTGGGAATCCGTCCGGAAGATATCTACGAACTTGAAGAGGCGAAAAAACTCGGAATTGAAAATGACAGCGTAGATGTGGACGAACCTGTAGTAAACCGGGAAATGCTTGGAGCGGAAGTGATCCTCTATTTTGATGAGCAGGGCAAAACCCTGGCAGTCCGCCTGAATCCGGAGAACCAGACCAAGGTCGGCGAAAAAGTTTCCTTATATTTTGACATGGATAAAGCCCATGTGTTTGATCCGGAAACCGAAGAGAATCTTTTTTACAGGGAGGAAAAATAATCATGGGAAACAACAGCAAAAGTAAGATCACACCGTACTTATACCTGGTACCCTGTATGCTGATCTTCGGAATTTTCCTGTTTTATCCGTTTGTAAAAACAATCTATTTAAGTCTTTACAAAACAAACAAAATGGGACAGGCAAAACTGTACGTTGGCCTGGACAACTATAAGGAACTGCTTCAGTCCGCATCCTTTATCAACAGTCTGAAAGTGACACTGATCTTTGTTCTGATCGTGGTGATCGGCGGCATGCTTCTTGGCCTGATCGCCGCAGTACTCTGTAACAAAGCATTTCCGGGAATCCGGGTGTTCAGTACTTCCTATGCGCTTCCAATGGCCATCGCATCCAGCTCTGCGGCAATGATCTTCCAGATCATGCTCCACCCGGCAGTGGGCATTGTGAACAAGCTTACCGGCCTGAATATCAACTGGCTGAACGATCCGAAGACCGCACTGATCTGTGTGGCAATTCTTACAGCCTGGCTGAACAGCGGAATCAATTTCCTGTATTTTTCCGCAGGTCTTGGAAACATTGACGAGACCATTTATGAGAGAGCTTCTGTAGATGGAGCCAGCAGTGTGCAGCAGTTTTTCAGCCTGACACTTCCAGGGCTTTCTCCGATCATGTTTTATACACTGGTAGTAAATATTATTCAGGCCTTCCAGTCTTTTGGACAGATCAAGATCCTCACAGAAGGCGGACCTAATGAATCCACCAATGTTATTGTCTATTCCATTTACAGGGACGCATTTTTCAACTACCGGTTCGGAAGTGCGGCAGCCCAGTCTGTAATCCTGTTTATAATCATTATGATCATCACACTGATCATGTTCCGTATTGAAAAGAAGGGAGTAAATTACTGATGAGTCAGATGGAAAATGTGGCAGTTCCCGCTGTGGGAAATCTGTCAAAAGAAGAACTTCTGAAGCTGAAAGAAGCCATGAACGCAAAAGCACTTGCAAAGAGAAGAACAAAGACTGCCCTTCGTGTGGCTGCCAATGTGGTGTTTGCGGTTCTGATTCTGCTTCCGCTGCTTTACGCCATCAGTATTGCGCTGATGCCTTCTAATGAACTGTTTACTACAGAGTTAAATCTCTTTCCCAAAAATCCGACCTTTTCCAACTTTATCAATGCATTCCGTACCGTTCCGCTTCTCCGTTTCATTTTGAATTCCTTTATCATGGCGGGATGCATTACCATCGGACAGATCATTACCTGTTCTCTTGCTGCTTTTGCGTTTTCTTTCCTGGAATTCAAAGGAAAAGGTATTCTCTTCATGGTTGTGATGGCGACCATGATGGTTCCAGGAGAGGCAACGATCATTTCCAACTATCTGACCGTATCAAGCTGGGGAATGCTGGATACTTACCAGGTGCTGATCGTGCCTTATCTTACATCTGCAATGGGAATTTTCCTGTTCCGTCAGTTTTACATGACTTTCCCGATCTCACTGTATGAATCGGCAAAACTTGACGGCTGCAGCAATCTGAAGTTTATCGTAAAGATTCTGCTTCCGCTGACAAAATCCGCCATCGGAGCCATGGCAGTGTACACCTTCATCAATGCATGGAACATGTACATGTGGCCACTTCTTGTGACAGGTTCCAACAATATGCGAACCGTTCAGATCGGCATCAGCATGCTGGACAGCGTAGATTCCCAGTCCATCACCCTGATGATCGCAGGTGTTGTCATGATCATCATCCCGTCCATTTCCATCTTTATCATTGGACAGAAACAGCTGATCCGTGGAATGTTCTCCGGAGCAGTCAAAGGCTGATACCGGAGAGAACAATAAACCCGGAGCACTTTTTCCACAGGGGAAAAGATATTGCAGTGCTGCAAGGCCTGCAGTTCATCTTATATAGAAAGAAGAAAGAAAAAGAGAAAATTTTTCAAGAGGAGAAAAAAGTTATGAAGAAAAAAATCATCGCAGCATTTCTTACCGCAGCAATGACGATCGGGTCACTTTCCGGAGTGACTGTATTCGCCGCAGATGCCGGCACAGATGAAAACGTGGAGATGGCAGATGCTTCCGATGTAGACGGAACAACCATTACTTTCTGGCATTCCATGGGTGGTGTCAATGGCGAGGCGATTGATACACTGGTAAAAAAATTCAACGATGAGAACAAATATGGAATTACGGTAGATGCTCAGTATCAGGGCGAGTATGATGATTCCCTGAACAAACTGAAAAGTGCACAGATCGGAAACATGGGTGCGGATCTTGTACAGGTATATGAGATCGGAACAAGATTCATGATCGATTCCGGATGGATCGTGCCTATGCAGCAGATGATCGACGCAGACAGCTACGATGTATCTGAGATCGAGCCGAACCTGGCTGCATACTACACCATCGACAATGAGCTGTACTCCATGCCATTCAATTCGTCTACACCGATTCTGTATTACAACAAAGATATGTTTGAAAAAGCAGGGATCACCGAGGTTCCGACAAGCCTGGAAGGAATTCTCGCTATCGGTGATGATCTGAAAACAAAGGGTGGAGCCGGTGAACCGCTGGCACTCTCCATCTATGGATGGTATTTCGAACAGTGGCTCTGCAAACAGGGACTTTCCTATGCGGATAATGGAAACGGCCGTGATGCAGCTGCTACTGCGGTTGAATTTGATTCCAACGGCGGAGCACTCAATATCTTAAATGAGTGGAAAGCCCTGAACGATGCCGACGTTGCACCAAACGTAGGCCGTGCCGGAAGTGATACCGCAACAACAGACTTTACTTCCGGAAAAGCAGCGATCACTCTTGGATCTACCGCATCCCTGAAACAGATTTTACAGGATGTCAACGGAAGTTTCGAAGTTGGAACCGCATATTTCCCGACAATCAAGGACGGCGATGAGGGCGGTGTTTCCATCGGAGGAGCATCTCTCTGGGCATTGAACAACAACGATGATGCAAAAGCAGCAGCTACCTGGAAATTTATCAAATTCCTGATTTCTCCGGAGTCTCAGGCATACTGGAATGCCGAGACGGGTTACTTCCCGGTAACAAC
>OHVO01000469.1_pt1 | contig 17945 bp, 20 predicted proteins | sample 1579371 | NCBI WGS metagenome assembly OHVO01 (sample SAMEA3882557, study PRJEB24775) | human gut metagenome | biome: human-associated habitat; feature: intestine environment; material: feces | place: Netherlands | collected 2009/2010 | reverse complement strand
GGTGTGTCTGAAGGTAATCAGTACTGTTATGTATTTTACACCGATCGGTGTATTTTGTACCATTGTTCCGGTTGTAGAAGCAAATGGAACGAGTACGATCGTATCACTGGCAACACAGCTGATCATTCTGTATGTTGCATTTTATGGATTTGCTATGCAAATCCATCGGAACCTCCCTTAATAGGGTTTTCCACGAGCAGGCAGTCCGCTGGACCGTCTGCTCTCCTTTCCTGATTTTTATGCAGGCAAAAAAATTCGCTTTCTGCGGAAAGCGACCAACTTTTTGAAAAAAGTTGAATCAAAAACTTTTAACGTTGCGGCGTGGTGATTTACGACAGTGCGCAAATCATTTTTCCGTTTCCATCTCGATGATTTTGACGGCTTTTAAATCTTTGGCATCGCGGGGATCGTGGGTGACGAGGATCGTGGTACGGTTTTTGAGGTTTTCTTTTACGAACTGCATGACTTTTTCGCGGGTCAGATCGTCGAGACCTTTAAACGGCTCGTCGAGCAGGACGGCGTCACCGCTTGTCAGCATGGCGCGGACGATGGAAACACGCCTTGCCATGCCGCCGGAGAGCTGCACGGCGTTCTTTTTGAGGTCTTCGGGGTCGAACCCGACCTGCAAAAGCGCTTTTTCTGCGGCCGTTTCCGTGCACCCGGCGGCGACGGAAATGTTTTTGGCGGCGGTGAGGTACGGCAGCAGCCGGTCTTCCTGAAACACGGCGCTCGGCTTTTGAAAGCCATGGATTTCGCCGGAATCCGCAGGCAGAAGATTTAATAAGACGGAGAGCAGCGTGGTTTTGCCGCAGCCGTTCACGCCGATAAGTCCAACAGCCTCTCTGTCCTCGACCGTGAAATTTATATCCTTGAGCAGTGCCTGCCCATTGAAATATTTATAAAGATGTTCAACATTAAGTAGCATTATATATTTCTCCCATTTTGATTATCAAGACTAATTATACACTATTTTTTTCTCGATTTCAACCTTTTTGTCATTCTTGTGGTATTTAAGGCAAAATATTACGCCATGCTGGATAAAAAAATATGAAAAAAGTGCGTAAAACTATGTACTTTTTGATCGATATGTGGTATAATGAAAACAAGTCTATAATTTTAGTCTTAATGTTGCTATTATTTTATCCGAAAGGACTGGTGATGTTAGGGTTGGAGCAGAAACTTTCGTTGTATGGTTTTAATAATTTGACCAAGACCCTGAGCTTTAACATTTATGATGTCTGTTACGCTAAAACAGAAAGAGAGCAGAAAGAGTATATTGCCTATATCGATGAGCAGTATAATTCAGAAAGGCTGACAAAGATACTTTGCGATGTCACAGAGATGATCGGTGCAAGGATACTTAATATATCAAAACAGGATTATGAACCGCAGGGTGCGTCTGTGAATGTGCTTATTGCTGAAAAAGCCCTCGATGAGGACAGTATCGACCCTTCGTGCAATCAGGGCAAGATAGGCGGAGATGTGCCTGAAATGATCCACGCTCACCTTGACAAGAGCCACGTTACAGTTCATACATTTCCTGAATATCACCCTGACAATGCTATTTCAACATTCAGGGTGGATATCGACGTTTCAACCTGCGGAACTATCTCTCCGCTGAACGCATTGAATTATCTTATCGGCAGCTTTGATTCTGATATCATCACTATCGACTACCGTGTAAGAGGTTTCACCCGTGACGTTTTGGGAAAGAAGTTTTTTATCGACCATAAGATAACTTCTATTCAGGACTATATAGATAAAAATACGCTGACTAAATATGACGCCATAGACGTCAATGTTTACCAGTCAAACATTTTCCATACCAAACTTCTCATCAAAGATATCGACTTGCAGAATTATCTGTTCAAGCAGGACGTTTATGAGCTTACGCCTAAGCAAAGGCTTGACATCACAGACAGTCTGCGTAGAGAAATGATAGAGATCTACAGCGGCATGAACATATACTGATAAGGTAGTGATAGATTTGAACTTGACACAGAATAATGCACCTGTGTATGAGGCTTTGAAAAAACATATGAGAAACAGAGTGGTGCGTCTTGACGTACCAGGTCACAAGGGCGGAAGAATGAACAAGGAACTACGTGATTTTTTGGGCGTTGACTGCCTTAAATGCGATGTGAACTCCATGAAACCACTGGACAACCTTTGTCACCCTGTTTCTGTAATAAAAGACGCTGAAATGCTTGCCGCCGAGGCGTTCGGTGCTAAGCACGCATTCTTTATTGTAAACGGCACAACTGCCGCAGTTCAGACGATGATATTCGCAAGCTGCAAGGCAGGGGACAAGATAATAATGCCGAGAAACGTTCACAGAAGTGCTATCAACGCACTTGTTGTGTGCGGTGCAATACCTGTTTATGTAAATCCGGGCACTAACAAGCAGCTTGGAATCCCACTTGGAATGTCTGTTAAGGACGTTGAACAGGCTATCAAAGCGAACCCTGATGCAAAGGCTGTTTTGGTGAACAATCCAACGTATTACGGAATTTGTTCTGATATAATAAGTATCGTCAAGCTTGCCCATGAGCATGGTATGCTGGTGCTGGCGGACGAGGCCCACGGCACTCATCTGTATTTCGGTGAGGGTCTGCCTTGTTCTGCAATGGCGGCAGGAGCGGATATGGCGGCAGTTTCTATACACAAAACAGGCGGCAGCCTTACGCAGTCGTCACTGCTGCTGTGTGCTGACACAGTTTCAGAGGGTTATGTAAGACAGATAATAAACCTTACTCAGACCACAAGCGGCTCTTATCTGCTTATGGTTTCCCTTGACCTTGCAAGAAAAAATCTTGCACTTAACGGCAAGGAGCTTTTCAAAAAGGCTGTTGACTATGCCGACTATGCAAGGGAAGAGATAAATAAGATAGGCGGTTATTACGCTTTCGGACGGGAGCTTGAGAACGGCGATGATATTTTCGCTTTTGACAGCACAAAGCTTTCCGTTCACACAAGGGCCATGGGACTTGCAGGCGTTGAGGTCTATGATATTCTCCGTGACGATTATGACATTCAGATAGAGTTCGGCGATATCGGAAATATACTTGCTATAGTTTCCGCAGGTGATAGAGAACTTGAGATAGAGCGTTTCATATCTGCACTTTCTGAGATAAAAAGGCTTTATTCAAAAGACCCGTCGGGAATGTTCGACCATGAGTATATCAACCCTATCGTTGAGATACCGCCGCAACAAGCTTTCTACAGCGAGAAAAAGTCTGTGCCTATAGAAGAAAGCAACGGCATGATATGTGGAGAGTTTGTAATGTGCTATCCGCCGGGAATACCTATCCTTGCACCGGGAGAGAAAATAACTTCCGACATACTTAATTATATCGCATACTGTAAAGAAAAGGGCTGTTTCCTTACAGGTACGGAGGATCTTGAGATAAACAACATAAACGTAGTAGTAAATTCATAGAGAGGGGACACATTTTATGGATCTTTGGTTTACTGAAAAACATACGGACGATGTTAATTTCAGCATTCGTGTAAAAAAGCAGCTGTATTCTAAAAAAAGCTACTATCAGGAAATAGACGTTTTTGATACCTATGAGTTCGGCAGAGTATTGGTGCTTGACGGCTTTATAATGCTTACCGAGAAGGACGAGTTCATTTATCATGAAATGGTAACGGCAGTGCCTATGGCGGTCAATCCTGAGATAAAAAAGGTGCTTGTTATCGGTGCAGGCGACGGCGGAACTATCCGTGAGCTTTGCAGATATAACACTATCGAGAAGATAGATATGGTTGAGATAGACGAGCAGGTGGTGAACGTGTGCAAAGAGTATCTGCCGCAGACGGCCTGTGCCTTTGACGACCCAAGGCTCACGCTCTATATTGAGGACGGTCTGAAATTCGTTCGCCGCAAGGAAAATGAATATGACCTCATAATAGTTGACTCCACCGACCCTTTCGGACCGGGAGAGGGACTTTTCACAAAGGAATTTTACGGCAACTGCTCAAAGGCTCTCACCGACTGCGGAATACTTATAAACCAGCATGAGAGCACATATTATGATTCTTATGTGGATATGGTAAAGCGTACCCATAGAAGAATAGGCAGTGCTTTCCCAGTTTCAATGGTCTATCAGGCTCATATCCCGACTTATCCGTCAGGTCATTGGCTTTTCGGCTTTGCGTCGAAAAATCTTCACCCTATATATGACCTTAAAGCCGAAGAGTGGAAAAAGTTCGGCATAAAGGCAAGATATTATAACACAGAACTTCACAAGGGCTGTTTTGCACTGCCAAATTACGTCCTTGACGTACTTGAGGACTGTGACTAAAGGAGAAAAGTATGGAAAAGAATGTTCATACCTTTATAGGCTGTGACTGTGAATATGATGACGCAAAGATGGTCCTTTTCGGTGCACCATATGACAGCACGACTTCATTCAGACCCGGCACAAGATTTGCAAGCTCTGCAATGCGTAATGAGAGTTTCGGCATAGAAACTTACTCACCGTATCAGGATAAGGACCTTCTTGACGTAAACGTCTTTGACAGCGGCGACCTTGAGCTGCCATTTGGCAATCCTGAGGGAGCACTTAGAGATATCCATGACCGCACTGCTGAAATACTTGACGACGGCAAGATACCATGCATGATAGGCGGCGAACATCTGGTGACGCTTGGTGCTGTGAGAGCGGTGGCTGAGAAATATCCTGATCTGCATATCGTTCACTTTGACGCCCATGCCGACCTGAGGGACGATTATCTTGGCGTGAAAGAATCTCATGCCTGCGTGCTCCACAGATGTTGGGATATCGTAGGCGACGGAAAGATATATCAGTTCGGTATCAGGAGCGGCGACAGGGACGAGTTCAAGTTTGCAAAAGAGCATACTTTCATGGAAAAGTTCGGCTTTTTCAGACTTGACAGCATAGTGAAAAAACTTCAGGGCAAACCTGTTTACTTTACCCTTGACCTTGACGTGCTCGACCCTTCAGAGTTCCCGGGAACGGGTACTCCTGAGGCAGGGGGAGTTACTTTCAAAGAGCTTATGTTCGCAGTGGAGGAAGTTGCAAAGCTCAATATCGTGGGCTTTGATGTGAACGAGCTTTCACCTGTGTACGATCAGACAGGACGTTCAACGGCACTTGCCTGCAAGCTGCTGAGAGAGATACTTTTGTATTTTTATAAATAAAAGGGGAAAACATGGGATTATTTGATATTTTTAAGAAAAAGAATACTGACGCCAATGTGCAAAATGAATCAGCTGAGGAAACTTTAGACCACGAAACAGAACTTAAAGTTGCCGAGCAGGCACTTAAAGCTGTTGAGAAAAAGACGTTAACACCTTGCGTGAGGCTAGAACTTGTGGATAATAGACCCTCTATTTTTGAGAGCAAGGTTGGCGGAATGGGCTATGTTCCACATGACGGCACTATTCCAGAGGACAAAAAAGGCAGACAGTTAAGGCTGCTGGCTCAGATAGTTTGTTCGCAGGTGACTGATATTGAGGAGTTTCCAAAAAGCGGCTTATTGCAGTTTTGGATATTAAATGATGATGTTTACGGAATGTCATTAGATGATATTGCTTGTCAAGACACGTTCAGAATTATTTATCACAAGGATATTGACAAGACCGTTACTGAGGAAGAAGTCAAAGTCAAGTTCAAGGAAAACGGACTTGACGGAGAGTACAGTATGCCGGTAAATGGCGAGTTTGGTTTGAAATTCACTTCAAGTGCTGACGTTATGAGCGAATCTGACGTTAGGTTTGAGAAGATGTTTTGTGAGTACTATAATGCTGCTCAACCGAAAAAGAAAATAAATTCTCTTATGGACATGGATATCGCTCCTGCTGATGAGATAGAGGCTTATGAGCAGAACTTTCAGAACGCTTATGGTCATAAGATAGGTGGCTATCCTGCTTTTACGCAGTGGGACCCTCGTAATGAAGATACCAAGTATGACTTTTTGCTTTTGCAGCTTGACAGCGATTTCGGCAATGGCGATGAGAAGATAATGTGGGGAGATGCAGGTATCTGCGGATTTTTTATAAACAGACAAAGGCTTAAAAATCTCGATTTTGATGATGTTATTTATAATTGGGATTGCGGTTGATAATAATTAATTCAGAAAGGAATGATCTAATATGTCAAGAGCATTGATAATCGGTGCAGGCGGAGTTGCAGGTGTAGTTATACACAAGTGCTGTCAGAACAGCGATGTATTTACTGATATCTGTATCGCCAGCAGAACAAAGTCAAAGTGCGATAAATTCAAGGAGGAACTTCAGGATAAGACAAAGACAAATATCACAACTGCACAGGTGAACGCAGACAACGTGCCTGAGCTTGTGGCTCTTATGAAAGAATATAAGCCTGATATTTGTATCAACGTGGCTCTGCCTTATCAGGATCTCCATATCATGGACGCTTGTCTTGAGTGTAAAGTAGATTATGTTGACACAGCCAACTATGAGCCTGAGGATACCGCAAAATTTGAATACAAGTGGCAGTGGGCTTACAGAGAAAGATTTGAAAAGGCTGGTATCACAGCACTTCTCGGCTCAGGTTTTGACCCAGGTGTAACAGGCGTTTTCTGTGCATATGCTCAGAAACATTATTTTGACGAGATAAACTATATTGATATCCTCGACTGCAACGGCGGTGACCATGGTTATCCATTCGCCACAAACTTCAACCCTGAGATAAATATAAGAGAAGTTTCCGCAAAGGGTTCTTATATTCAGGACGGCAAGTGGGTAGAAACTGAGCCAATGGAAATAAAGAGAGTTTATAATTTCGATCAGGTGGGCGAAAAGGATATGTATCTTCTCCACCACGAAGAGCTTGAATCACTGGCTCTCAATATCAAGGGTATCAAGAGGATACGTTTCTTCATGACATTTGGTCAGAGCTATCTTACACACCTTAAATGCCTTGAGGACGTGGGTATGACTTCTATCGAGCCTATCGACTTTGAGGGCAAGAAGATAGTACCTCTCCAGTTCCTTAAAGCAGTTCTTCCTGACCCTGCATCACTTGGCCCAAGAACAAAGGGCAAGACAAATATCGGCTGTATCTTCCAAGGCAAAAAGGACGGCAAGGACAAGACCTACTACGTTTACAACGTCTGCGATCATCAGGAGTGCTATAAGGAAGTCGGTTCACAGGCTATCTCTTATACAACTGGCGTGCCTGCAATGATAGGTGCGATGATGATACTCACAGGCAAGTGGAAAAAGCCGGGCGTTTATAATATCGAGGAGTTCGACCCGGATCCATTCATGGACGCACTGAACAAATGGGGTCTGCCTTGGACAGAGAACTTTGACCCTGTTCTGGTAGACTGATAAATGGAGAGCAAAAAATGAAAATAGAAGAGGCTTTTGCAAGATATCTCGGACAAGAGGTGCTTGTGTATACAGTTTCGCAGGGAGGTTCGCTCTCGTCAGTTATCGACTGCACCCTTGAAGAGATAGGCGACGGCTGGGTGAGAGTTACTCAGGGTGACGACAAGAACGAAAGTATCGTGAATACAGCTAATATTATCAGGATAAGAGAGTATCCACGAAACAAAAACGGCAAAAAGAAAATGGTTTTTGATTAAAGGTGAGAAAAAATGAAAACCAAAACTAAAAAAATGATAGCACCTGTAGTGATAGTGGCTATGATATCTATTTACTATATAGCTATCGGCGTTATCTTTGCATACATGAACGGCGTGCCGACTCTTGCGAAGATAATCGCCTTGGTAGTCCCTGCATTGCTGACAGGCGTTGCAATAACGGTGCTTGTGCAAAGAATAAAGGAAATAAAGAAAGGCGAAGACGATGATCTTAGTAAATACTGACTACATTTCAGGCAAAAAGCTTGAAATGCTTGGACTTGTAAAGGGTTCTACTATCCAGACTAAAAATGTGGGCAAGGATATCATGCAAGGCTTTAAAAATCTTGTTGGCGGCGAGCTTACTGCTTATAATGAGATGATGAATGATGCAAGAGCACTAGCTACCAAAAGAATGGTCGCAGAGGCTGAACAAATGAATGCCGACGCAGTTGTGAATATTAGATACGCATCTTCCGCCATTGCGGCAGGTGCAGCTGAGGTCATTGCATACGGCACAGCAGTAAAATTTACGGGGGACGAATAAATGATATTGATGATCGATGACGTAAAAATGGTAAATGCTGACCAGTTTTATCCATATATCAGCAAAGCACTGGCTCATGATACTGACTCTATCATGAATGACGATAAGCTTTATGAAAAGCTTTGCGAGGTGGACGAGCCTCTTGAGATCATGGTGCATGACTTTGACGATATCCCTAAGGAGAGCCTTGAATTTGCAAAAGGCGTTCTCAGCGTTTTTATGGACGCACGAATGAAAAACAAAAATATCACGGTCAGATTTGTAAACGAAGATTCTTATAAGTGATCCACGGAGGAAAGGAATGTTTGATATTTCAAAGGTAAAGACACCTTGTTATGTTGTTGACGAGGCGGAGCTTTATCATAACCTGACGATACTTGACTGGGTGATGATGAAAACGGGCTGTAAAATACTTTTGGCACAGAAAGCATTTTCAATGTACAGCACCTATCCAATGATATCCCAGCATCTGAAAGGCACTACTGCCAGCGGCCTTTATGAGGCAAAGCTTGGCAGGGAGGAGTTTGACGGAGAAGTTCACGTTTATTCGCCTGCATATACTGAAACGGACATGAAAGAGCTTGTGCAGATATGCGACCATATCGTGTTCAACTCCCCTAAACAGTGGCAGAAATTCAAGGGTATCGTTGAAAACAGCGGCAGAAAGATATCCTGCGGAATAAGGTGCAACCCTGAGTATTCCGAGATAGAAACGGATATCTACAACCCGTGTTTTAAAAATTCAAGACTGGGCACAACTCTCGATAATTTTGACGATAGCCTTATTAAGGGTATCGAGGGACTGCATTTTCATACAATGTGTGAGCAGGGTTCTGACGTGCTTAAAAGAACTATCCCGCACATTGAGGAGAAGTTCGGAAAGTATCTTTACAATATGAAATGGATAAATCTTGGCGGCGGTCATCACATAACCCGTGAGGACTATGACCTTGAGACCCTTGTGGAGTGCGTAAACTATCTTCAGGATAAATACGGCGTTCAGGTCTATCTCGAACCGGGCGAGGCTGTTGCACTCAATGCAGGATATCTTGTTTCAGAGGTGATAGACACGGCTAAAAACGGCATGGATCTTGCTATCCTTGACGCATCAGCAGCCTGTCATATGCCTGACGTTCTGGAAATGCCTTACCGACCGAATATCATCGGTTCAGGGCAGGCAGACGAAAAGCCTTACACCTATCGCCTTGGCGGTCCGACCTGCCTTGCAGGAGATATAATCGGTGACTATTCCTTTGACGAGCCTCTTAAAGAGGGGGACAGGCTTGTTTTCTGCGATATGGCTATATATTCCATGTGTAAGAACAATACGTTCAACGGAATGCCTTTGCCGTCTATTTATCTTCATAAGCTTGACGGCAAGCTGGAGCTTGTAAAAGAGTTCGGATATGACGATTTCAAAATGAGATTATAATAAAAAGCGGTCTGATTTTCGGTCAGACCGCTTTGTTTTTCTATTTAATTTATGCAAGGCAGTGTTTTTCTATCTCTTTCATGACGCTGTTGTCATTGTTTGAACCTGTCATGAAATTCGCTACCTTATTAATGGATTCATGAGCGTTTGACATTGCAAAGCTGTAGTAAGAATTGTTCAGCATATCGACGTCATTGAGATAGTCGCCGAATGCCATAGTTTCTTCGTAACTTACACCCATGCGGTTCTCGATAGTCTTGAGAGCGGAACCCTTTGTTACGCCCTTGTTCATGATATCAGTCCAGTATTTGCCTGAGAGCTGCACGTTGAAATCATCTCCGAAACGCTCTGCAAGCTTGACGTATCCGTCATTTTCAATGCCGCTTTCTTCAAAAACAGCTATCTTGAAAATATCATCGTCAACAAGAGTGAGATCTTTCATGTTCACCTGATTTACATAATATGAGCGAACTTCCTTGTTCTGCGATTCATTCTTAGCATTGTTCCAAGTGCCGTTTCTTCCGCACAGCAGCACCATAAGGTCATGTTCACGGCAAAATCTTACAACTTCTTTGACTGTTTCTTTAGGCAAAACGGAAACTGAAAGCAGCTTTCCTTTGTCAACAACATATGCACCGTTGTCGCATATAAATGTCATATCGTCAATGTAGTCAGAGAACTGGTTCTTTATCGTGCAGTAGCTCCTGCCGCTGGAAATAACGAATCTGATATTCTTTTCAAAAAGCCGCCTTACCACATTGTCAAAGTTTTCTGGCAGCTGTTTGTTATCGTCAAGCAAAGTGCCGTCCATGTCTGTTGCAATAAGTTTAATCATCATGATCCTCCGTGGTTTTCGTTATGCTCGGACATTCATATTATATTATATTTCAAAATCTTTTTCAATTATTTTTGATTTTTATCAGAAAACTTTGTCGATTTCAATATATTTATTTCATATAAACAAAAGCACATTGAGATTATTGTACAATTTAGCTAAATATCAAGGTAACGCCGTACATATCTGCTTTGTATAAGTCTTGCTTGTTTTAGAAACAAATACTGTAAATTCATTTACATAAATATTACAAAAGTGAAAAATAGCTGAAATTTGAGCTGATTTTGTTGACATTAAGGAGCAATGGGAGTAAAATATACTTTGTTCAAGGGGTAAAGCTTTAAAAACGCACTTGATTTGGCAAAAGTTTTGTATATTTCACTGAAAAGACTATATTATGCTTGACTTTTATCAGAAAAAAATATACAATATTCTTTGTGACTGAATAAAGCGAATTGAAAAGGAGATATAAATGAATAAGGTTATAACTAAGATCCGCAGCGGATTGGGCGGCTACCTGAAGGATAACATCTTGTTTCTGACATTTGTATTTGCGTCAGTTCTGAACGGATTTCTCCTCAGGGCGTTCACAGTAAAATTCAATTACAGCCAGATAAAACCGCTTATTGCTGACTTTGCGGTAATACTGCTGCTTGCTCTCATATCTTATGTGTTCAAAAAACCGAGAAAGCAGTTTGTCTATCTTTTGATACTGACAATAATTTTCTCTATACTTTGTACGGCGAATTCAATTTATTATACAAACTATAAATCATTCATCTCAGTGTCACTTGTTTCCACGGCATCACAGCTGGGCGGAGTAATGGACGCCGTTACTGAGAATATCATGGAGCCTAAGGATCTTATCTTCCTGTGGGATATTCCTGCTATCATAGTGGTATATATACTTATCAAAAGAAGAACAAGAGATTATATCACTCAGGTAAAGGAAAAGAGAAAACGCCGCAGATATGCACTTGGAACATTCTGCGTTTCTATAGGTCTTGCGGGTATCTTCTGCTCAACACTTACCGGTACTGATTATTCAAGACTTGCAAAACAGTGGAACAGAGAGTATGTTCTCGGAACTTTCGGACTGTATACATATCAGTTCAGCGACGTTATATCCTGCACTCATGCGAAGATAAACATGATGTTCGGATATGAGGAAAGCGAAGAGGTTTTCAATAAGTTTTATGACGATAAGTCTAAGACTGAGGAAACCGAAGAGAAGAGCAATAAATACACCAATATATTTAAGGGTAAGAACGTTATCGTTATCCACGCAGAGAGTTTCCAGCAGTTCTGTATGGATACATATATAAATGGTGAAGAGCTTACGCCAAACATGAACAAGCTTGCAAGAGAGGGACTTTATTTCTCTAACTTCTATGCTCAGGAGAGCGTTGGAACAAGCTCAGACAGTGAGTTCACATTTGCGTCGTCCCTTATGCCTGCCTCAAGCGGCACAGTTGCTATCAACTATTGGGACAGAGATTACACCACAACTCAGAAAATGCTGAAGGCAAAGGGCTATTATACTTTCAGTATGCACGGCAACAACGGCTCATACTGGAACAGACTCAACCTTCACCATTCGCTGGGCTATGATGATTTCTTTAACTACAATACCGACTTCAATATTGATGAAACTATCGGTCTTGGTCTGTCGGATAAATCATTCTTTAGACAGGCAGTGCCTAAGATACAGAAGATAAATAAGGATCATGACAAATGGTATGGTGCGTTCCTTATGCTTACGAACCATACGCCGTTTACAGATATCGAGCGTGTGAGCGACTACGAAGTTGACTTCAAGTACAAGATGTACAACGAAGAGGACGGTATGTATGAGGAAAAATCAGCACCGTTCCTTGAGGGCACAAAGCTTGGTTCATATTTCAAGTCAGTTCACTATGCCGATCAGGCTATCGGTCAGTTCATGAATGACCTTGACAATGCAGGACTTCTTGACAACACAGTTGTCGTTATCTACGGCGACCATGACGCTAAGATAAAAGCGGAAGAGTATGACAGATACTTTAACTATAATCCTTTCACCGATTCTGTGCTTACAGAAGATGATGAGGGTTATGTTCCTGTTGATGATTTCTACTATAACCTCAACAGAAAAGTACCTTTTATAATCTGGTCAAAGGACGGCGGCTATGAGCCGACAGAGGTCAAGCAGATAATGGGTATGTATGATGTTCAGCCAACACTTGGAAATATGTTTGGTTTCTCAAATGTATACGCACTTGGTCATGACATTTTCTCTGTAGCTGACAATGAGGAAAACGTTGTTATCTTCCCGAACGGCAATTTCGTTACAGATACCGTTTATTATGACAGCCAGAAGAATACATACTTCGATTTGACAGGCTACAGCAACGTTGCCACGGCGGTGTCATGCAATCAGGTCTATAAGGATAATCCAAACCCTGTGTACATGGACGACGACCAAGGTCTTTTCAAGACAACTGTGAACGAGATGTACAGTCAGGACGCCTGTGACGCACGAATAAATGACGGCGTTGTGGACGAGGATTATATCAGCAATTATTCTAATTATGCAGAGGAGCGAATAAATATCTCCAACGCCATAATCTACTATGATATGATCTACAAGACCGACCACGGTTTCAGCGACAACAATATGAACGGTGACAGTTCATCAAAGGGTGCAAACTCAGTATTCGCACCGCCTGAAAACAAGAGAACATTCGGCAGACACGCCGCATAGTAAAAACGGAGCAGGGTAAAGCACTCTGCTCCGTTTTGTTTGTTCTAAAAAAGCATAAAAAAAAGACTAGCCAGGCTAGTCGATTTTTTGGAATATTCAAGCATTAAGCTCTTTCAACCTTACCTGAACGCAGGCATCTTGAGCAAGCGTAAATGTGACAAGGAGTGCCGTTTACAACAGCTTTAACTCTCTTTACATTTGGCTTCCAAGTTCTGTTTGATCTTCTGTGTGAGTGTGATACCTTGATTCCGAAAGTAACGCCCTTACCGCAGATTTCGCATTTTGCCATTACGCTGCACCTCCTTTACCCTTAAAAATGCAATACTATTATTCACAATATTAAATATTATAGCATAACTGAAAAGAAATTGCAAGAGCTTTTTGAGATTTTTTTTGAAATTTCCGTAAAATCGTATATATTTATAGTTTTCGATTAAAAATAAAGACAAAATGCCTTGAAATTTCATTGAAAATAGTGTATAATTACATTTATGATTTGTGAAATATTATAAGCCGACACCAGTGAAGTGTCTTATTTGTGACGATAGGAGGTCATATAGATATGGATCCGCAGAAAATTCTTGATTATGGTGCAAAGCTGATCGTAATTTTTATGTGTATACCGATACATGAATACGCTCATGCATGGGCAGCAACAAAACTGGGCGACGACACTCCACGCTATCAGGGTAGGCTGTCACTTAACCCACTTGCACATCTTGACCCTATCGGTGCATTGTTTATATTCTTTGTAGGTTTTGGCTGGGGTAAGCCTGTTCAGGTGAATCCTATCAGATTTAAGAATTATAGAAAAGGCATGGCACTGACTGCTGCTGCCGGCCCTATCTCAAATATCATTATGGGACTTATCGGAATCGTGCTTTATAAGCTTTTCTATGTGCTTTATATCGTGCATTATACTATATCTCTGTATTATGTGTCCCTTATACTTTATTACTTTACGGCAATAAACGTTGGACTTGCTGTGTTCAATCTTATCCCTATCCCGCCTCTTGACGGTCAGAAGATACTGTCTTATTTTACAAGCAGTAAGGTAGACCGATTTATGGCTCAGTATCAGAACTATATCTCTATAGCTTTTATCCTCCTTGTTATCACAGGTGTGCTCGACAAACCTATAGGCTGGCTGCAAAGCGGTATGTTCTGGATAATGGATAAGCTTACATTCTGGGTCGACCCGATACTCAATGCAATATTTTTAAAATAAAACTGTTCATGAAAGGAAAAACGTAAATGAGTGCTGCACAGTTCAAGCTGGATATGTTTGAAGGACCGCTGGATCTGCTCCTTCACCTTATCAGCAAGCACAAATTGAATATTTACGATATTGAGATATCTCTGCTCCTTGAACAGTATATGGACTATATCAACGACCTTGACCACGAGGACTATGAGGACGCTGCCGACTTTCTTGAAATGGCAGCCCGTCTTATTTACATAAAGACCTGTTCACTTTTGCCCCATGATGAGGAGTCAAAGGAGCTTAAAAAAGAGCTTGAGGGAAGAATAATCGAGTATTCTTTGTGCAAACAGGCGGCTCTCACGCTCCGTGATGATTATGTGGGCGATCTTGTGTTCGTCAGAGCAGCCGTAAAACTGCCTGTGAACAAGACCTATACCCGTGAGCATGACCCTCAGTGCCTTTATGACGCATACATGGGTATATCTAAAAAAGCCCATAACAGCGTGCCGCTAAAGGCAAAAATGTTTGAGCCTATCGTTTCGCATAAGATAGTTTCAGTTACATCAAAGATAATCCATGTGCTCAAAAGGCTTTATAAGCACGGCGAGTGCGATATGGGAGATCTGTATGACGGCATGACGGAGAAGAGTGAGAAGGTCGCAACTTTTCTTGCTATACTTGAGCTGACAAAATCAGGCAGGATATTTTTAAATGACGATAATTCAAAGATATTCTTTAACCGTGCGTCAAAGAATAAAAAGGTCGAGTCGGATTTTGACAAGCCTGTTGTCATAGAAAATGAAACAGCAGAAGAGGTCACAGCCGAGCCTGAATCTATAGAAAATATACTTAATGATGAGCCGACTGAAAATGTTCAGGAGGAAGATACAGAACCTGAGGTCACTGTTCAGCCGAAACGTCACGCTGCTGCAAAGTCGGAACGAATTTCAAATGAAGTGGTCGCAGCCTATGCACCAATAAAGTCTGCCCGGGAGGTCATGGCTGAAATGGAAAAGATATCCGAGAAAATAGATAGTGTTACGGTACATACTGAAACTGTGGCGACGAAGGTGGAGAGCGAGCCTGACCCTATTGACGAGGCTGCACTGGAAGAAATAAGGCTGCTTGAGCAGCTTGCGGATATCACCCCTGATACAGTGTTCAAGCCTAATTACTGGGCAAAGAGAAGATACTATTGGGGATATTCACCTGTTGGCGATGACGGCGGAAATAATTATTGGCGTTACGGATAAAATACGAGAAGGAATAGACTATGGAACTTTCAAATATACAGGCAGCTGTGGAGGCTGTGCTCTTCGCAAGCGGCGAACCTGTGGAGAGCGAGAAACTCTGTGAGGCGGTTGGTATCGTCAAGGAGCAGCTTGACGAGGCTTTGGACGCCTTGGCTGAGAAATACAACAAGGCTGAAAGCGGGATTGCTCTGCTGAACCTGAACGATTCATATCAGCTTGCCACAAAAGAAGAGCTTGCACCTTTTATAAAGGCGGCTCTTGAAATAAAGAAAAATTCTGTCCTCAGCCCTGCGGCAATGGAGGCACTGACGATAGTTGCATATAATCAGCCTGTAACAAAGGGCTTTGTGGAGCACGTCAGGGGAGTTGATTCGTCAGGTGTTGTTAATTCACTGGTGGACAAGGGCTTGCTTGCTGAGGCTGGCAGACTTGACCTGCCTGGCAGACCTATCGCATACAAAACTACAGATAATTTTCTTCGCTGTTTCAGGCTGTCAAGCCTTGATGATCTGCCTCCTATCCCTGATAAGCAAGAGCAGATAACCATTGACGACATCACAAAAGAAGACGAAATAGAAGAATAAAAAATGACCGTGAGGGGAGATGATAGCGATAATTGTGTTATGGATACTGCTTGGTATTATAGCAGTTATTGTTATCCTGCTGCATTTTTCCCTTACTGCACATATCGACCTTGATAAAAAGGGCTTTGAACTGCGAGTGCGGTATATGTTTTTTGACATTTACCCACGAAAGCCTAAAAAGCCGAAAGCAGAGAAATCGTCCAAGAAGTCTGAACTGCCTGAGGACAGTTTTGATGATTTTGAAGAGTTTGACGATGACATAGAAGAAAGCTTGCCGACTGTACCAACGACCGACGAAAAGCCTGTTGAGGCAGCGGTCGAAAAGTTTGCAAGCGAAGTGCAGAACGAGGCGGTAACTGAAAGTGAGGTCACTGGTGAGCCTGAGAAAGAAGTTCCAGAGGTTGAAAGCACTGATGCTCAGGAGGAGCATGAAGATGTTCCTACCACGGCGGACAAGCCTGAGAAAATAGTTGTCAAGCAGGAAAAGAAGAGCCTTGCAGGAAAGCTTTTTCACAAGAAAGACAAGGGCGAAGAAAAGTCAAAGCCAAGGACAAAGAAAAAGAAGAAAAGCAGCAAGCTTGATGAGCTGAAAGCTAAATATAAAACCGTAAAGCCGTATATCCCAATGGGCTGGAAATATTTCCGAAAGCTTTTGAAGGCAGTGCGTTTTACCGACACCAAGATAATTCTTGATGTGGGCAAAGAGGACGCATATGACGCCGCAATGCTTTATGGAAAGGTACAGGCAGGTCTGTTCAACGGCATTGCAATGCTGGCTGGTATCTTTACCGTCAAGCTGAAAAAAGCAGATGTAAACTGCGTCTTTAATGAAAAGACGTTCGGTTATGACGTTCATACTTTAGTGAGAGTAAGACCAAGCACTATCATAGCTATAGGCTTTTGTATGGGCGTGAATTTTCTGAAAATATATCTCTCAGGCAGACGAAAGAAAAAGCGTGCTGCCAAACGCCGTAAAAAAGAGCTTGCGGCAAAAGCAAATGAAATAAAGGTAACAAATTGAAATACGAAAGGTTGAGAAAAAATGAGCGAGAGCACAAAGATCGAAGGTCTTGTTAAGACCGCAATGGACAAAGTTCGTGAAATGGCTGACTGTGAAACTGTTATAGGCAAGCCTATTGTTACAGCAGACGGCACTACAATAATCCCAGTATCGAAAATATCGGTGGGCTTTGCGTCAGGCGGTTCTGACCTGCCAACAAAGAGCACAAAGGAAACTTTCGGCGGCGGTTCAGGCGGCGGAGTAACTATCCAGCCTATCGCATTTATCGCAGTTTATAAGGGCGAAGTAAAGCTTTTGCAGCTTTCAATGAACGCAACAAAGGAAAATGCCATAATCAATATGGTGCCTGAGGTCATTGACAAGATAACTGATTTTCTCGGCAAGAAGTCTGATGATGAGGACGCAGACGAGGAATAATTTTACTGAATTTTAAAAGCACAAGTGAGCAAACTAATCCTTGAAATTGATTTTAAGGGTGTGGTTTGATTGAAAAGCGTGGCGGTATTTATATGTACGGTCATGATGATGTGCTTTTGCTGCATGAATGTCAGTGCTGACGATCTCAGCGAGATATCGGCAAAAAGTGCCATTGTAATAGACGGCGAAACAGGTGACGTGCTTTTTGAAAAGAACGCCTATGAGCGGCTGCCTATGGCGAGCACAACAAAGATAATGTCAGTGCTGATTGCACTTGAAAGCGGCGACCTTGACGAACAGTTTGTGGTAGACAGCGAGGCGATAATGGTCG
>OHVO01000452.1_pt1 | contig 18521 bp, 9 predicted proteins | sample 1579371 | NCBI WGS metagenome assembly OHVO01 (sample SAMEA3882557, study PRJEB24775) | human gut metagenome | biome: human-associated habitat; feature: intestine environment; material: feces | place: Netherlands | collected 2009/2010 | reverse complement strand
ACGCCGTTTTCACCCGCCTGCCAGCCGGAATCCGGCTGCACGGCGAAGCTCCCGAACAGGTACATCGCTTCGATGTTCGTCTCATAGCTGACGCAGTTCATAAGCGTCTCTGTGACCTCGCCGCTTCCGTAATAATAGCCGTTAAACACGTCATACGTCTGCTGAGACTGAAAATAGTCCAGCTCCAGCACAATTTCATTTTTGCCTTTTTGCGCCAGCGCGGCAATATTCCCGCGCACGAACGAGCGGTCAAGAATACCCTGCTCAGTCAGGTCGAGTTCTGTACCGTTCACAGATAGTTTTGTGTGTTGGAGCGTTTCCAACTCCAATGTCAAATCATCCGGCAGGTGATCTGCCGCAAACGCATAGCGCAGCCAGAGCTTCCGGTTCGTTTTCTCCCGCAGCAATCGCTCGGAGATATACGGGATCGGCAGCAGCTCGGTATATGTCTTGCCGTCATAACTCAGCGCCGCCATATCCAGCGTCAGACTGTTCTGTACCGGCGCGGACCGCGTCCATTTCCCGCCCAGCTCCATTGTTTCGGCAATGGGGCTTTTTTGCGCCTGCGGCATCGCGGAATCGTTCTGCGTGAGAAGCACAGACTCACCGGGTGCGAGATGCAGCTTTGCTGCGATCCCGTCTGTCGTCTTTTCAAAAGCAACGGATTTCGTTTTATGTGTCAGCAGATCGTATGCCTCCACGCCCGCAAACGGAAGTTTTACAGACATGTCAGCTGTGTCCGTTTCAGACAGATTGACCGCAAACAGAAAATTTCCATCCTCCGCAAAGCGGAGCGTGCAGCGCACATCGCGGTTTGCTTCCGGCAGAAGCGCACGTTTCTGCACAAGCTCATCCCACGTCAGATTCGCTTGCAGGAAACTGAGATCGGCAAGCTCGCCGTCGATGCGCGTGGGCTTCCGTCCCGCCAGCATCAGCCGCCCGCCCTGCGAGAGATAGTCCTTCAAAAGCGCGGCGGTACTGCTGTCCAGCGTGTCGCAGTCGGGAATCACAACGAAGGAATAGGTACACTGTCCAATGGTCAGCCTGCCGTCCTTGACGCTGCCGTACTTCTCCATCAGTCGCTCGTCGCCGTAGTGATGGCCGATGCCAGCCGCGCCGAAGCGCTCAATGAGCATGTTGAACGGTTCGCCCACACTGCGCACCGACGCTTCATCGTTCGCGCGGTCAAACATCAGATAGGCTGAATGTATCGGATGGACAATCAGCACGTCCGCCTGTTCGCGGCTGTTGGCAAGCAGATAGCCCAGTTCCGTGAAATAGTCGTCGAATGTCTTTAATTCATCCGTCCACGGATTGTGCTCCGAATAAAACGCCGGATAATCCCGCTTGCGCTGGCCGCGGATGGAATACGGGTACAGATGCTGGCACATGAGGTTTACGCCGTTCACATACTGCCATTCGGCGATGCGCTTGAGTTCTTTCGGCGTCACGTCCCAGCCCGCACAGGCAAACGTCTCCGTCAGCACCTGCTTTTTGCCAAGCTGCTGCGCGGCGGACGAGACCTGACGCGGGGCCAGCTCCGTGCCGATTTTGCGCCCCAGCCAGTCCACGCCCGGAATGCTCTCGTACTCATAAAACGGCATCACGCCTGCACAGCACCACATCTGCGTGTAAAGTTCGCTTTCCTCGACGGTGTGACCGGTCAGACGGCAGCTGTGTGACAGGCACCAGCGGTAAACGCGGCCCATGAAGTTTTCGGTATAGAGTACATTCATCAGCCGCCAGTAGCGGAAGCGGAAACCGGGTGCTTCTTCGCAGTCCACAAACAGCGCGCCCAGCAGATCAAGAATATCTGCGCCGTAGGCTTTTTGTACTCCGTCAGCAGCACCGGCGTGTAGGCCGTCTCATAACGGAAATACTGCGGCTCATCGGTGAAGAAGCCCGCAATGCCCTTGCCGAATTCCGCACCGAAGCGTTCAAAATACTTCTCGTGCGTCAGAGCAAGAAACGCATCCGTGATGCGCGGGTCAAGGATATCGACCGTGGAGGAATTCTGGCAGTCGTAGACGCAGAGATACTCTGAAATGCCGTTCGCCGCGCCGGTGATGCGGCGAATATGACCGTTTTCCAGCGTGTAAACGCCAAGCGCGGCTGCATCAAAGCCCGGCTTTTTCTCAAAGCGCAGATAATGCGCCCGGTTTTCCGGGTCTTCCAGCAGCTTGCCGCCGGCGAAGCCGCTCGGCCAGCCGTTTTCATCGTAGCACCACGCCTGCATCCCGCGCTTTTTCGCCTCGTCAACGGATGCCTCCACCGCACGAAACCAGTCCTCGCTCAGATACTCGGTTTCAAGTCCGCCCCGCGCGTGCATAAAGAATCCGCCCATGCCCGCGTCCTGCATCGCACCGATCTGCCGCCGCAGCTCGTCCGGCTCTAATTTGTCGTTCCAGCTCCAGAATGGAACAGGGCGACAAAAGACTGAAATCAGGTCAGTTGATTTCATTGTTATAGGCCTCCTTTGTGTCCGCTCGGTTCAGACGGTTTGCGCGATATTCACTCGGCGTAACTGCGTAGTGGCGCTTAAATACGGTGTAGAAATAGTTGGAATTTCCGAAGCCGGTTCGTTCCGCAATTTCGCTGATCGGCACGTCGGTCTGCTCAAGAAGTTCCGTCGCCTTATTCAGACGCAGACGGCGCAGATAGGCCGAAATGCTGCTGCCGGTGGCAGCCTTGAAAATATTCTGAATGTGCGACGCGGACAGACCGACATGATCGGCCAGCGCATCAATATTCAGCTTCGGATCGGCATAATTGCGCTCGATATAGCCGATGATCGCGTCAATATAGTTGCTTCGGTTGTCAATGCTGGCAAATGCACAGGAGACGTCCTGCACCAGATCCAGAAACAGCCGCTTGACTGCACGAGAAGACTCTGCACGCAGAGCCTCCGTGCGGAAGCGCGAGGAGTTATATTCCATCGTCACGGCATAGGCACGCTTGAACGTTGCGATATATTCAGAAACGCCTGCAATCAGCAGATCCAGCGTATACGGCACATCTGCTGTCGGTTCAAACCATGCGTCAAAGAAGCCCGCAAGCGCTGCAGCGGCATCGTCAAAGCGCTGGGTGCAGAGAGCTTGTACTACCTCACTGCGGATCTGCTCTGCCTGTGCCTTGCCAAAGGCCGGACGTGCATCCAGCTCTGTGCGGGAAACAAAGTGACCGGCGGGATAGAAATACAGCAGATCCAGCCGCTCGTTCAGTGTGCGGTAGGCTGCGGGAAGCTGATCGACGGCAGAAATTCCATTGCACCAGACGCCAGAGACGGAAAACTGCGCGGCTTCAGAGAACGCTGCGCAAAGCGTTTGGGCAAGCGTCTGCGTGTCTACCGTATCCGGCTGCTCACAGACAAGGAGGAACCGGCCCTGCAGCATATCGACCAATTCATAGCGTGTCCCCTGCGGCAGCGTCTTGTCCAGCTGCTCCTGCAACAGAAAATGCGTTCTGCGGTACGACATATTCTGATTGTCATCCGAAAGCTCCCGCTGCCGGAGCTGGAGCAGGAACAGCGCAAAGCCGGAATATTGCTCCAACTCGATGCCATTGTCGGAAAATTGCCGCCCGATGACAAAATCGCTGCTTCGGAGCGTAAAAAAGCTGCGGAGAATGGCGTGCTTGATATAGCTGTAGTTTTCGGCGTAGCGCTTTTCCGAAAGCGTATACTGCGTTTGAAGCGCAGCATATTCACGGTTGATACGGATTGTCAGATAGATGGAGATCAATACGGCGAATGCCACGATGCCCAGATAGAACAGCAAAAACCAGCGCGTCAGCGCACGGAGCTGTGATGAAATGGCCGAGTCGCTGATGCAGCTGATAAAATACAGGTCTGTATCGGCAGAGCGCGACCATGTGCAGATCGCATTCGCCTCCTGCACGACCATTTGGCCGCTTTCTGCGGCCCCGCCCAGCACAGCTTCGATCACGGCATCCGTCTGTTCCTGTTCCAGCAGCGTCATGCCGCTTGTGTAGGTCTGTCCGTTTGCATCCACGATCAGAAGCTGACGCTCCGTGCCGTTTGCCATACCGTAGCCGAGCTGCATCAGCCGCTCGGCGCTGATATTCGCAACAAAGAAGCCATTATAGCGATTGAGCGAGGTTCTGACCGGCAGAACATAACTGAAAACGGTTTTGTCGGAGGACGTGCTGCGGTAGCGAAGTTGGCGCATTGCCGGCTTTTGCGTCACACGGGACACAGCTGCAAGATTCCGAACGAACGCTGCGTCGAAAAAGTCATCCAGTGTACCAAATGATAACTGATAGGTGTTGCCATTGGCGTAGGCATAACAGATACAGTCTTCCTCTGCACAATAAATGTATACAGAGTCCAGCCATGACGACGCGCGCGTATAGGTTTGCAGCAGCTGCATGGATTGAATGACCGACAGGCTTTCTGTATCCATGGAGTAGATTAGCTGCAAAAGTTTCGGATCGCCGTTGAGTTGCGTGAGCATGGACGAAGCGGTGTCCTGCATGATGGAGGCGGAATAGCTGACGTTCGAGACAATATCCTGCTCTGCGAGATAGGACTGTTCCAGACTCCGTTTTTTGACGTTCTGATAAATGAGCAGAAAAACGAAGGATACCAGCAGCAGGCAGAAAACTAGAATGCCGCTGAGTACCTTAATAAAAAAGCTGTTCTTTCGATCGGTCGGAATATTGGACTTGATTAGCCGCACGAGTTGTCCTTCCCCCCTCTTCATGCAGAGCATTGCAACTATGCAGTTTCCACAAAGCGGATGGTGAAAACTATTTGCATACCTAAAAAATATCACAATCCCAACGCACATTTCAACATAATCATAAAAATTCAAAGTCGCGCTCAAAAATCAAAGTCCGCTTTCAGGGCAATTCAAAGCAATCGTGAGAATTCAAAGATTACAAATGTGCACCTCGCCACTATACTGAATTTAGCGAAAACGACAACGAGAAGACAGAGGTGGTTCGTATTGATGAAAGCAGAAACGAAAAAACAGGAACCAGGCACAATCCGCAGACGGTCTTCTTATAACCGGAGCTTGCGCAAGGATAACCGACAGCTGTTTTCCATGTGCGTGCCGGGCATCATTCTTCTGGCGCTGTTTGCGTATCTGCCAATGTTCGGTCTGGTGCTGGCATTCAAGAATTATAAATTCAATCTTGGCATCTTCGGAAGCGAATGGGTCGGGTTCAAGAATTTTGAGTTTTTCTTCACATCCGGTACCTTCGGACGGCTGATCCGCAATACGCTGGGACTGAACCTGCTGTTCCTGCTGTGCAACACGGTCATCACCGTTCTGCTGGCGCTTCTTTTATATGAGATCAACAGCCGCCACGCGATCAAGGCGTTCCAGACGGTGATCTTCCTGCCGTTTATCGTTTCATGGGTTGCCGCGTCGTATGCGCTCTACGCAAACCTCGCCGACGTCAACGGCATTGTCAACGGAATCCTGACGTTCTTCGGAAAAGAAACGGTTTCATGGTACACAACGCCAAAATGGTGGCCCTACATTCTGCTTGTCTGCTATCTGTGGAAGAACATGGGCTACGGCATTATTATTTATTACGGAAATCTGCTGTCGATCGACAAATCCTATTTTGAAGCGGCGCAGCTCGACGGCGCAACGCGCTGGCAGGTCATGTGGAAGATCTCGTATCCGTTCATCCGTCCAATCGTGACCATGTTCTTTATTTTGTCGCTTGGCCGGATCTTCAGCGCAGACTTCGGTATGTTCTATTATCTGACAAAGAACTCCAGCATGCTCTACAGTGTGACGGACGTGATCGACACCTATGTTTACCGCGCACTGCGCGTGACTGGCGATGTGGGTATGTCCACGGCCATCGGCCTGTGTCAGTCGGTTGTCGGCTTTATCATTCTGGTCGTAGCAAATAAGATCACGAAAAAAATCAACGGAGAGGGGACGCTGTTTTAATGAAAAAGAAAAACCGTATTGGAACAGTGTTCATCTATCTGATTTTCATCGTGCTCTGTCTTGCAATTCTGTATCCGTTTCTCTGTGTGCTGTCCGTGTCGCTTTCCAGTGCCGAGGACATCAAGCACTACGGCTTCCGTGTGATCCCGAAGCATCTGGATTTCTCCGCCTATTCCTATCTGTTCCGTGACAGTAAGATGCTCTGGCAGGCTTACGGCACCACGATTTTTGTCAGCGTCGTCGGAACGGCTATTGGCTGTCTGGTCACGAGCCTGTATGCCTATGCGATTTCGCGCACGACCTTCCGCTTGCGCGGTGTGCTGTCACTGTTCGTGACGTTTACGATGTTTTTCAGCGGCGGCATGGCGGCGCAGTACATCACATATGTCAAGCTGCTGAATCTGAAGAATTCCATCTGGGTACTGATTCTGCCGGGCGCGTTTTCCGCGATGAACACGATCATCATGCGTGCCTATTATGAAAAGCTGCCCTACAGCATGATCGAATCGGCCAAAATCGACGGTGCAAGTGAGTACCAGATTTTCTGGCGCATGATGTTCCCGCTTGCAAAGCCTGCGCTGGCCACTATCTGCCTGACACTGTTCGTCGCCTATTGGAACGCCTACTATGAGGCCATGATGTATATGGATACCGGCAATTATGTGACGATTCAGCTGCTTTTGCAGCGTATGCTGGAAAAGGTCGACTTTCTCAAGAATAACGCGTCTACGGGGCTGCTCGGCGCAGAAGCCGCAAAGCTTCCAGGCGAGGCCATGCGTATGGCAATGTGCGTGCTGACAGTCGCGCCGATGCTGCTGGTGTTCCCTCGCTTCCAAAAATATTTCGTCAAGGGTATGGCAATCGGATCTGTCAAAGAATAAAATCATTGACAGAACGGTATGACATAATAAAAATGAAAAGGAGAAACACAAATGAAAAAGTTCCTCGCGCTGCTGCTGGCGGCTCTGATGCTTCTGGCGATGTTCACCGCCTGCGCTAAGACTGCGACGCCCTCCCAGGAAGAAACCACCGCTCCCACCGAAACTGCGGAACCCGCCGCTCCCGCGGACGAAACTCCGGCTGACGCCCCGGCAGATGACAATCCCTTCGCAGAAGAAGTCACGCTGCACTGGGCATTCCCCGCGCTGCAGGACAGCTTCCCCGGCTTTGAGGCCATCAATGAGAAACTCAACGAGATCACAAAGGAAAAAATCAACGCCAAGATCGAGTTCGAGATGATCCCCCTCGGCGAGTACACCGAGAAGATGAACATGAAGTTCACGGCTGGCGAGGAATTTGATATCTGCTTCACCGGCGCATGGAACCCGTATCTGCCCGCCGTTGCGAAGGGCGCTTATGCCGAGTTGACGCAGGACGTTCTGGATAAGTACGCTCCTGACGTTGTCGCTGATCTCAACAGCGCTGTCTGGGATGCCATCCGCGTGAATGGCAAGCTCTACGGCATTCCGCTTCAGCAGATCTATGTCCGTCAGACCGGTATCCGCTTCAACACCGAGCTTCTGAACAAGTACGGCTTCGATCCCAGCACTGTCAAAACGCTCGACGATCTGGACGAGTATGCTGCGACCATCAAAGCCAATGAGCCGGATGCCGTTGTGATTTATAATTACGGTCATCTTATTTATGAAAATATGGTCAACTATCTTGGCTATGATGTGATCGTTTCCAATACGACGCCGGGTGTTGTTTACTATGCTGCCGAAACTCCCGTTGTCTTCAACCAGTTTGAGTCTGAAGAATTCAAGGCTCTGTGTGAAAAGATGCGCGAGTGGAATCTGGCGGGCTACTTTCCGACAGACGCCGTTACCGGTGCTGACTCTGTAGGTGAGAATGACATCCGTGCGATCGACACCGACCCGGCGCACAAGCCCGGCGGCGACATCACCGAAGGTCAGCTTCGCGGCTATGACATCACCGGCATTGCCTTCGGCGACTGCGCCATGACGACCGGCGCTGTGCAGGCGACGATCACCGCTGTCTCCGCAACCTCCAAGAACGTCGAGCGCGCTGTTGCGTTCATCAACCTCCTTGACTCCGATCCCGAAGTCCTGAACCTCATCTGCCACGGCATTGAGGGCACGGACTATGAATTCGTCGGCGACAAGGCTGACGGCCTCATCAAGCCCATCAGCGACTATCCCGGCATGCTGAGCTTCCTCGTCGGCAACGTCTTCAACGAGTACTACACCGACGCTTCTCAGGTCGGCACCTGGCCGGAAACTGCCGAGATCAACGCCAACGCGCAGGCCTCCTGCATCCTCGGCTTCGCATTCGACTCCGAGCCTGTTGCAACCCAGATCGCGCAGTGCTCCGCTGTTGTCGAAGAATATCTGCCCGCTCTCAACTGCGGCGCAGTCGATGTTGACAGCACGCTTGAAGCGTTCAACGCCGCTCTGAAGGACGCCGGCGTCGAGCAGATCATTGCCGAAATGCAGTCCCAGATCGACGCATGGCTGGCAACCAAGTAAATAAACGACCCCATCAGGATTTTTAGTCTGACTGACTGAAGGACGGGCAGGATGAGCCATCTCATTGCCTCATCCTGCCCGTTTTGTATGCAAATTCTTTGAGGATGGAGAGATTATGCCATGAAAAAAGCAATTTCCCTGTTCCTGGCGCTTGTCGTGCTTGTCAGCGTATTTGCCGGGCTCGGTATCACTGCCTATGCCGCAGATACGCAGGCGCTCTGGGTCGATCCGGTCAACGGCAGCGACAGCGCTGCCGGTACGCAGGTTGCCCCCTTCCAGACGATTGAAAAGGCAAAAGCCGCTGCCGCAGCACTGAGTGCAGGCGGTGATGTGACGGTATGGCTGCACGGCGGAACCTATCGTGTCAGCAATGCGATCACGTTCACCTCTGCCGACTCTGGCAAGAACGGCCATGTCATCACATATAAGGCCGTTTCCGGCGAGGTTCCGGTCATTTCCGGCGGCACGCCCATCACCGGCTGGACGATATATGACACACAGAAGAACATTTATGTCGCCGACGTTCCGGCTGCGGCAGTCAATTCGCGTCAGTTCTATGTGGACGGCGAGCACCAGACCCGCGCCATGACGGAACAGTCTCCCACAGACTGGACGCTGTTCGGCACAAAGGGTTATATGTCTCCTGCCGTTACGACGCAGGAAGCAAATGAGTATCTGGTTCTCGATCTCGGAAAAGTACGCAGTGTCAACTATCTGACCGCATATTCGTCCATACAGGCGGATAAAAACGGCCGTGCGGCCGGATTTCCGCAGGACTTTACAGTTGAAACCTCAGAGGATGGCACAGCTTGGACGGTACAGTGTGAACAAACCGGATATGAGTCGCCTGTGGTTGCTACCGCTGCAACATTCAACTTTGCACCGGCTCAGGCACGCTATATTAAGCTAAATGCAACAAAGCTCGGCACTGCGAGCAGGACGAACCCTGGCCGGTATATGTTGGCCATTTCCGAACTGGAAACGGGTCTGAAAACCGGCAGCAATACAGATCTCTCGGAGGTTGTTGTTGATTATGACACCAACCTGATGACTGCTGTTGAGGTTCTGGGGCACAACGAAAATCATGACTGGAACTGGCTGAATCAAACCGGCTATGGCAGCGCGAACCTGTTTGACTACAATCCGGACACCGTCGTTACAACAGGCGGGTATTATCGCCAGCAGATCGAAGTCGAGGGCGTTTACCCATGGCTCAGTACAAATATCAGCCAGAACGGACAGAACGCAGAGATTGCAGCAATTCGAATCGCGGTTGACGCCATCAATCAACCCGTAGATTTTACAATCGAAATTTCACAGTCGAATGATCCCGGCAACACGGACTGGACAATCGTTCACAGCGAAACAGCGTTCGATTGGTCACAGAGTCGGTCGGCTGTCTTCATTTTTAGCCCGTGTGAGGCGAAAAAAGTTCGCTTGCACGCTACAAAAATTGCAAATGGCGAGGAAACGCCCGGCACAGAGAGTGACGACGGCAAGGAATACGCACTCCGTGTTGCGGAATTTGCAGCGTTTGCGCCCAAGTCCGGTAGCAGTGAGCCCGCCGAAATAGACTACACGACAAATTTGCTGCACCCTGGATGTGTAGAGGGCATCTTCCATAACAACCCCAACAAGGAATCCTATAACTATGATGAAGTCGGAACATTCCCGCTGGACGCGCTGGTAGACGGCAATAGCAGCGCCTATAGCTTTATCACATCCAAACCGTATCAGCCGGAGTGGCTGCTTGGCAACGGTGGCAGTCTCTCGCCGTGGGTTGAGGTGCGACTGAGCGATAACGGCTCTGCTGTGCAACTTGGCGCGGTACGCGTTGCCGTTCGTCCGCGTGTTGTGCCGAATGACTTTGAAATCCAGACTTCTGTAGACGGTGTGACATGGAAGACAGTTGTGAACGAAGACAACTACGATTGGAGCGAGGAAAAGACCGCTGCTATGTTCACGTTCCAACCGCTACAGGCTGCCCGCTTGCGTTTTGTCGCGCACAATCTCGAAAAGCTTGTTGAGGATGAGAGCTACTACTTTCAGCTCAGCGAGTTGGAGGCGTATGGCGTAGCGCAGACGATTTCGGTTGATACGTCGAACGATTTGCTAAAGCCCGGATGTGTCAGCCCGATTTATCAGATCAATGGCGGCGCACTACAGGATTACACAAACTATACATATCCGCTGAATAATCTTGTTGACGATGATGTGCAGACATTTATCTCTTCGGACAGCCTCCTGAGGCCTTGGCTTGCTGCAAACGGCGGTGAGCTTGCACCGTGGGTAGACGTTTCAGTGACAGATGACGGAACAGCAGTGATGGTTGGCGGCGTGCAGATCAGTATTCAAGAGACCTATAATAAACCGGTTGACTTTTCTATTCTTGCTTCCGAAGATGGTCAGAATTGGACGACGTGCAGGCAGTTGAAAGGGTATGACTGGGGCGAAACAACCTCTCGGTTGTTTACATTTGCACCGGTTTCCGCCAGCAAATTGCGTATTCAGGTTCGCGATCTGGATGGACAGCAGGAGGGGTTGCCGCTTTATTTCCGACTAACTGAACTGGAGGCTTATGCACCGACCGATTTCATTGACATAGGGCGCGTGATTTATGTACAGGTGAGTAGCAGTGAAACGTGTACGCCATCCGGTATTGCGGCGCTGCACGATAACAGCGATAAGACCTATGCCGCAGAGCATGCCATCAACGGAATGTACTATGATAATCTGGAGCATCTTGGTTACGCTGTTCCGGAGAGTTTTGGATTGAAAAACTTTAAAAACACTGCGGATATTGAGATCAACATCCTGCGCTGGTGGCAGCACCGCATCTTCCGAAATAGCGGTGTGTCTGCTGACGGTACGGAGATCTATCTTGATACGGATTGGCTCACATCGCTCCAAAGCACGGCCTATTCCGACCGCATCACATGGATAGAAAACGCGTATGAATTTATCGACCAGCCCGGCGAATGGTATCTTAACCGCAGCGAAAGCAAGCTTTATTATAAGCCAGACGGAAGCATGGATGGCAAGTCGGCGACTCTGCCGGTGACGGAGCAGCTCCTGGTCTTTGAGGGAACCGAAAATATCACATTTGACGGTGTGAAATTCGAAGATACTTCTTGGCTGACGCCGAATGAAATTGGCTACAATGATGCACAGTCCGGTACGTATGCCCAGCACAATGGCGTTTGGGGAGATGTACCTGGCGCGATTGAAACACACGCGGCAAAGAATATCACCATTACAAACAGCGAACTGCGCAATCTTGGCATCGGCGGTATCCGCATCGGCAATGGTAGTTCTGATTGCGCCATTACAAACAGTGCAATCCACGACATTTCCAGTTCCGGTATCTTTATCGGCAATAACACCGGCCATAATCACGGATATTGCGATCCGGGCACGGATGTAACGGGCGTTGTTGTGCGCAATAACTATATCACGCGCACTGGTCTGGACATCTTCGGCTCAAGCGCCATCTGTGCGCTGTATACCTCTGATACCGTGATTGACCATAACGAGGTCTGCTACACAACGTATACCGGTATTTCGCTTGGCTGGGGCTGGGACTGGAAAAACGCCCCCTGCTCCGGAAACAACACCGTTTCCAACAACTACATCCATGATACCGGCAAGACCATCCATGACGGCGGCAGCTTCTATTCGCTTGGCCTGCAGGAAGGTACAAAGGTGTTTGGCAACTATCTACACCACCACAGCGATGGCCTGTATGACAAGGATGGCGGCCTGTATACCGATGAAGGCTCGACGGGCATGGAACTGTACAACAACGTTGTCGGTGACGGCGTTTACTGGTGGCAGAAGATCTGGACGACCAACATCAAGGACTGCTACTGGCACGACAACTTCTATTCTGTGAACCGTTCCTGGGACAGCGGCGTAAATATCCGTCAGGAGAACAACACCTATGTTGAGGGCGGTGATTTCAGTCAATACCCCGCTGCACAGGCTATTATCGACAATGCGGGTCTAACAGATCCAAGCGTGAAAGACGGTGTCCGCATGGGTATTGCAGAGAAGCACAATGTGACATTGATGCAGTATCCGGACGGCGAGGCATACTACTTTGAAAAACCAGCCGGCCTGCTTACATTTACAATTCCTAGTCAGATCGGCAACACGCAATATGACAAGCTGGCACATACCGCAAATATTCTCATGCCGGAAAGCACTGACCGCACATCGCTTGCCGGTAATTTCACGATGGCTCCCGGCTTCACCTGCGACAAGGCCTCCGGCAGCCGCCAAAACTTCACATCTCCCGTTGTCTATACGTTTACTGACGGCACAGATACCATCGCGTGGACGGTCACCGTCACCTGCGATGTAACGGCGGATGGCCCGCTGGTCGGTACGGAAACGACGCTGGACGCGGCCATCGCCGCACGCAGCGACTGGACACAGGAGCCTGCCGAGGCTGAAAACGGCGGTGCGCTCTTTACGCCGGCCAAGAGTTTCAGCGCCTATATTGGCGACCGCATTGCCAACGATGCCATTCTGGAATTTGATGTGCAGTCTGTTCTGGACGGCAACGACTGGACGGGGTATGCTCTGCGGATGCAGAACCCCTATGATATGCTGGGCACGATGTACCACATTGTCTTCAAGCAGGATGCCATTGAGCTTCAGAAATGGGTAAACGGGAACCGCACGATGCTGATCGGTACGATTGAGGGCTATGACCCGGTTTACGGCGATGTGGAAAACAAATTCTATACATCTGATATCCGTCATAGCATCAAGACCGGCGCGATCGATGTGCCCACCGGTGTACGCCTGTTCCTGTACATTGACGGCAACAAGGTCTTCGACGTAATTGATGCAGACGATCCTATCACAAATGACGGCTTCTTCGGCATGTATCCGATGACGCACGACATGACGCTTCTGCCGTTCTCGAACATCGATACCAGCCCCAAGCCCGATCCCGACCCCGATCCTGAACCGAAGCCGATTCTTCCTATACTGCCGTCCGGCGGACAGAGTGCATGGAAGAATCCCTACCAGGATGTCACTGATTCGAGCAGTTATTATGAAGCTGTGCGCTATGTCACGGAAAAGGGCCTGATGAACGGAACCAGCGCATCTACGTTCTCTCCCGACGCGGCAATGACGCGCGCAATGATGGTCACGATCCTCTGGCGCATGGAAAAGGAGCCTGCCGCGCTGAGAAGCAACTTTATGGATCTGACGGCGGACTGGTACCGCACAGCTGTTGATTGGGCAGCAGAAACCGGTGTTGTCAACGGCGTCGGAAACGGAAAATTTGCACCGAACGCCACGCTCAGTCTGGAACAGTTGATTACCATTCTGTATCGCTATGCGGAAAATAAGGGGTATAACGTCTCGAAGTCCGCTTCGCTCGATTCGTTCACGGACGGCAGCGCTGTCAGCGCATACGCAAAGCCCGCCATGCAGTGGGCAGTCGGAATGAACTTCCTTTCCGGCAATACCCTGACCCCAGGCGCGCCCGCAAGCCGCGCGCAGACCGCACAGGTTCTGATGCTGTTCTGCAAGGCTTACATTAAGTAACCCCCATATAACCAGCTGTGCCCTGCTGTTTGCAGGGCGCAGCACCCAAATTTGCATACAATCAGCAAAAAACTGCTGAAATGATAGATATATCTGAAAAGGAGCCATCACCATGGATAATTCCACACCGTTCCGCACGTTTGGAACCATGCTCGACTGTTCGAGAAACGCTGTGCCGAATCTGCACACGCTCAAAAAGTGGGTCGATCTCACGGCAAGCCTCGGATACAACACCCTGCTTTTATACACAGAAGACACCTATGAGGTACCGGACGAGCCGTACTTCGGCTATATGCGCGGGCGCTATACACAAGCTGAGCTGCGTGAAATAGATGTTTATGCCAGAGAGCGCGGCATGACGATCATGCCCTGCATCCAGACGCTGGCGCACCTGTATGCCATCAAGCGTTGGCCGGAATACTGGCCGCATTTTGACACGGACGACATTCTGCTGGCGGGCGATGAGCGGGTGTATACGCTCATTGACCATATGTTCCGGAGCCTTGCCGCGTCGCTCTCCTGCCGGACGATCCATCTCGGTATGGACGAGGCGGAGATGTTCGCGCGCGGCCGGTATTACAACCAGCACGGCGACTGTAACCGCTCGCAGGTGCTGCTTGCGCATTTGCAGCGCGTATGCGAAATCGGCGAAACATACGGCTTCCGCTTCCTGATCTGGTCGGATATGTTCTTTAAGCTGGCGACCGGCGGACAGTATTATGCCCAAAACGCTCAGATCGACGAATCTGTGCGCGAAAAGATCCCGGCAAATGTGGAACTTATCTACTGGGATTATTATTCGGCGGATGAAGCGCACTATGACGGCATGATCGAGGCACATCAGAAGCTGAAGCCCGGCACATGGTTCGCGGGCGGCCTGTGGAAGTGGACAGGCTATGCCCCGCACAACGGCTACAGCATGAAGATCACAAAAGCAGCGCTTGCAAGCTGCCGGGAGCATGGCGTGCAGGACGTATTTCTGACCATGTGGGGTGACGACGGCGGGGAATGCTCCCCGTTTATGCTCCTGCCGTCGCTGTTCTATGCTTCGGAGCTTGCGAAGGGCGAAACCGATGACGAAACGATCAAGGCGCATTTTGCGCAGCGCTTCGGTGCAGCCTTCGACGATTTCATGCAGCTGGATCTGCCCGGAACGCGCAACGGCCTTGACGATAACGTTCGGAATCTGGATAAATTCTTACTGTATAATGATCCGTTCATGGGCATGATGGATCAGACGGTTTTGTCCGGTGAGGGCGCACAGTTCGGCACGTGCGCCGAACGGCTGGAGCCGCTGCAGACGCTGCCGGAGTGGGGGTACCTATTTGAGACGCTCGGTGCGCTGTGCCGGGTGCTGGAGATCAAGGCAGAACTCGGTGTCCGAATCCACGAGGCGTACCGCACAGGAGATAAGACAGCGCTTTGCGCCATGCTCACGGAGCTTGACGAGACACTTGTGCGTCTGGAACGCTTTCATGATGCCTATCAGGCACAGTGGATGCAGGAAAACAAGCCGCATGGCTTTGACGTGCAGGACATCCGGCTCGGCGGTCTGATGCAGCGGGTAAAGACCTGCCGTGCGCGGCTGGAGGATTATTGCGCCGGACGGCTCGACCGGCTCGAAGAACTGGAGACGAAGCAGCTTGATTTCTTTGATCACGGAAAGCGCTGCGCAGAACCGGTCGCCACGCATTGGGGACAGATTGCGACAGCAAATATTGTCTATATGACGATGCTTTGGTGAAAAATATGAGTCAAATTTTAGAGCACGCAAGCTGGATCTATCCATCGGAGAATATCGGCGAAATATGCCCTGTTTTCCGAAAGCATTTTACCGCGCACCCCGGTGCAGCAGCGAAGCTGGAAATCACTGCATTCGGCGTCTACGAAGCGTTTCTGAACGGGCAGCGGATCGGAAATTTCTTTCTGGCTCCCGGCTGGACAAGCTATCCGACGCGCCTGCAGGTGCAGACCTATGATCTGACGGCGCTGCTGCGCGAGGAGAACGAACTGACCGTCACGCTCGGAAAGGGCTGGTTCGCCGGACGGATTTCTGCCGGTGTTTATCAGGCGATTGCGGACGGCCCGCGTCTGCTGGCAGCACTGCATCTGACCGACGCGGACGGCACGCGGGAATATGCGACCGACGAAAGCTGGCAATGGGCCGAAAGCCCGATCCGGTTCAGCGATATTTACGACGGCGAAACCTACGACGCGCGCGTCACGCCGGAAAACTGGCGCTTCTGCCGGACGGACAGCTGCGGCAAGCAGATGCTGATCCCGCAGGAGGGTGAGATCGTTACAGAGCACGAATGCCTCAAGCCGGCCGCTGTTCTGCATACGCCGAAGGGCGAAACGGTGCTCGATTTCGGGCAGGAGGTCACGGGCTATGCGGAATTTACCGTGCAGGCCCGCGCTGGTGAGCGCGTTCTGCTCTCCTGCGCAGAGGTGTTCGACGCGGACGGGAATTTCTATACAGAAAACTACCGCAGTGCAAAATCCAGAATCGAGTATATCTGCCGTGACGGAATCCAGACCGGCCGCGCACACCACACGTTTTACGGCTTCCGCTATCTGCGTGTGGACGAAGCGCCGGAGGGTTGGCAGGCAGAGAATTTCACGGCGGTCTGCGTCTATTCCGATCTGCAAAGAACCGGCTGGATTCGCACGTCCGATCCGCTTTTGAACCAGCTGTATCAGAACATTGTCTGGGGTGAAAAGGACAACCTGCTGGACGTGCCGACTGACTGCCCGCAGCGCGACGAGCGGCTTGGCTGGACAGGCGACGCGCAGGCCTCCATCCGTGCGATCGCCTGCACGTTTGATGGGAAGCGATTTTTTTCAAAATGGCTGCGCGATATGGCAGCGGAGCAGCGCGGGGACGGTGCAGTTTCCCACTTTGTCCCGAATGTCGGCCTTTTCACAAAAGATCCCGCGCTGTTCTGCGGCGGCTCGGCGTGGGCGGACGCGGCGGTGATCTGCCCGTGGCAGCTCTATCAGGCTTACGGTGACAAGGCGCTCCTGCGTGAGCATCTGCCCATGATGCAGAAATGGGTCGAATATGTATGCAGGGTTGCCGGGGACAGCTGCATCTGGAGCACCGGTCACCATTACGGCGACTGGCTGGCGCTCGACGCCGGAGAGGGCAATTATACCGGCGCTTCCCGCAAGGAATTTATCGCAACGGCATTCTATGCGCATTCCGCACAGCTTCTGGCGCAGGCAATGGACGCGCTGGATATGGACGGCGCTGCATATCATCGGCTGTTTGAAACGATCCGTGCCGCGCACCAGAACGCATTCCCGGACTGCCGGACGCAGACCGAATGCGCACTGGCGCTGCACTTTGGTCTTGCGGCGGCTCCTGACCGCGTTGCCGCGCAGCTTGCAGAGCTGGTTCGGAGCAACGGGAATCGACTGACGACCGGCTTTGTCGGAACGCCGTATTTGTTACACGCGCTGAGTGAAAACGGCTATGCACAGACGGCCTATGACCTTCTTTTGCAGACGAAAGCCCCATCATGGCTGTTCTCTGTCAAAATGGGCGCAACGACCGTCTGGGAGCATTGGGACAGCCGAAAGGCAGACGGCTCGTTCTGGAGCACAGATATGAACTCGTTCAATCACCACGCCTATGGCGCGGTCGCCGACTGGCTGTACGCCGCGGCAGGTGGCATCCGGCCGGGGAAGCCGGGGTATGAAACCGTGCTGTTCTCACCCATTCCAAACCGGCGACTGCAGCGATTTGAAGTAGTAGTAAATACGCCGCACGGAAAAGTGTGTTCATGCTGGAAATGGAACGGCCCCACAGTGACATATGTTCTTACTACGCCGGTCAGTGCCGAGATTCGGCTTGGTGGTGAACAGCACAATGTTGCAGCGGGAACATACACCTTTGTTCGGGGGGGATACGACAAATCGCCGTATGAAGCAAAGGATTTTCTGAACGTTCGAAGATAATTCGCGGTTGCCCATAGCGCCCATCGGAGTTATTAGCAAATGTAGATATGAGAGCTGCACCTAAAAATATGATAGTTGGCTTGTGTCATTTTGAGCCATGCCATGTTAGACCCGAATGAGGATGTTACCACCGCCGCGGTTGATAATGTCTTCGGTCTTGTACCAGTGGAAATGGTTCGGGGAATACTGCCCTTCCTTCATGTATAGCAGCTTTTCGGCATAGACCTTCGGATACTTGTCCGGCATGGCACGATTTCCGTTGCGAATCGTGATAAGCGAAAAACCGAAGTGGTCAAAGTCGCCCTGACCATAATCCGTGATATCCCAGCCGAGCATGCAATCGCGCACTTCATCATATTCGTGCCCCTTGCTTTCCCATGCCTCAGGCGTAAAATGGCAAAAAGGCGGCAGGTAGCAATGTTCCTGTGCGCACATAGCCTCGAGCTCTTTCAACGCTTTGTTGATCTCACTGCGCTTCATAATAGCGCTCCTTTCCATTTAATTTCTATATTCAGTCTCCGCCAGACGGTCCTATTCTGCGCCGTGCGGAGACCGTACTGTCGTTATCAAAAGT
>OHVO01000423.1_pt1 | contig 19518 bp, 13 predicted proteins | sample 1579371 | NCBI WGS metagenome assembly OHVO01 (sample SAMEA3882557, study PRJEB24775) | human gut metagenome | biome: human-associated habitat; feature: intestine environment; material: feces | place: Netherlands | collected 2009/2010 | reverse complement strand
TGACTGTCAGGCCTTTATATTCATTCCGAAGCTACTACTCGCTGTAGTCGCCGTAGGTAAGTTCTCCTTTGTAGGAACCCTGGAAGAAAGTCTCGTTGTTGTCGTCACGAAACTTGAAGTCAATCGTGTAGATCTTGTCATTCTCATTTGTGATCCTCACCAGACCGACATTGGCGGCATAGACCGGCTCCCAGTCAAGTGCGTACCATGTTCCCAAGGTAGCAGAGCCTTCGGTGAACCCAGGAACCACCGTGAACGGCTGGAAATGAGCGTTGTCAGCAGCATACATCACCTTGTATGTACCGGATGGTATGGCCGTGGTGTAGCTGGATGCCGTGTTGAGGTCAAGCATCAGCATCTCACCCGTTCCATCATAGTTCTCAAAGTCCATGGTCTTGTCTCCCAGATAGATGGTCCAACCTGAATAGTCTGTGTCGGTCTTGCCGTAGATCTTTGTTCCGTAGTAGTCAAGAGTGCCGTGTGAAAGGTTCTTCATCTCGACAACCTTATAGTTTGCATAATCCTTGGAATAATCCTCGACAGGGACAGAGCCTGAATATGTGAAAGAGTATGCCTTGCCGCCGGCTTTGACATAAGCGGAGACAACATATTCACTGTTTACTGTCTTGACTGAAACCGCTCCTTCGCTGACAACCAGATAGTTTCCTTCAACCTCGCTATCATAGACAAATGTCCCCTGAAGGCCTTCTGTGCCGAAATCCTCTCCTTTGGCAAAAGTATATTCAGGCATTTCTCCAGATTCATCAACGGAATACGAGCCGGCCGTGACAGACTTGTCTCCAGATTTGGGAGCGTTCAATTCAAGGAAAAGTGCCGTTCCCTTGCCGGAGAAGGCACCGTCCGCAAACACAACGCTGCCCGAGGTGAAGTAAGTCCAGGAGTTGTCGGTTCCGGCCATGTAATAGTCTCCGTAGAAGAAGCCCTTGGCTGAGTTGAAGGCTGTGAACTCTGTAGGGTAGCCTTCCGGCACAACGGTCACGCTGCACTCCGATGTCAGTGTTCCTCCCTGCACGGTCGCCGTGATGACTGCGTCACCTGCGGCCACGGCCTTGATTTCCGAGCCGGAGACAGTCACAACAGCCTCATCGCTCGAAGCCAGGATGTAAGTCTTGTCCGTAGCATCATCCGGAGTGATTGTCAACTCCGGCGTGAGAGTCTGCCCCACAGAAAGTGTCAAAGAAGTTTCATTGAAGGCAATCTTCTCGACCGAAATCGTCTTGTCTTCCTTTTCGCATGACACAAAAGTCAATGCGAGCGCGCCTGCAAGCAGGCACGAAACAGTTTTGATAAGTTGCATAACACTTAAAGTTATTTGTTAAATTCAAAATAAAGTTAACCACTTTGGGCGACATTGCCAATAAATTTTTGCGGATTATGATTTTATCGATATCTTTGTGTCCGACAATTTTGTCGAACAAATTTGTCGGACACCTTTGTCCAACATTAAGAAGCTGTTTTGAATTGTTTGTTTGAAGGGTTGAGAGTGAAAAACTTCAGTTTCGACCGCTTCTTCCCAAGGAAGATAGCGGTGTTGTCTGACTGAAGAAACGGGAAGAAAATGAAGATTTTTTCACCTCAAAGAACATTTCAAACAATCCAAAATATCTTCTAATGTCTAAATGAATACTTGATCGGCAAAATTGCCATAAAATAGTACTGATGCGTTAATAATTATCAAATAAGGAACATGAAATAATAAGTTGCTTCAGATTAAGAGAAGATTTTCGAGGATAGATCTTTTTTTGAAGAAGGAGTGTGCCGGTGGCACATGACTGATGAGAAAAGAGATATATACCGAAAAGATTCCTTAAGATGATGCGGGTTATTTTTTGAAGGTTACTAAAGTAAGTTCTGAAAAATCCTTATTTCAAATGAGTAGTTGAGGGGCTGTCATAAACCTTCAGTACAAACTAATTTCAAATCGAGGTTATAGTAGAATATTGTTAAACTTTGCAATGTTAATAAGTTACGAACATAGATGCGAAAGTTGGCGCATCACTAATTTTGAAGGTTACTGAAATGTTCCTTGAGGTGAAAAATCTTCAGACAAACAAATCAAAAACAGCTTCTTATCCATGAATGGGGCGATGTTGCGCGCGGAGGAGTTCCCTGCGTCTGGCGTCCAGCGCGGGAAGTTCCGATTCCGGCATGGCGAACCTGACGAATCTGGACCAGAGGTAGTCCACGGCCTGGTCGGACGGGTGGATCATGTCGGCGGCATAGAAACGGTAGTCCCGCAGCTCGTCAAGCACGATCTCGTAGGCTGGAAAATATTCACAACGCTCCGGGAACTTCGCCAGAACCTCGTCCAAAGCAAGCAGAAGGGTGCTTTTGCTGATCTGGTTGCCATGCGCCCCGTCCTTGAAGTGGCGGATGGGAGAGACGGTGAACATGAATTCCTTCTCCGGATGCCGCGCGATCATATTCATGAGCAATGTCGCTGTCTCGCGGACGGAGAGGCGTCTGCGGGAGAACTCCTTCGCGTCGATTTTCAGGCAGTTGGAAACGGTCTCACCGGAGCGGGTATATTCATAAATCCATGCCGTGCCGAGGGTTATGATGACTTTGGAGGCTGCTTTCCACCGGAGCGAGGCTTCCCTCAAAGATGCATTGGCGACTTGCAGGAACTCGTCCTCGGTGCGGCGGGCGAAGGATGTGTGGTGGCTGAACGAGCAGACGAGGCCGGCACCGGCGCCCATCTGGACGCACTCATCTTTGGAGAACGGGATTCCGGATGTCAGGCGGGCGACGGAGTTACAAACGGAGACGGGATTATAAAGTGTTCCGAACGGGTTGAGGCAGACGTCGAAACCGAGGTCAACCATCTTCTGTCCCATGTTGTCAGCGAAGCAGCTGCCGAGAATGACAATCTTGTCATTCAGGGAGACGCCTACCTTGCTTCGGCCCGTTTCGACGGGAGTCTGTAGCTTGAGTCCTTCCATACGGGTGCGAAATTACAAAATAATCAGTAATTTTGCATAAACTGCCTCGGAGGCGGGATTTTTCCTTCCGGGCTTATGAATATGAGAAAGAGCGTAATTGTAATAACACTTCTTCTGGCGTCGGCCTTCGCCGGTCGTGCCCAACAAAAGGCTACCTTTACCTACGGGGCTGATTTCCAGTACTATTTTGACAATCGGGAATATGATGGCGCTGGCAACAAGTTCGAGACATCCGGCACGGTTCACGCCGCCAGGCTGACTCCCACGGTCGGTGTCAAGGTGGCGGGCGGCCGGTTCACCCATCAGCTTACGCTCGGAATCGATGTGATGAAGAATATGGGTGAGGCCCCCGTGTCCGAAAGCGACAAGGATCTTCAGAACATAGGACTTTTCCGGGAGATGACATTCTGGTACGGCCTTGAAAGCCGGCGCGGAAGCGGAAAATTCAATCTCTTGGCGGGAATATTCCCGCGCGGGAACTCTGTTTTCGGCTCGGGTTATCAGGGCTGCGCGGAGGATCCTGTGAAGGCCGATCAGGTTCCGTCCCTGTTCATCTCCGATGTCAACCAGTTTTATGACAACAACATAGAAGGATTACTCCTGAAGTACGAGACCCGGAAAGGCTATTGCGAGGCCGGTTTGGACTGGATGGGAATGATCGGGCACGGCCGGCGTGAGCTCTTCCAGATATTCACATACGGCAATTACGCCCTTGCCGGTGATTTCCTGCGCGCCGGGTGGACGGCGACTATGTACCACTTCGCCAACACGCTTGAATATCGGGGCGTGGTGGATAATATTCTTGTCTCGCCTTTCGTGTCGCTGACCGCCGGGAGACGCGACTTCCGTTGGAACTCCAAGCTCAGCTATATTCAAGGAATACATCAGGACAGGATCAACGAGACGGGGCTTGAGCCTGCGTTCGGCGGGCTGCTGACGTTGAACCTCACGTACAAGAAACTGGGCGTTCAGAATGATTCCTACTATGGCACGGGCCAGATGCCTTACTACTTCACTATTGACGGAGGAGGGAATATGCTCGGACAGGATTTGTACGCCGGAAGTCCGTTCTACCGCGTCTGTGACTATGGCGGGAACTGGAAGCATTCCGGGTTTTATGACCGTGCCGAGATCTACTGGCAGCCGTATATCGCTGATTTCGTGCGTCTGAGGCTTTCCGCCGTGTTCCATTTCACAGGTGATGGATTCCAGGGCAGCCAGCAGAAGCTGAGCGTCCTGTTCGATCTCGGGCGTGCCTTGAACTCCAGGAAAACGGCTAAGGCTTCGGGAGGCTCACGCAGGCAAAGGAATTTTGAAATATATTTATAAGGTATGAAAGTAATATTCAAGTCTATCATTGTCGCCGCTTCCGCCGGATTTCTGTTGGCCGGATGCGGTTCGGGACCCAAGGACGGGGAATATGTCATCCAGCTTCTTACCACGAATGACGTGCACGGAACCTATTTCGATTCCACCTATGTCGGGAACGGGGTGAAGAAGTCCCTTTTAGCCGTCAAGCCGATAGTGGACAGCGTCCGTGCGGCGGCCGGTGCGGACAAAGTTGTCTTCATCGATGCGGGGGACTGCCTTCAGGGAGACAACGCCGCGTACTATTTCAACTATGTGGACACACTCTCTCCTCATGTCTATCCACGCCTTGCCGCCTACATGGGCTACGATGCCGTCACGGTGGGCAACCATGACATCGAGACCGGTCACAAGGTCTATGACCGCATCGCTCGGGACCTTGAGTCGCACGGGATTCCGTTTCTGGCTGGAAACGCTATCCGCACTGACAACGGGGAACCGTATTTTCCTTTGTACAAGATCTACAAGAAGGGCGGACTGAAGGTCGCCGTACTGGGTTTCACAAACGCCAACATGAAGAACTGGCTGTCGGAGAAACTCTGGAGCGGAATGACGTTCGAGAGCCTTGTTCCTCTGGTGCAGGAGGATGTGGACAAGGTGAGGGCCAAGGAGAAGCCTGATGTGGTGATCGTGTCCGTGCATTCGGGAACAGGACCCGGAGACGGCTCGATGCTGGAAGGACAGGGAATGGATCTGTACAAGAGTCTGTGTGGAGTGGATTTCGTGGTCTGCTCTCACGACCACAGGCCGTTCGTGACCTGCTGCGACAGCATCGGACTCATAAATTCCGGAAGCCATTGCCGCTTTGTGGGACACGGAACGGTGAATGTCACCGTTAAGGACGGCAAGGTCGTTTCCAAGACCCATTCCACGGAACTCATTCCGGTTGATCCCCACAGGATTGACACTCAGATGGAAAGGGACTTTTACGAGGACTATCAGGCCGTGCAGGTCTTCACCACCCAGGAGGTCGGTGAGTTGAAGGTTGATATGCGTACCCGTGACGCGTACAAGGGAATGTGTGATTATGTGAACCTTGTCCACACGCTTTGCCTTGGCTGCGCTCCGGCGCGGATCTCGATCGCGGCTCCATTGACCTATGACGGATTCGTCAAGGGTGAGACTTTGATTTACAAGGACTTGTTTACAATTTATCCGTTTGAAAACCAGCTCTATGTGATCACGATGACTGGAAAGGAGATCAAGGACTATCTGGAGGCCTCCTACAACCGTTGGATCGTCACTGCCACGAAACCGACCGACCACGTGCTGAACATAGTCCAGAAGGACGACCCGCGCACGGGCCAGAAGGGTTGGTCGTTCATCGAGCGTGCCTACAACTTCGACTCCGCCGCCGGAATCGACTACACCGTTGATGTCACAAAGCCTTTCGGCTCAAGGATCGTGATCACCTCTATGGCCGATGGAAAGCCGTTCAGTATGGACGAGACCTACAACGTAGCGATGACTTCCTACCGCGCCAGCGGTGGCGGCGGACTCCTCGCCGAGGCAGGCATCGACACTGACAAGATCGCCGAAAGAACAGTTGAATACTACCCGGAGATCCGCGAGATTCTCTATGAATATCTCAAAAAGAACCGTGTGATCGACCCGGCCGTCATCGGTGACCCTGCCAAGATCGGCCATTGGTCTTTCGTGCCGGAGAACATCGCCGGCCCTGCCATTGAGCGGGACATGAACCTAATATTCAAGAAATAACACTAAAATATTCAGATAATGATCAAACGAATTTTAACAGTATTCGCGGCACTTGCCGTCGCTCTGTCGGTTTCCGCCGCTGAATATGACGGCAAATGGATCGGCTGCGCCTATGAGGGAGATATTCTTAAGGGTAACACCGTGCTTCCTGCCCGCTACCTTCGCAAGGAAGTGACACTTGACGGCAAGGTGAAGGAGGCGACCCTCCGCATCAGCGGCCTCGGAGTCTATGACACTTGGATCAACGGGGAATATATCACCCGTGACCAGGAACTTTCCCCGACCGTGTCGGAGTACAGGATAAGGGTATATTTCAATGAGTTCGATGTCCGTAAGGCTCTCAAGAAAGGTCAGAACGCTCTTGCCGTAAGCCTTGGCTGCGGCCGTTATACCACGATGAGGGAGCCAGGTATGAAGGGCTTCGGGGTACCGAGGCTTTGGTACCGGTTGGACATTGTTTACACGGATGGCCGCACGGCGACCGTTGTCAGCGACGAGAGCTGGAAGATCACCTGCGAGGGACCGATCAGAGCCAACAACGAGTTCGACGGTGAGACTTACGATGCCCGTAAGGAATTGACCGGATGGACAAAGGTCGGTTACGATGATTCCGCTTGGGCGAAGGCCTCATTGATGGACGCTCCGGGCGGCAAACTGGTTCTCCAGCCTAACCCTAACATCGCTGTTCAGGACATCGTGAAGCCGGTCTCCATCACCAAGACCGATCACGGTTACATCCTTGATATGGGACAGAATATGGTCGGCCGCCTTCAGATCAAGGCCCGAGGACTGCAAAGAGGCGACACCCTCACGATGAAGTTCGCTGAACTTCTCAATCCTGACGGCACTCTCTACCTTGCCAATCTCCGTACCGCAAAGGTCCTCGACACCTACATCGCCAAGGACGGCAAGCCGATCGTCTGGCATCCTGAATATGTTTACCACGGTTTCCGTTACGTTGAGATAAAAGGCTTGAAGAACGAACCGAAACTCGGCGATTTCGAGGGGCAGGTGATGTATGACAAGATGGCTGTCACCGGTCATTTCGAGACCTCCAACCCTGTCATCAACCAGATCTATCACAATGCTTTCTGGGGAATCAGGGGCAACTATCGCGGAATGCCTACCGACTGCCCTCAGAGGGACGAGAGGCTTGGCTGGCTTGGTGACCGCACGATGGGTTGCTATGGCGAATCCTACATATTCAACAACCACGCCCTTTACTCCAAGTGGCTGACTGACATCCATGACGGGCAGAACGAGGCCGGCAGCATCTCGGACGTCTGCCCACGCTACTGGACCCTCTATCAGGACAATTTCACCTGGCCTGGAGCGTTCTTCACTGGCGCGGATATGGTCTATCGCCGATTCGGGGACGACCGGTCCATCAAGGATCACTACGGCGCGATGAAGAAGTGGCTTGAATATATGAGGTCGAAGTACCTGAAGGATGGCGTGATGATCAAGGACACCTACGGGGACTGGTGCATGCCGCCTGAATCTCTGGAACTTATTCATTCACAGGATCCTGCGAGAAAGACAGCCTCACCTCTGATATCCACTCCATTCTACTTTTTCCTCTTGAACAAGATGATAGAGTTCGCTCCGATCGCCGGTCATCCGGAGGATGTGAAGATATTCAATGAATATGCCGCCGCGGCCCGTGAGGCGTTCAACGCGAAGTATTTCAACGCTAAGGAAGGCTTCTACGGCAACAACACCGTGACAGCCAACCTTCTTCCGCTTTATTTCGGAATGGTTCCTGACGGGCGTGAGGGTGATGTGTTCGAGCACATCGTGCACAAGACCGAGGTGGACTGCGACGGGCATGTGAGCTGTGGAGTCGTCGGAATGATGGTTCTGATGCGCACTCTCACCGAGTTCGGCAGACCGGATCTTGCCTTGAAGATCGCCACGAACGAGACCTATCCAAGCTGGGGTTACATGGCGAAAAACGGTGCCACGACAATCTGGGAGCTTTGGAACGGCAACACCGCTGATCCTGCGATGAACTCCGGCAACCACGTGATGCTTCTCGGCGACCTCGTGACCTGGTATTATGAATATCTTGGCGGCATACGTCCTGCCGAGCCAGGCTACAAGTCAATCGAGCTGAAGCCTTACCCAATCGAAGGCCTTGACTGGGTGAACTGCTCTTATGATTCGCCTTACGGAAAGATTGTAAGCAACTGGAAGCGCACCGGCGACAAGTTTGAGTGGACCGTCGAGATCCCCGCCGGCACCACCGCCACCGCCCTCATCCCCGGCCCCGACAGCTCCCGCGAGACCAAGACCCTCGCCCCCGGCAAACACCGCTTCGTGACCGAACTGTAATTCCGTCTCGCTGAGCCTGCCTCATCCAGTCGCTGAATTTGCATCTTCTGGTCGCTGAGCTTGTCGAAGCGACTTCTGCTACGAGCCTTAGTGGCTGAGCGACATTGAAAAAAAAGCAAATGGCGGATTTTGCACGTTACCAAAATCCACCATTTGATTTTTTCGCTGTCGTTCGCTAAGTTTCACTGGCGTGAGCGAAAAAATAAAATCCAAAATTTTGGTAACGTGCAAAATTTTGGATTTTCCTTTTTTTCGCGTTCGCCCCAAACTTAGAAGCTGTTTTGAATTGTTTGTTTGAAGGTTAAGAGCAAGCTCTTTCCCTGCTGCTCACCTCGGCAATCCGAACAAGTTCGATTGCCCTCGGTTCGGGCGCTGGGTTGAGAGTGAAAAACTTCAGTTTCGACCGCTTCTTCCAAGGAAGATAGCGGTGCTATCTGACTGAAGAAGCGGGAAGAAAATGAAGATTTTTCACCTCAAAGAACATTTCAAACAATTCAAAACAGCTTCTTACTCCCCTAAACAAGAATCCATCAGATCTGCTATCTGTTTGCGGTCAAGATTCTGCCCGATGAAGACAATCTTGATCATACGGTCGCCATAGACCGGATCCCAATCCTTACGCAGATTCTTGTCCCTGCGCATCATCTCCTGAAGCTGATCCTCCGGCATCGTGGCGAACCACAGACCGGCGTCCTTGATGGATTTCTGGACTCCGGACTGCTCGAAGAGATAGCACTTGTCCTTCTCGTCCGCAAAATAGCACAGACCCTTGGCCCGGATCACGTTCTTCGGCCACTTTTTGGAGACGAGCCAGTCGAACTTGTTGATGTCCAACGGCTGACGGCGATAATAGACAAAGGTCCCGATGTTATATTCCTCGACTTCGCCACCCTCGTGATCGTGATGATGGTGATGCTCGTGGTCGTGTTCCTCGTGATGATGGTCATATCCATGCCCGTCATGATCCTCATCGTGGTCATCGTCATCATGATCAGCTTCGTTGCCCTCTCCTTCGATGGCGTTGATCCAAGCCGCCGAAGTAGCCGTCTTATCGAAATCGAACATCCTGGTGTTCAGAAGTTTGTCAAGATCGATGTCTCCATAGTCGCACTCGAAGATCGTCACTTTCGGATTCAGAGCCTTCACTATGCTGCGGACCCTGCCAAGCTCCTCGGGCTTCACCTCGGACGCCTTGTTCAGAAGCACGATGTTGCAGAATTCGATCTGCTGGATCACAAGATTCTCAAGGTCATCCTCCTCCAGATTGTCCTTCTTGAGAGCGTCCCCGCAGGCGAACTCACTCTGCATCCTCAGAGCGTCCACAACGGTGACTATGCAATCGAGTTTCGGAATATTCGATTGGGCATATTCAGGAACAAGCTTAGGGAAGGAGCAGATGGTCTGTGCGATAGGGGCGGGCTCGCATATTCCACTCGCCTCGATGACGATGTAGTCGAACTTGCCGGAGCGGCAGAGGTCGTTCAGCTGGGCGACAAGGTCCATTTTCAGCGTGCAGCAGATGCAGCCGTTCTGGAGAGGGACAAGGCTGTCGTCCGTGGTGCCGACAACGCCGCCTTTCTGGATGAGGTCCGCGTCGATGTTCACCTCGCCTATGTCATTGACGATGACGGCGAACTTGATGCCTTTCTTGTTGGAGAGTATTCTGTTGACCAGAGTTGTCTTGCCGCTCCCGAGGTATCCCGTCAGAAGCAGCACCGGTATTTCCCTGTTTTCCACTGTTATTGTCATGGTTATGCTGTTGTTGTCATATTGTCGCAAAATTATAATATTTACTTTGGTTTAGCAAATCGGACGCTGGCTGATGAGCAGGTCTGCTTCGTGAGTGTGTTGGCGGTTCTTGCGCACGAGGCGGTGCTTGGGGAATGCTTCGTGAGTGTGGTGGCGGTTCTTGCGCACGAGGCGTGGCTTGGGGGAATGACGACGTGCGTGATGAGGCCGCTATGGCGCGCGATAAACAAGAGAATGAATTTTCCTTGGAATTTAATAGGTGATGTCAGTTGAAGTTCTTGTGCAAATGAAGATATTTTACTAAATTTGCGCTCATGCAGGTAAAAACAGTCCTGAGGTATGCTTGAAGGTATAAAGACAGATATCGAAAAGTTGATCGCGCTGTACGAAGCGGAAAGGTCTGAGCGTGAAAGGCTCCAGGCTGAGTTGGTGCGGTGTGGGGCTGAGAATGAGTCCTGTAGGAAGCGGATTGAGGATTTGGAACAACAGGTGAACAACCTTCATCTGTCCGAAGCTTTCGGAGTGGGCGGAGACAGTTCCGCCGCCAAGGAAAAGATAGAGAGACTTATCAAGGAGATTGACAAGTGCATCGCCTTGCTTGAGAATTAGGAATGGGACAGAACATCAAGATAAAGATCGCGGGCAATGAATATCCCCTCGTCGCCTCCTCTCCTGAGATGGAGCGGATGATGAGGCTTGCGGCGGACGCCATCAACCAGAAACTGGCGGCTTACGACGCGAAGTACCCGAACAAGACCCTTTCCGACAAACTTTCCTTTGTGGCTCTGAACGAGGCGGTCGGAAGGTTGGCCTACCAGAAGAGAGTCGCCGACGCTGATGCCGAGGCGAAAAAACTTCAGGAGGATGTTGAGTCCTACATCAAGAATATTGAAAAAGACGGCCGTTAGTCCCACGTGCTCAAATCAACAAGTTCCACGGAACCGAGTTTGCTCGAGCCGGCCATGACGGACCAAGGTTACCTTCGGGGATTGCGCCTGTGTGCGTGACGATGGATTTCTGAACCGGTGCGGATCTCAAATCTTATTCATTAAGATTTCTGACAAGCGGCTAACGGCTTTTTTTAATGTTTCTCAGACGATCGATCAGTTTCCGTTCCGGACTGTCGGTCGTTTTTTTTGCGCCGGACTGTTACGGATGACGCTGTGGATGGACAGGGGAGGACTGCCACGGTGACATATAAGGGAATATTAGAACATTTAAAATATTTATTGATATTATGTTGCAATTTTTTATAGGAGTCCTGATCGGTGCTGTAATCGCGCTGGCGGCTTACATAATCATTCAGAGAATAGTTCTGAAAGGGCAGAAGAACGAGATCATCGCCAAGGCCGAGATCGAAGCCGAGGGGATAAAGAAGGACAAGATCCATCAGGCCAGGGAGAAGTTCCTCCAGCTCAAGAGCGAGCACGAGCAGTACATCAACGAGAAGAACAGCCAGCTCAAGGACGCCGAGAACAGGATCAAGCAGAAGGAGAACTCTCTGAACCAGCAGAATTCCGAGCTTCAGAGGAAGATGCGTGACGCTGACAACGCCAAGGCGAGTTTCCAGGCCCAGCAGGAGACCCTGACCAAGAAGACTGAGGAATATGAAAGACTCAGCGCCCAGGCCAACAAGCAGCTTGAGACGATCGCCGGAATGAGCGCGCAGGAAGCCAAGAACATTCTTATTGAGAATATGAAGGCTGAGGCGAGGACCGAGGCTCAGGCCTACATCAACGACACGATGGACGAGGCTCGCCTGAACGCTTCCAAGGAGGCCAAGAGAATCGTCATCAACACCATCCAGAGAACGGCCACCGAGACCGCCATCGAGAACGCCGTGACGACATTCCCGATCGAGAACGATGAGATCAAGGGAAGGATTATCGGTCGTGAGGGACGTAATATCCGTGCCCTTGAGGCTGCCACAGGTGTCGAGATCGTGGTTGACGACACACCTGACGCCATTCTTCTTTCCGCGTTCGATCCTGTCCGCAGGGAAGTTGCCAGACTCGCCCTGCACCAGCTTGTCGTTGACGGACGAATCCACCCGGCGCGTATCGAGGAAGTTGTGACCAAGGTTCAGAAACAACTTGAGGACGAGATACTTGAGACAGGTAAGAGAACCTGCATAGACCTGGGGATCCACGGACTGAACATCGAGCTCGTGAAACTGATCGGCCGAATGAAATACCGTTCATCTTACGGTCAGAACCTGCTCCAGCACTCCCGTGAGGTCGCCAACATCTGCGCCATCATGGCAGCCGAGCTCGGTCTGAATCCTAAGCTCGCCAAGAGGGCCGGTCTCCTGCACGACATCGGTAAGGTTTCCGAGGAGGAGCCGGAGCTTCCACACGCATTGCTTGGCATGAAACTGGCCGAGCAGTACAAGGAAAAGCCTGAGATCTGCAACGCCATCGGCGCGCACCACGAAGAGATCGAGATGACATCGATCATCTCTCCTATCGTAATGATCGGTGATGCGATTTCCGGTGCCCGTCCTGGAGCCCGTCGTGAGGTCATCGAGTCTTACATCAAGAGGCTCAAGGGGATGGAAGACCTTGCCGCCGCCTATCCGGGAGTCACAAAGAGCTACGCCATCCAGGCCGGCCGCGAGCTCCGCGTCATTGTTGGCGCCGAGGAGGTCAGCGATGACCAGGCCGGAAGACTCTCCGCTGACATCGCCCAGAAGATCCAGGAGGAGATGACTTATCCGGGACAGGTCAAGATCACTGTGATCAGAGAGACCCGTTCCGTAGCCTACGCTAAATAACATTCTGAATATAACGGCAAATGTTTTGACGCTATGACACATACTTTCAAAAAAGCTGTGGCGTTGGTGGCTGCACTCCTTATCGGGAGTGTGGCCTCTTTTGCGCAAGCCCCGGAGGCCACCGCCAAGTGGTCGGTTTCCAGCAAGGTGGTTTCAGAGAATGTCTATGAACTGACATTCAAGGCCAGCATTGTGGATGGATGGCACATCTACACTGTGGATCATGCCTACAATCCTATTTCCATCGAATTCGCCTCCGATCAAGGATATTCATTGGTCGGTGGTCTCAATCAGGTGACAAAACCGTCTGATTTCCAAGGAGAAAAAGTTTTCTTTGATTCTGTGACACTCACTCAAAGGGTCAAACTGACCGGCAGTGAGGCCACGGTCACAGGTGAAGTCTCATGGAGCGGATGCAACGACAGGTTCTGCGCGGCTCCGGAATCATGGGAATTCTCCGTTCCGCTTGCTGCGGCTGTACCTGCGGCGAGTGCGTCTTCGGATGACGTTACCATTGACACTAAGTCGGAAGAGGCCTCTTCATCGCTTGAGGCCGGTATCGCATCCGGTGATAATAGCGATAACGAAGGGTCTCTGTGGGCTTTGATCATCGAAGCCATCCTGTGGGGATTCGCCATGCTGATGACCCCATGTGTGTTCCCGATGGTGCCGATGACGGTGTCGTTCTTCATGAAACAGTCCTCGACCGCCGCTGAAGGCCGCTTCAAGGCTTTCATCTACGGTCTCTTCATTGTCCTTTTGTACACTGTTCCGATCAGTGTGATCATCGGCGTGACATGGATAATCGGAGGGAATACGGTCACCGCCGACATATTCAACTGGCTTGCGACACACTGGCTGCCGAACCTGATATTCTTCGTCGTGTTCATGATTTTCGCGGCATCCTTCTTCGGCGCCTTCGAGATAGAGCTGCCGTCCAGCCTTGCCAACAAGAGTGACGCGAAGTCCAGCGGCAAAGGACTCGGCGGCATATTCTTCATGGCTCTGACCCTTGTGCTGGTGTCATTCTCATGCACCGGTCCTATTGTCGGCACGGTGCTGATCAAATCAACTCAGGGAGAGTTCTGGACTCCGATGGTCACGATGCTCGCCTTCTCCGTCGCCTTCGCCTTGCCGTTCACGATCCTGGCGATGTTCCCGTCGCTGCTGAAAAAGATGAAAGGCAAGTCCGGCTCTTGGCTCAACAGTGTCAAGGTCGTGCTCGGCTTCATCGAGGTGGCGCTTGGCTTCAAGTTCCTCAGCGTCGCTGACCAGACCTACCACTGGGGACTGCTTGACAGGGAAGTATATTTAGGAATATGGATCGTCACGTTCTCGCTTCTCGGATTTTACCTTCTTGGCAAGCTACGTTTCAAGAATGACGATCCTGTGGAGCATGTCTCTGTGCCGAGGCTTGGCCTTGCGATCGCCGTCTTCACATTCGTGGTCTATATGATTCCGGGAATGTGGGGCGCTCCGCTGAAGGCTCTGTCCGGCTACCTTCCTCCGCTTGAGACTCAGGATTTTGTGGTTTACAATTATGCGGACACTCCGGCTGGAACGGCCACTTCGACAGGCTCGGTGACCATCGAAGCGACCGAAGAAACCAGCACATCGACAAGCTCAGTGACCGGTGTCTCCACCTACGGCCGGAAGTACGACCTCAAGATGCCGCTCGGTCTGACCGGCTACTTCACCCTGGAGGAAGGCCTCGCCGCCGCCAAGGCCCAGGGCAAACCCGTCTTCGTCGACATCACCGGCCACGGCTGCGTCAACTGCCGCGAGATGGAACAGCGCGTCTGGAGCGATCCGAGAGTCCTGAGTATTCTCAGGAATGAATATGTCCTTGTGGCTCTTTATGTGGATGACAAGACCAAACTCGATGAGGCGGAATGGCTGACCACTCCGGATGGCAAGACCTTGAAGGAGATCGGTCGTGTGAACTCTTACATAGCCCGTACACGGTTCGGAGTAAACGCCCAGCCGAACTATGCCCTTCTTGACGCCGAAGGCAACCAGCTTGCCCCGGTCCGTGGCTATAATCTTTCCGTTGATGGTTTCATAGCCTTCCTCAACTCCGGCCTGAAAAAATAGCCGTGGCACTTAATGTGCTGTAAATGAATATAAAGACCGAAGTCCTGATGCCGTTACCAGCGTCAGGACTTTGGTCTTTTAATTGATTATGAGCCGCTTATCCGCCACGTATATTCATTGGTTCAGAAAGATGTTCGCTTTCCGGACAAAATTCGTTATATTTGCGGCAATGCCATACCACTGGGCAGAGTGGAGCCGCAAAATATGATAACCCCAAAATAAAACGAGACTTAGGGTCCAGACTTTAATAGCCAACTCAGGAATACAGTTTTTCTCCAGAGAGATACTTCTGGATGCGAACGACGGATTCAGACAGGTCTTTTACGAATGGTTTGATGAGGAACAGGTCGAGCAGGTTCTTGAGTATGCCTACGAGATCAGGGAGACTTGACAAGGATGGTTTCGACAGGGATTACCAGAAAGTCCGGAAAGGGAAAGAGTATCTGGAGAAGAAATCATATTCAAACGCCGCTTTCCTGTCCAGGTACAATTCAATAAAGTACAACAACGCGGCTAATGACTTAGACCCAAGATTCTGATGAGAAATATAGTTTTCAGCCTTATACTTGGTGTGGCGGCCGTATGTGGTCCGGTTCCATGCCAAGCCCGCGTTTTCGATTCGGGAATCGTTCTGATCCAGGACGTTGGTTCCGCCATACGTCAGGCGGAGGCCCGCTACAACAGCGGCAATGTGACCGGCGCCGCGGATCTTGCCAGGAAGATTCTGGCCAAGTACCCTGCAAACACCGATGCGAAAGCGATTCTGGACAAATGTGTCGCGATGGAACGGAAGGATTACACCGATGCCGTCGCCAGCCAAAGCGTCGCCAGTCTCGATGCGTTCATGAAGAAATATCCGGATTCCGCGTTCCGGGAGGATGTGGCCGACAGGATCGATGATCTTCCTCTCTGGCTGAAAGCCAAAGGCCAGAATACGATAGATTCCTACAAGCGGTATCTCGCCGAGTCCGGGCACCGGATCTACAAACAGGAGGCCGATGACGCCATCGCCGACCTGTCAACCTCGCAGGCTTATTTCAACGCCCTCCGTGTCAACACCATCGACGCGCTGAAGCAATTCCGCAAGGATTATCCCGCCAGTTCCTATGACAAGCGCGCCTCCAGCAAGATCGCCCGCCTGATGGCGGACAAGTTCACGTCTGAATCCTCCTACGCGGACAAAAGAATGGCCATGGAATATGCCGCTGATGACGAGACAATCAGGTATGTGAGCGACAAATACGCCACCGCCACCCGGAATAATGAAGCATATTCCTCGGTTTACAAGACATCGGCGTCACAAAGTAGGTCGTCAGATGCATCATCCCGCGGAAGTTATAGGTCCAGCCAATCTTGCATACGCTTTGGATTAACTTTGTCAGCGGATGTTGGTTATTCTTATGACACTGGTTATGAGGCATATCCTTTCTCAATAGCTGCAGGTGGGATGATAAGGTTCGGAGACCAGAGACATCCGTTGAATCTTATTATCGGAGCCAAGGCTTTGATGGCCTACACAAAAATAAGATATGATGATTCTTCCTATGGCTCAAAGGAAAGCCTGACCGTAAATGAGATGGTGATTCCGGTGGATTTGAACTGGAATGTCATCACTTCCGAATATACGTCAATGTATGTTGGAGTTGGCTACCAATATGGTTTTCAGACATCACGTGCCATTAAAGCGTCATACGGTTTCGCATGGGCCAAAGGTGACTGGCACTCTTACTATATTCATTATATTAAAGGTATGTTCAAAGGATTCGATAAAATCTCTCCATTCCTTGGCATGAGCTACACCTATTATTTCTAGTCCGCCATTCATTCAGGGAACGTTTTTTTGCAAAATGCGACGTTTGCACCTGGGAACGCGTTTGTCACATGGTTCCGAAATGGTACTCTATCTTCCATTCCGCCTGGCGGCCGGGCTCGATGAGGAGGTGGGTATAGGGTTCGAGGCATGCGACTTCGTGGTTGCACCAAAACACGGCGTATTCCATCGCGGCGTCCGAACGGGCATCCACGGTCAGGCCATTCGCGGTGTTCGCAAGCCTGAAACTGTAATTCTTCCGCTGTTCGGAACCCTTGAGGTCACCCATGAATATGGTCTCTCCGGGTCTCAGGTCCCTTGAGAAGCGTATTCCGTTGTCGGTAAGCGCCACGCTGTCATATTCATCACGCCAATGCCCTTGAGGTTTGAAAGGAAGGGTGATGACGGTGGCTTTTCCGGTCGATGCCCCGTCAAGGACGAAAAAATTGTGGTTATAGACATACATGTCCATGATCCCCTTTCCTGTGTTCTTCAGAATATGCTCCAGAACCAGAGTCCCTTCCCGGGGGATGATGATCCTTTTCATGTAATCGTATGAATATCCTCCTGCCGCCATCCTATGCCTGAATTCCGTCTGGCCGGGCGCCGCCTTGAAGTCCCTTTCGCCTTCGTCCAGCACTTTGTATAGGCGGAAGTGGTCATATTCATCAACATCCCTCTCCAGCAGACCTACCCCAGGCTTCAGAAAACCTCCCCCCGGATCGGCGTTGTCATAGCCTATCGGCGAGAACTCCTCAGCCGGTCCGCCTACGGCGTCGTGATTGAACGGGTCATATTCCCGAAACCATTGGCTGACATATTTCCTGCCGCGGCTTTCGAGGGACAGGATTATTCCGCTCCTGTCGAAGCGGGTGCCTCTGTAGTAGGGAGTTGCGACATCCGGACGCGCCAGGACCAGTTTGGTCGAACGGTTGTGTAATTCAATCATCAGAATGTGCTGCGTTTGTTCATCTTGAATCTAATGTGGGTTTTCCACAGTGTCCTGTCGTTGATCATTCTTGCGATCTCGCGGCCCATCTCGTTGAAGTCAGTGGAGATGGTCGTCAAGCCGTTGAGAACTACGCGGTCAACAGGGGAGTCATTGTAGGAGATTATGTGATAGTCGGTCCCGACCTTGAGCCCTTTGGCGTTGTCCAACAAGGCGATCAGGCCAGAGTCCAGTTGGCTGGTCAGGATAAGGAACGCATCGCCTTTCCTTACCGTTGACGGGGCCTCGCTGAGAAATTCCACATCTATCCCATGTTCCTGACAGAAGCCGGTCACTTTCTTCTTTATGACAGGCCAGTACAGTGATGTGGGCATCGCTATAACTTTAAGGTTACCGATCTTTTCCAGTTTCTCCGCGCCCTGTTCCAGCCCCGAGTACACATCGTTCTCGAAATCCTGATAGGCGGCTCCGAAATTTCCCGCCATGCCTGACATGAGGTGGTCCGCCATTATCAGCTTGTGGTTGGGAATCCTTTTGATTATTTTTCTTGCCCTTTCCTGAACGGTCTTGTCAAGGCTGAAGTGTGGCAGCACGACGTACCAGTCGAATTTTCCAAGGTTCTCGTTTATGAAATATTCGAATATCCCGATGTCTTGATTGTGCAGCAGGATTGTGTCTTCGGACCGTCCTTTCAATTCCTGGTGGAACCCGTGCACGATCTCCTGCTTATAGACGCTGAATCTGTCAATGAGGAAAAGCACTGATATGGCGCTCTTTGCGGAAGTGTCCGCCACGTAGAATCCCTTGCCTTGCTGCGCTTCCAGGATTCCGTTCGACCGCAGGAGGTAGTATGCCCGCTTGACCGTCTCCTTGGAGATTCCCAGCTCTCCGGAAAGAGCGTTCATGGACGGAACCAACTCACCGGTTTTCAACCTTCCGTCTTTCACGGCATCAGATACTGCTGATATAAGCTGCTTATAGACAGCTGTCTTGCTTGTTGTGTCAATCGCGAAACTAATCATATTTCACTATCCTTCTTTCTTATAAGGGTGTGCTTTGGTGTGGTAAAGTTACAGTTAATTGTTCAATCTCTATACATTTTTTGAAGAAAACTGGTGTGGTATAGTGTGGTATTTATTCCAAAAATCATTATATTTGCAGGAAATAAGGACTGAAATGAAAAAATCAACTGAAATTCCGGCCACGAAAAGTGTTCAGGAAAAGTCTTGGGTCAAGTGGGAGGTCCTGCTTCTCCTTTGGATGGCGTACCTGCTGAACCAAGGTGACAGGCAGGTGTTCAACACCGTGCTTCCTTCCATAAGGGAGGCGTTGAACCTGACGGACACATCTGTCGGCCTGATCGCCACAGTGTTCAATCTGTTCTATGCCTGCATGGTGCCGCTGGGCGGTCTGGCGGGCGACAGGCTCAGCCGTAAATGGGTGGTCACAGGCTCGATCCTGTTCTGGAGCGTGGCCACGATGTTCACCGGGCTGGCCAACAGCGTGTTCCTTCTCGTGATCATGAGAAGTGTCGCCACCGGCGGCGGCGAGGCTTTCTTCGGTCCCGCTAACTATTCTCTTCTGGGGCAGTACCACACGGAAACGAGAGCCAGGGCGATGTCCATACATCAGACCGCATACTACGTGGGCGTGATAGTGGCCGGATGGCTGGCCGGCGCCATAGCTGACTATTTCGACAAGGCCGCTCCGGGGAACGGGTGGAAATATTCATTCATTATTTTTGGTGTGGCGGGAATAT
>OHVO01000410.1_pt1 | contig 19810 bp, 14 predicted proteins | sample 1579371 | NCBI WGS metagenome assembly OHVO01 (sample SAMEA3882557, study PRJEB24775) | human gut metagenome | biome: human-associated habitat; feature: intestine environment; material: feces | place: Netherlands | collected 2009/2010 | reverse complement strand
GAGGCCTTATGACAACCGTTCACGCTGCCACCGCTACCCAGAAGACCGTTGACGGACCTTCAAAGAAGGACTGGAGAGGTGGTCGTGGAATCCTCGAGAACATCATCCCTTCATCAACAGGTGCCGCCAAGGCTGTAGGTAAGGTTCTTCCTGAGCTCAACGGCAAGCTTACCGGTATGTCTCTCCGTGTTCCTACTTCTGACGTTTCCTTCGTAGACCTTACCTGCGAGCTCAACACTCCAGCCACCTACGATGAGATCTGCGCCGCCATGAAGGAGGCTTCCGAGGGCGAGCTCAAGGGTGTTCTTGGTTACACTGACGAGCCACTGGTATCCACCGATTTCCGCAACGACTCACGCACTTCAATCTTCGACGTGAAGGCTGGTATCCAGCTCGATCCTACCTTCGTCAAGGTTTGCGCTTGGTACGACAACGAGTGGGGTTATTCCAACAAGGTGCTCGAAATGGCACGTGTTATCGCGAAATAATTAATTCACTTTTTTGCGAATAAGAACAAGGGTGGCTAAAGTCTCTTTTTAGTCACCCTTATTTATAATAATCCTACCCCTGGTCACTTCGTGACAGCTCCGGTGGGGCACGGGGAAAGGTTTCCCCGAATCCCGTTCGGTCGCTTCGCTCCTATTTTTTTATATTTTAGCAGCTTTTTTTTGGGGGGGCACCTTATTTTTTGACAACACAAAGACGGCATTCTTTTGGAAGCCGTACATTAAAAAATCAAACATTATGAAGAAAGTTGTTTTGACCCTTCTGTGCGGCGCCATGATCTTCTCTGGCTGCGGCACAATGTCCAAGACTGGACAAGGTACACTTCTCGGTTCCGGAGCCGGAGCCATCATCGGAGCCGGAATCGGCGCCGCCATCGGTGACGGCAAGGGCGCGGCCATCGGAGCGGCCATCGGAACAGCCGTAGGCGCTGGAACCGGAGCTGTCATCGGCAAGAAGATGGACAAGAAGGCAGCCGAGCTTGAGGCACTTGAGAACGCCCAGGTAGAGACCGTACAGGATCAGAACGGTCTCCAGGCCATCAAGGTCACCTTCAACAGCGGTATTCTCTTCCCAACCAACGGATCGACCCTGTCACAGACCTCAAAGAACGAACTCTCACAGTTCGCCACAAAGATGAGCGATATGCAGGACACAGACATCACCATCTACGGCCACACCGACAACACCGGTCCCGACGCCGTCAACGAGCGCCTGTCCAACGAGAGGGCCCAGTCCGTGGCCAACTACCTGAAGAACTGCGGCATAGCCTCCTCACGTATGACCACCGAAGGCAAGTCCTACTCCATGCCGGTGGCCGACAACTCCACCAAGGAAGGCCGCGCCCAGAACCGCCGTGTCGAGATCTACATCACCGCCAACAAGACGATGATCGAGAAGGCCGAGAACGGCACGCTGTAGGGAATGACCATTCTTTATGAATATAACAGACGCGATGTCTGATGCCAACTGAATATTACCGTATTCTATGGCAATCAGCCATTACACGTTACTGAATATTCATAAAGACAATACTGAATGCCGCGGAGCACAGAATCCGCAAAGCGAGTTAGGTTATATCGCACCTGACTCGTTTTTTTGTTTTCAGTAAGCCTCGGGTGCCGAAAGGCCATTATCGCCCCCGAGACTGATTACCAATAACATTCTGGGTGAGAATATGGCGGTTTCTCACCCGAGTTAAACTTGAACATTATGAAAAAGATCTCTTATGCTGAGTCTGAAAGAATGTGTGAGGCTACATTCCGTGGCTGTGATGCCTGGTGGCATCTTTACACTGCCGGGAAAATGTCATCGATATTGTTTGTTGACGATGACGATTATCGTTATGCGATGAATCTGCTGGCCAGATGTCATAAGGAAACCGGCTCCATCACCATCGTCGCCTTTGAGATTATGAGCAATCATATTCATATAGTGTTGTGTGGAAGTGAACATAACGCAAGGCGTCTTTTCGATCTTTTTCGGCGGAGACTCTGCCGGTATCTCACAAAAAAGAACAGCGGCGCGGATATGAAATCATTCCGGATGAGCCTGAAATCTGTCTGTGATCTGAGAACACTCAGAAACACAATCGTCTATGTGAACCGTAACGGGTACGTCGTGAACCCGGTGTACACTCCTTTCTCTTACCCGTGGGGTACAGGGAGGTATTATTTCAATGACTTTCCTTTGGAAAAAAGGCTGGAGGATCTGGGCTACATTCAAACCCGGAAAATGTTAAGAAGCCGTAGCCCTGAACTGCCAGGAGACTATCTTGTGATTGAAGGGCATATCGCTCCGCCTTCATATTGCTCCTTAAAACTGGGAATGTCTCTTTTCCGCAATGCGCATCATTATTTCTCAATGGTCAGCAAGAGCGTCGAGGCTTATGGAGAGTTGGCCGCGGAATTGGATGATGGTGAGTTCTTGACTGACACGGAGTTGTTCACACAGGTTGTCAAATTGTTGAAGGCCGATTATGGAGCCGTAAAGGTGAAAGATCTGAGTCCCGCGCAGAAACAAGACTTGGCAAGGAAACTTCGTTATGATTACCATTCGTCCAACGGCCAGATAAGGCGTACTCTTAATATGACTCAGTATGAGGTTGACTCTCTGTTTCCGTTAACTGCCGGTGGCTCGTAACCATCTCGGGAGCGGTACCAGCCTTCCCGCACCGGAGGCTGATAACCAGAAACTTATGGGGTGAGGATATGGCGGTTTCTCACCCATGAATATCATCGTACGGTCTTTGGGGTGAAAATCGGTTGTTATCTCACCCGTGAGGTTGTCGATGGCTGACGAGTCAATTACACAAAACGAGGACGGCTATGAATTATTAGCCGTCCTCGTTTTTATACTTGGAACTCCCTTGGGGTTACTGCTTTACGAAAAGGGAGGCGAAACCGAACATGTCAGGGTCGAATTTCTCGTCTTTCCACCACTTTATGCCGAACGGTGGCTTGTCATAGTCACGGAACTCTACGGTCAGATCGCCGTCCACAATGGTAAAGACAACAACAGCCTCGCCTATAGCCTCATTGTCCTTGCTGAAAGCCCTGTTGGCGGCTGAGAGAAGGTAGTAGGCGTTCGTGTGGACTTTATAACCATCATACGCCATGAACATTGTGCATTCGCTGACGGCGTTTTCCCCCATAGGTTTCCCTTCCGAAGAGTAGTTTATTGGATTGGTAGGAATCATTGTGGCCTCCCTGAAGAAGCTGGCGAAGTCTCCCTTGTCATTAGGGGTCACGGTCACGACTCCTGACTCGTCCTTTGTGAAGGTGAGCGTGAATCCTTCATTGTTCAAAGGCAGCAGAGAAGGGTTGTCTCCCTCCATCTCGAACCATCCTATAAGCTCGTCCACTGCGAACACCTTGCTGAACGTCCATGTTCCGAGAATAGCGTCCGGAACTTTTACTGAATAGAGGGTGTACTCCGCGCTCTCATTGTCACCCGGGATGAACCTCACGGCTGCGTCCATGTCCACAGTCACCCCAACCTTGTCCCCGTCCTTGAAGCCGTCCTTGAGGGAGAACTTGAACGTGGCTGTCGACTTGCCGGCCTTGAGGACGGCGTGAGGACCTGAATAGGGTTTGTACATGTCTCTGGTGGCCGGGTCGAAGACCACGTACGGAGCCGCCTCGCCGGTGATCTTGAGAGGAATGATCACGTCGTCGTTCAGGGAGAGCTTGTCACCGGAGGTCACGCCGGTCACCTTGATCTTGGCGACATAGGAGCCTAGCACGTCCGCTTTGGTCAACTCGAATGAATATACAAGCGTCTCTTCCGGATCCGGAGCCACGATGGTGACGAACTTGGTTCCGAGGTCGTAGCCTGACGGACACTCGATCCCGAGGTTCAGAGGACTGGCCTGGGTCAGATTCAGATTCTTTACGCTGAATGTGCCGGATGTCTCTCCGGCTTTGATTGTGACAGGAACGCCGGTCAGCTCGAAATCAGTCCCCGCATTCGCTCCTGAGGAGTTGATCATGACACTGACATTCTCGGTGGCCGGCTCGCTGAGGATGACCTTCACATCGACGCTGCGCTTGGCATAGGCGGTGTAGAGGCTTTTCTCAAACTCGACAGTCGGCTTGTCATCCTTCTGGCATGACGAGATCGTCACCGCGGCCGCCGCGGCCGCCACAAATGTTAGAATTCTTTTAAACATACTGCTATAAATTAAAAAACAAAACTCTTTACTTAAAAACACGAACCTCACTTGCCCTTGCCTGCGCTGACCGCCGCCTCGTATTCAGCCCTGATGGCCTTCAACTCCTCCCTTTCGGCGGCGGTGGGGATCTCACCTTTCGGTTTGATATAGCTTTTGGAGGCATCGGAAGTCTTCGGTGGAAGCTCATTGTAGGAACATCCACAGAGGGTAGCGCCGACAAAAACAGCGACTAATATAGCAATTATATTTCTTTTTGTGTTCATAATGCTTGAAAATTGTAAGTTGTCATTAATAAACATACCCCGGATTCTGCTCCAGTCCCGGATTCAGATCCACGTCGGACTTGGAGATCGGAGAGGTGTAGAGGTACTCTCTCGTGGTGTATTTCAATCCGTTGCTGATCACCCACCACTCCGGGCAGCCGTTGCGCTTGAGCTCGTACCAGCGGTCGCCTTCCATGTAGAGTTCCTTACGTCTTTCATCGAAGATGGCCTGGAGAAGGGGAGTGACGGCCTTCCCCTGACAATCCACAACAATCCTGTCGTCGGGGCGGACAGCCGGAAGCGATGCCATTGTCAGGTCGGAGACATCCTCGATCCTGTTGCGGCGCAGCTCGTTCAGCCATCTGAGGGCGGAATCGTTGTCCCCTTTGTGATAGTAGGCCTCGGCCAGCATCAGCACGATCTCGGAGAGGCGGACCTTGCACTCGGGAGTCTTGACATTCATCCTTTTGCTGTTGAAGCTGGCCGCATAGCGGACATCCTTTTCAGGATTCTCTCCGAACAGCCTGATGAGTCTTGCGCTTGCCGGTCGGGAGGCCAGATAGCTTTTCGAGTAACTGAAGTACCAGTCCAGCTCGCTGGAATTGTTGATGTGCGAGCGGACAAGCACCTCGCCCTTGGCTTCATATTGCGCGTTGATCATCCCGGCATATTCGGAAATCGGGGTGAGGGAGACGCCGCTGCTGGCGATGATGTCCTCGCAGAGAGAGACGACGCTGTCCCAGTTCTGGCACCAGAACTCCAGCTTCGCCTTGTAGGCCTTGATGATCCACTCCGTGAACAGGTACTTCGGATCCGTCGGGTTGAGCGCCAACGCCTTGTCCAACTGAGCCTTGGCGTAGTCGTAGGTCTGTCGGATGGTGCCTCGCAGCGGCTTGTCGTTGATGCCGAAACTCTCCACGACAGGGATGCCCGGAAGCTCGCCGGCCTTGGTGTCCGACCACGGCTGGCAGAACTCCCTCAGCAGGTTGTAGTAGATGATTCCTTTCATTGAATATGCCGCCGAAAGCGCGCCCCGGGCGATGTCCGTGTCCCGGCCTGACATATTCTCAATCACTATGTTGCAGTCTCTGACAATCTTCCAGCTTTCCTCGTAGGCACGCTGGCGGCTGTCGATCTCCTCGCCGGCGAAGAACGTGAGGCTGGCGCTGGTGCGGATGTTGGCGTCGAGATTGTCGGCGCAGCCCTCAAGATGCTTGATGGCGTCCATATTCCCGATGACATATTCATCACCGCCGCCCTCGATGTCCCGCAGGCGGTTATGGATGATAGCGGCGAATTCCTCGTCCGTCTCGGGGATGACCTCCCCCTGGGGCTGGACGTTGAGGTAGCCCCGGCAGCCGGCGGCGCTGACCAGAAGGGCGAGGGCGGCGGCGCGCTTGAAGATGTTCATGAATATTCCCATGTTTTTCATTTCCGATTCTTTAGAATTCGACATTGATGCCTCCGGACACGCTTCTGGTGGTCGGGTAGGTCGCTCCCGGGATTTCCGGGTCCATACCGTCGTAGCCCGTGAACGTGAAGAAGTTGTTCATCGAGATGTTGAAGCTCAATCCTCTCATCCTCAGTTTCTTGACAGCCTCCGATGGCAGCGAGTAGGTCAGGATTATGGACTTGATGCGGACGTAGGAGTTGTTCTTCAGGTAGACCGCGTCGATGATGCTGTAGTCCATCGGGTTGTAGGACGAGAAGTTGTACCTGGCGTCGTAGTAGTCGTAGACGCGCGGGTACTTGACTCCGGTCGTGTGGGAAGGTGTCCATCTGTTCGTCCTGTCCTTCTCCACGTTGAGGTGGTTGCCGTAAAGGTCGCTGAACTGGGACTGGACGGTCTCCGTGCTGACTCCGCTGTGGGAGGTGTTGCTGTAGCTGGCCGGGTAGCGCATCTTCTCGTAGGTCTTCGAGCCGAGGGAGAACATTCCGCTGACGCTGAGTTTCAGCTGCTTCCACGATGCGCTGAGGTTGAAGCCGCCGGTGTACGGCGCGATGGTGGTGCCGAGGAAGTAGCGGTAGTTGTCCGGCTTGTTGAGGTCGGTGGCCGTGGCGATCTGCGCGTCAGGACGGAGCTTGAACTGGTAGAGTCCCGTGTCGGAGGCTATCCCGGAATACTTCCCGCTGAAGATCGCCCCGGTCGGGTAGCCTTCCACGTAGCGGTCCTTGGAGGTTATCCCGCTCTGGGAGACGGGCTTATATTTCAGAACCTTGTTGAAGTTGTAGGCGAAGTTGACGGCTGCCCCCAGGGTCCAGTCCTTTTTCTGGAGCAGTTTGCCGTTGACCGTGACCTCCACGCCGTTGTTCATGATGTCGGCGGCGTTGAAGTAGACATAGGTGAATCCTGTCGTGCTCTGGACGGGCGAGGATGTGACCACGTCCGTGCTGAGGCGGTAGTAATATTCAGTGTTCACCGTGAGCCGGTCCTTCCAGAGGCCGAAGTCCAGTCCCACCTTCGCGTCTTGGGTCTTCTCCCAGCCGAGGTCCGGGTTCGGGGCGGACGGGATCGTGCCGAGGTTGAAAGTCTCGTCGCCGAAGTAGCGGTACTGCTGCTGGAGGTACTGCATCACAAGCAGGTGGGAGGTGCTGGTGTTCACGTCGCCCGTGAAACCGTAGGCTGCCCTGAGGGTAGCGTGCGAGAGATTCGGAATGGCTTTCATTATCCATTCCTCCTCGCCAAGGTGCCAGGCCGCCCCCGCGCTCCATGTCGGGTTGAACTGCCTGTTGCTTCCAAAGTTGGAGCTGCCGTCGGTGCGGAACGATGCGTTAAGGACGATCGTCTTTCCGAGATAGTAGTCCGCCGAGGCGTAGAACGAGGCGTAGCGGGTCTTGCTGAAATATTCCCCGTTGAGTTTCTCGACCTGCCTCACCCATTCGTCCTGCGGGCCGCTGACTGACGGCAGGGAAGTGGTGCCGGTCTTCGGATCGTAGTTGTAGCGCTTTGTGAAGATCGTGTTGGCGTCCGAGCCTCGGACTTCCGCTCCCGCCAGCACATTGACGGTGTGAAGTTCCCCGAAAGTCTTGTTGAAAGCGAAATGCCCACGGACTACATAGCTGTTCCTGTCGGTCCTGTTCTGGGAGATGCTTCCGTAGAGATTTGTCTGCGAGCGGTCGTCGCTTCCGAGCCTGTCCCGGAAGGCCGTATAAGTGTCCTTGTCCACGACCTTGTCGGTGGAGTTGTTTGCGAATGAATATGACGCCAGCCCGACGAAGTGCAGAGGCTCCAGAATCTTGAGATCCACCTGCGTCCTGAACGTTCCGTTCGTGTTTTTTGTGGAGCTGTAGTTTGAGTCCAGCTCGCGGAGGAGGCTGAATCCGTTCTTCGGCATCACCTGTTCGACTCCGCGTCCGTTGTAGTACCCGAGGGTGAACCAGGTGTTGTCGGCGGCGTAGGAACCGTCATCGTTGTACGCCTTCTCGTACGGATTGGAGAAGTAGGCGTAGTTGAACGGATCCACGCTTGAATATGGCATCCTGGATTCCTGCCTTGCGGCCTCCATTCCGATGTCGATGCGGACCCAGTCCACAGGCTTGAGGGTCATCTTCGAGTTGACATTGTACATTCTGTAGCTGTTGTGTATCAGCATTCCGTCCTCGTCGTTGACTCCGAGAGCGACATAATATGTGCTCTTGTCCGAACCGCCGCTGAGGGAGAGATGGTGCCCCTGCGAGAAAGCGTTCCGGAACAGGAGATTGTACCAGTTGGTGTCGTTCTCCCTTAATGACGCTATGTATGCGTCCTGCGCCGCCGTGTCGCCTTTGAGTTTGGTGAAGCCCCCAAGCCCGGCCCTGATCTGACCTACGATTCCGACAACCGGATAGACCACAGTGTTGTCCGTCAGGGATTCCTCGTACTTGCTTGCCGAGAACTCGTTCCAAAGCTCGTCCTCCCAGGCCAGTTTCTCCGCCGAGTTCATCAGGTTGAGTGTCCTCTGCGGCTTGATCGAAAGAGTGAACGTGTTGTTGTAGTTGATCCTCATCCTTCCAGCCTCGCCTTTCTTCGTGGTCACGACGATGACACCGTTAGCCGCCCGGGAACCGTAGATGGCGGCCGCCGCGGCATCCTTGAGGATGGTGATGCTCTCGATGTCGTTAGGGTTGATGTTGCCGATGCCATTCACGAATATGTCATCGAAGCCTCCGGTGGCGAGCTGCTCGGAACTGAGGCTTGGCGAGTCACTTTGCATCGGGACTCCGTCCACAACCCAAAGTGGCTGGCTGGTTCCAGAGAGGTTGTTAGCGCCTCTGATCCGGATCCTTGACTGCGTTCCTGGCTGTCCGGAAGTCGCCGAGACGGCCACACCGGCGACCTCACCCTGCATCAGCGCATCGACTGACGAGATGGCCTTGGCCTCGAACTTATCTGAATTGATGACAGCCACGGAGCCAGTTATCCTTTTGACAGTTGTCTGCGCGTAACCCGTGACCACGACCTGATCCAGCTGCGTGCTCTCCCATTCCATCACGACAGTGATGCCGTCTGTCTTGCCGGGAACTATCTTATAGACAACGTCTTTCATCCCTACCGAGGAGAACAGCACGGATTCCGTTCCATCCGGAACCTTGAAACTGAACTTTCCGTCCAGATCCGAGGTCGTTCCCGTGGTCTTTTTCTGCATAGAGATTATCCCCGCCCCGATCACCGGAGCTCCGTCCGTGTCCACAACCTTTCCGGTAAGCAGTACGCTCTGCGCCGCCGCCGTCATCTGTGTCAGCAAGACGGCCGCGATCCAGACAATCCCGCATCTTTGAAGTTTGGATAGTAACTCGTTCATATCCTGTACTTTTGTTTAGATAAAATCCATTTCCGTCTTTACGAGACCTTGAATGGTGCAAGAAGGAAAATGCAAATGTACAAAATTGTCGATAAATTCGTTAAGATGAATCAGATTTATAAAACATTGTTTTATGTAACATCCTTTACTATAAACATAAGTTTTTATGTAAATTTGTAGCGTATCGTCACGGTAGTGACACAAATGCTTGTCAAATATGGTTTGTGGGGTTTTATGAAATCGAATTTAACAAAATCAGTTGTTGTCCTGGCTGGATTCGCACTGCTTTATGTCCTGACACGCATCCCTTTGGCACATGTCGGTGAACGTGTCGTGTCGTGTGACAGTTATGCCGCGGCCGCTTTTTGACTCTCCCTTTCGCAAATCCAGAGCCACGCTTGGCGTTTACATTTTTTTACGGCTGATAAGTCACTGACGGAAAGAAGAAAAGAGTGAAATGAAAACGAACAGGATAACACTGCGGCCTTGGCAGGAAAGCGATGCCGAGACGTTGTTCAAATATGCTTCCGATCCAGATGTCGGTCCGCGTGCTGGATGGCCGGTGCACAAGAGCCTCGAGGAAAGCCTTGATGTGATCAGGAATATATTCACAAATGACCACACTTGGGCGATCGAGCTGAATGAGACAGGTGAGGCGATCGGCTGTATTGGTTATTATCCGAGCGGCGAGAGCAACATCGGCATCGGCGAGGATGACGCCGAAATCGGCTACTGGGTGGCCAAACCATATTGGAACAAAGGAATATGTACGGAGGCCCTTCGCCTGATGATCGGCTACTGCTTCAATGTTAAAGGTTTCCATACTCTCTGGTGTGATTATTTCGTTGATAACCCCGCTTCCGGCCGAGTCATGGAGAAATGCGGCTTCCAAGACACCGGCAAGATCAACTGGTGCAGCCAACTCTACCAGGGCGATGAGAGGCCAGTCAAAGTGATGCGGCTGGATCCGTGATTTATAATCGATTGATAGACAAGGAATAAAGCCGTTATCTTTAGTTGGCTCTAACTAATGGCGATGAACTAATGGGTTGATTTACAGTTTATTGTGTATTACGGCGCTTTAAGCGGGTTAAAGAGCGTATAAAAAGAAACGGCAGCGAAAAAATCAAAAGTCAAATTTTGGTAACGTGCAAAATTTGACTTTTGCCTTTTTTTCGCTGTCGCCTGCACATAAAACCGCTTTGCCTTTTCTACACTTTGTCACTTCGACAAGCTAAGTGACCAGTGTGTCTAAGTGCCAGGTGGTGATATGCCGCTACTCGTAGCGGATGGCCTCAATCGGGTCGAGGTTGGAGGCTTTGCGTGCCGGGTACCAACCGAAGAAGACACCGATGATGATGCCGAGCATCGTCAGGAATCCTCTGAACTTGTTGTTGCCCAGTGCTATCAGGGCTATTCTGAATAGATTGGCGAAATTCATTGCAAAAATCTTTTATGAATATGTCAGCAGTCGTTCTCTGCCGGAAGCTTGGCGAGCGCCTGGGCACCGGCGGTCAGAGAGACGACCGTCAGGGCTGTGATAATGATGATAACGTACTTTTTCATATTCATTGATGATCAAAATCCGGTGGCGAAAGTAGTCGCGCGGTGGATTTTATTCAACTCAAATCGACGAACACCCGTTTTTCATCGACGAAAATGATTATATTTGTCTTTCAACCTTGGCGCGGAACTTCCAAGGTCCGGCCGCTGCTGGCCATTTAACACGAGAGTTAGTAATCAATGTATATGACAATGAAACTTTCAAATCTGATCAGAAAGACCGCCATCGCCGCGGCCTTGACCCTTGCTTCGGCCTCATTCGCCGGCGCGGAGTCCCGTTCCGACTGGAAGGCCCATTGGATCACTCATCCTTGGGTCCAGAGCACGACAAACACCTGGATTTCCTACCGAAAGGAAGTCAATGTGACAAAACGTCCGGACAAACTTATCGCCAGGATCGCGGTGGATTCAAAGTACTGGATGTGGATCAATGGCGAACTCGCTGTCTTCGAGGGTGGACTCAAGCGTGGACCGTTCCCGAACGGAACCTATTACGACAAGGTTGACATCGCACCTTTCCTCAAGGAGGGCAACAACACGATCGCCATCCTGCTCTGGCACTTCGGAAAGCAGGGGTTCAGCCACAACAGCAGCGGTCAGGCGGCGCTGATCTTCGAGGCCATATCTCCTGAACTGAAGATCCTTTCCGACAAATCCTGGCTCTGCGTTCCTAACCCAGCCTACAGCAGCACGGACGCCCCGCATCCGAACTACCGTCTCCCGGAAAGCAACATCCGCTTCGACGCGCGCAAAGAGATGCAAGGTTGGAATATGCCTGGCTTTGACGTCCGCCGCAAGATGCACGGGGCCGACAATGTGGATGAGATGGCGTGGCCGGCGATGGGCGAGCTTGTCGAGCGCCCGATCCCGATGTGGAAGGATTACGGACTCAAGGAATATGTCTCAGTACGTCAATCCAATGACACCGTCTATTGCAAGCTGCCTTACAACGCCCAGATAACTCCATACCTCAAGGTCGAGGCGAACGGTGGCGAGATGGTCAGGATAATGACCGACAACTATCGTGGCGGCAGCGAGAACAATGTCCGCGCTGAGTACATTGCCCGCAAAGGTGTTCAGGAATATGAGAACCTCGGCTGGATGAACGGCCACGAGGTTTGGTACATCGTACCCTCGGGAGTGAAAGTCATTGATCTTAAGTACCGTGAGACTGGTTATGACACCGAGTTCTCTGGCTCGTTCGAGTGCGAGGATCCGTTCCTTAATGAACTTTGGAAACGCGCGGCGAGGACGCTTTACATCACAATGCGTGACACCTATATGGATTGTCCTGACCGTGAGCGCGCCCAGTGGTGGGGAGATGAGGTAAACGAACTGGGAGAGGCGTTCTACGCGTTGTCTCCGTCAGGCCAGCTGCTTGCCAGAAAGGGGATCCTTGAGCTGATGAACTGGCAGGAGGCGAACGGGGTGGTCTATTCTCCGGTGCCGGCCGGCAACCGTGTGATCGAGCTTCCGCTTCAGATGCTCGCTTCCGTGGGCTGGTACGGTTTCCACACTCAATACTGGTTCAGCGGCGACAGCACCTTCGTGGCCGAGGTCTATCCTAAGGTGCAGCGCTATCTGCTTGGAACCGGTCTTTGGGAATTCAAGGACAATGGTCTTCTGAACGTCCGTCAGGGCGACTGGAACTGGGGCGACTGGGGCGATGACATCGACACCGAGGTTCTGACGAACTGCTGGTATTACCTTGCCCTCAAGTCTCAAAAGGAGTTCGCACGCATTCTCGGCAAGCAGAGGGATGCGGAGACTATCGAAGCTTTGATGAAAAGAATCTCCGATGCGTTTGACGCGCGGTATTGGACCGGTTCCGCCTACCGTGACCCTAACTATAAAAAACAGACAGATGACCGCGCTCAGGCTATGGCCGTTGTCTCCGGTCTTGCCTCACCGGACAAGTATCCGGCTCTGTTCGAGACGCTTAAAAAGGAATATCACGCCAGTCCTTTCATGGAAAAGTATGTCCTTGAGGCTCTCTTCAAGATGGGACACGCCGACTTCGCCATCGAAAGGATGAAGTCCCGCTACGCCAAGATGCTTAAGTATGACTATACGACCTTGTTCGAGGGTTGGGGAATCGGCAGCGAAGGCTTTGGCGGCGGCACGATCAACCACGCCTGGAGTGGAGGCCCGCTTACGATCCTGAGCCAGAAACTCTGCGGGATCGAGCCGACGGCTCCAGGCTTCCAGACTTTCGAAGTCAAGCCTCAGCTGGGAACTTTGAAGACCGCTTCCGCCGCTCTTGAGACCCATTACGGAATGATCCGCGTCTCAATCAGCAGGAAATCCGCCAAGGCGCATACAGCCTCGCTCACAATCGAGGTCCCGGAAGGCACAACGGCGACCGTCGCATCTTCCAACGGCAAGCCTAAGTCTCTGGCCGCAGGGAAATATTCATTGAAAATCAAGGTTGACTGATGTCTGCACATCGTGATTTTGGTGCGGCCGTGAGCGATGATGCTTGCGGCCGCATCTGGTTTCAAGGCTGGCTTTTGGCCGCATTGTTGACCAGAAAAACAATAAATTGAGCGCATCAAGAGCTGATTATATTGCCACGGAGTTGTGTAAGCGCGGAGTGGCTGTTGAAAATATAACAAAGGTCAGTCAAGGAGGTATTTCCAATTATGTACCCACTGAAGCTAACAGACATACCAAAGTTATGCTATATATGAAATAGGAAAGTGTAAGATTCTTTTTGTTCAAATTGATTAGTTGAAAGTTAATTTGTAAAAAGAGAGTCTGTCCGTGATGAATCGGCCCTCTTGTTTAATTTTAGTCCAATTCAATGAATTTTCCTGGATTAAATGTCAGATGCTCATTGTGAAAGACATAACCCAATTGATTTGTGACACATTGAGTATTGCCAATTTTCATATCCACATTATAGTGTGAGTGTCCGTAAATCCAATACTCGATGTCGCAGCTTTGTATGTAGCCTTCTAATTCCACGGTAAAAGCCCCATTTGCCTTGCTATTTGCAAATTTGGGATGCTGCATACGAAACGAAGGAACATGATGTGTCATAACGATTTTATGCTTTGCTCGACTTGCGATAACAGCGTTCTGGATAAACTCAACGCACCTTTCACATTCTTTGTTAAACTCGGCAAATGTCAATTTCTCTCCCTTATATAGGATTCTGCGAAAATCCGAGATGACGCTTTCTGTAAAATAGGCTTCTTGCAAAGGAATGTGGCCCCACAATGTGGAAACGATGATGTCAGTATCATCCAAATGTATGGTGTCGTTATAATAGCTATGTACATTATGACGTATTTCCAGACAATACCCGTTTGCAAGTGTAGCGATGTCGTAATATTTGTAAAATTCATGATTTCCCATACAGATAATTACCTGTCTGTTTCCGTTTCTCCGGCCGATAACCGGCTTCACGCACGAATTGCCAAAAGCGTTCACCGAAAGCCTCTGTCATATTCTCTACGATGACAATCATGTCAATATCATGTGTCGCACGTGGACGGACAACCGTTCCGGTCATTGCTATGTCGCAAGCCGTTCCTCCAATAACCACATAATTGTTAGTAAACTCCGCGAAAGCCTCGCAAAACTTTTCTAATCCTTCCATTGTATTTCTTTTATCATTCGTTCTACTTCTTTCTCAACACGGGGGTCTTCATCCGTTTTCAACGAAAGGGCAAGAGACAGGCGGTCAACCCTAGTTTTGTTTTCGTTTATATGTCCCACTGCCGGATATTTCCAAACCTCAATGATAACACGACCGTCATACACATTGGGATTGTCAAACACTTCCGATTCTCTCAATGACCTGTATTCCTTGTCTGTGAGCATAAACATTTTCTCCTTGTCCGGATTGAGCCATGAATAATGTGCCAAGGCATTTATTCCGCAAACCGGATATTCCACATTCGAGCGTATATCATCGCAATATATACGCTGAATCACTGGAGATTCGAGAAATTCCTGGGATTTAGTCCATAACTCTTCGCCTTTCAGTTCAAAATGAAGTATCTTTTTTCGTTGACCTTGTAGCCTTTTTTCCCCTAAACCCAAATCATCCAAGCAAGTAATTCCCAATGTTGTACTTTCGTATGAATAAGGTATCAAAGTTGAAATCTCCTTGGCCGAAAGTCCTTCAAGACTGCCCACTTGCAAGTGGTATAGCAGAATATATTGTGCTACCGCTGTAAGAACCGTTGCCTTTTTGCGATTACTTGTCTTTTCCAATGCAATAAGCATGGGTAAATAGGCATATTGATCAGACATGATGAAATAGACACCATTGTCTGTCAGTCTTTGCCGCTCGTATGTCGGTCCCGGTATCAGTATAAAAACTACTGGAAGTCCATACAAACCAGACATTCTCTCAGATGTGATTTGGCACTCTTTGGGTGTCGGGTTACCTTTCCGTGGTTTCAAGAATAATAATGGAGTGTTCTGATAGATACCGTCATAGAATGTATAGGACAATTTCTCACCGACAGTCAATCCCTTCAGATTTTCTTTTGGGCGAGGGCTAATTTGGATCTTTCGCTTTAGTATGGTTATTTCCTTTAATTCCATTTGCTCTATTTTAATGGTTCATTAAAACGTAGCAAAATTATAAATAAAATTCGATATAACAATGAGATACGATATATTTTTGATATCTTATCAAATCTATTCTGTTATAGCATGCAAGAATTGATATTTTTGTCCGTATAGAATTTCTTCGGTTTATCTTGTCGGTCCTATTTTCCTTTGCGAAGGTACTGCGGTGAGGGAACGCCAAGTACCACTATGCAGGTCGCTCCGCTAATGGCTTGGTGGACTTGACAACTACTTTTCCACAATTTCCACCAACCAAGTGAAAATTGGGTATTTCATCAACTCCTCTGCCATTTACTTGTCTTATCCCTCTGTTTCCACATTCTCTTGGTTGCACGTAAAATTCAGATCCCGACAAGAAAGCTGATAAAGGCTTAAAATAGAGGGAAAATAAAAAAAATCCTTTGTCATTCTCTTTGAGAACAGCCACTTGAGCCTTGGCAGGAGTTCATTGCTAGAGGCATAACGAGGATCGCAAGGCAAAATATTAATAAACACTCCCTTGCGGTTACGGCCGAATGATGCGCTGATGCGGTAGTGACCACGCTGTAACCGGCTCCGGCACTTATCATGCCGACAGCCAGTCCGGTTTCAAGTAGTTGTTGGAGACGTAGTCATCCCTGTCCGTGTGCCAGACATCGCTTGACTCAAAGCACCAGTGCCAGGACTTTTGTCCTGGCACTGGAGATTGAGATTAGTCCCAGCGCTAGCGCCAGGAGTGTGGATATTCTTGACTTTGGCATCATTTGTCAACCATGACCATCACCGGCGGGGCGAGAGGGATGAAATTGGCCTTGTCAACGGCAGCGCATTGAGCGGCGGCTCTGGTGACGGCCTTGGCGCTTCTTGCCGGAGCGTCGAACGCCACGAATGTCTCGTAGTCGTAAGTCCATGCGTCACCCTCGGAGAACTTCATGATTTTCTTGTAGATAGCCTCTCTGGACGGGGCGTTGAAACCTCCCGTGTTGTAGCGCATGATGCTGTTATGAGTCGGTCTATAGACTCCGTAAGGGTAGGTATAGCCACCTTCATGGACGCCAACCTTACCTGAATATCTTGAGTCGGAGATGAATTTTGACCAGAGGATGGTGTTCGGATCGGATGTCAGGTCCACATTCTCGTGAAATCCATAGGCGAAACCTTTCCATTTCTTCAGTTCTGAGACCTCGTCATCAGGAATTCTGCCCATGGAGTCATAGAAGTATTCATCCGCCAGTTTTCCGAATCCGTGGCCGCAGCCTTCGTGTCTGAGTGTCTGGGCGTACTCGTTTTCGTTGCGGCAGAGAGGAACGTAGCAGACAGCCTGATTGTTACTGAACATATGACAGGTTCCGGCGTATTTTGCTTTGTTGATGATCACGAATATGATTGTTTTTGTCAGATCCACGGACGGGATCGATGCCTTGACGAAACTGTTGACAAGATTGTTGTCTCCTCCTACGTACGTTCCCTGTCCAAACTGTGCCGAGAACTTGGTGTCGCCGCCTTCCTGAGTGATGATTCCGTTCTTCGAGACTGAACCGATCCTGTAGATGTTGAACCTGTTCATCGTGCTCCTGAACGGCTCCTCGGTGAAGAAAGCCTCCTTGCCAAGCTCGACGTACTTGTTGAAAAGATCCTGATCCTTGTCCGCGAACGCGTCTCCGACAAACACCACGTCGATTCCCTTGCCGACAGTCGCCGAATGAATCCTGGTCACCTGTCCGTCCTGACTGTAGTCAGATGATGTGTAGGTTTGGATTCTCTGCTTGACCGTCACCGTCAGAAACGAGTTGTTGGCATTCTTGAATATGATTTCGCCTCTTCTTGAGGAAGAAGTCGTGTTCGCGCTGACCGTGAATGTGTACACGCCTGAGTTATCGGACTTTTTGCTGATCCATTCTGGCTGCGAGTCAATCGAATAGCTTATGTTCGCCGTCACTGTCATCGTGATGTCCTGCTCGTAGCCGTCAATGTCGAACAGAGTCGGGGTGACTGTGAACACCTCGTCCTCACCGGGTTCGGTGCCTTTCACCACAATTTTTGTGGTTGATGGAATCTCTTTGTTATTGATTGCATCAATCTGCCCATCAAAGACGTACAGTGTCTCAAGTGGATTGCCTGAACAATAGAAATCAAACAGACTTGTCAACTCGGAAATGTCCATCTCTTTGATAAGGTTGTTATTTGCTTTCAATGTTTTGATTTCCGGACAGCAATTCACCGTAAGAGATGCGAGATTGTTATCATTTACATTCAATCTCTCCAGTTTTTTGTTATTACTGAGTTCAAGTTCGGAAATCTTGTTTTTATTACAGATTAAATGTTTTAGTTCAGGATTGTTTCCGAGGTCAATCTCGACTATGCTGTTGCCACTAATATTCAATTTAGTCAGCTTCTGATTATTGGTGACATCAATTGAAGTCAATTTGTTGTCGGAACATGTAATCCTTTCGAGTTTAAGGTTCTTGCTTACATCAATTGATTTGATCTGGTTATTGGTCAGATCGATATAATCAAGTTCTGGGTTGTTGCTGACATCAATGGAGGAGAGTCTGTTGTTATAGGCCTCGAACTCTATTAATTCTGTGTTCTTGCTGACATCAAGGCTGTTCAGGTTATTGCCTGCACAGCGTAATTGCTCGATTTTAGGGTTGTTTGTCACATCCAGGGATGTAAGCTGGTTGAAACCGCAGTAAAGTATTGTCAAGTTCACGTTTTTTGACACATCCAGGGTTTTCAGTTTTCCCTCCGGGTCTTCCTCTGGTTCAAAAAAACTCCACGGTCCTTCGCATCTTAGTTCTGTAAGATTGGCCATGTGCTCGATACCTGCCAGTGATTCGATGTCCTTGGTGCCGACTATTATTTTCGTGATGGCAAGCGCTTCCTCCTTGCTGATTTCACCGTCACCGTCAGTGTCGAAGTTGGCGACCAGATAAGCCTTGAAGTTAGCGTCCTCGAAGATGATGTTCTCCTTACTGTCAATCTTGCATTCGAAGGCCTCGATAGGGTAGAGTACCGAACGGTCAAGGGTTATGTCAGATTTGAGAGTCTTGACAACGTCTCCTTTGTCTGTGGCGATTGTGAGCGTGAAGCCGCCGGGATATATCTGCGCCGGAACCACAAAATGGAAATCGGTCGGCTGAGCGGACAGTTTCACGTCCGGACAATCAAGTTTTACGGATGGCTTGGAGTTGTCGTCCATCTCCAGTTGTGTCGAATTGACATTGATGACAGCCTTGCCAGAGGCTTTGACACCGGCATTGTTCGGGGTGAAAGTGATTGACTTGACTGTCGCGTCTCCAAACATAGGAACCTTCAGAACCGAGCACAGGTTTCTGAACGAAAATGTCTCGTCGCCGTAGATTCCGAGCATAGGATAGGCGCCGAGCGGGATGTTTCCGCTGACATATTCCTGAACTTCAGGCAGTCCGACTTCGATAGTCGCCCCAGTCCTGCTGAACCCGATTGACAAAGGATAGACGGCCACAAGATCTTCCGAGTTTCCATACCCCTCGAATACGCCTTTGTTGGTGTTCTCTCCGGATTTGAGGATGTAGCGACATGCTAAATCTCCGGAAAAGACCATTATCTGATCTCCGGGTGACCAGACCGTCTTGTAGACTCCGTTCGCATCCGGACCGTTCAATGATGTTCTTGTGTCTGGCTGCACTATCACCGCGTTGATGGTGCGTGCCTCGGAGCCGCGCTCTTCTGTCTCATTGCAGGCTACAGAAACCGCCATCGATGACAGAACCAGGATATTCGTGAATATATTCAATAACTTCATTTTTCGGCTATGTTTAATTGGTTATTCCAAAGTGATCTTTCCGCCGGTGGTCGTGTCGTCGTTGCCGCCGTCGGCCTTGCTTCCGAATTGTTTGATCGTGACTGTTCCGTAGATTCCATCACCGTTGAATATGATTTCTCCCTGACGCTTGTAGCCTGGGTTGTGCTGAACAGCGAAAGAGATGTTGTCAGTGTCGCCGCTGACAGTCTTGTTTGTCTGATTGACCCAATCAGGCATTGATTTGACGGAATATGCTGAGTTGTGTTTTATCTTGATCGTAATCTCCTCTCCTTTCGCATCAATGCTGAATTCCTTGATGTCTATGCTGAAAACGACATCGGCCGGGTTCTGTGTAACTTTGATCGTGGCTGTTGCTTTGCCGTCGGTTGTCTTGAGTGTGATGGTGGCGGTGCGCTGTGTTGTTGCTGTGTTTTCTTCTGCGGAGGCTGTCACATGTGCGTTCCCGCTGCCACTTGTCGTGCCAATCTTCACCCAGTCCGCACTTGAGGCTACGCTCCAATCGGTGTTTGAACTTACGGAGAAAGACTTGCTTTCCGGCTTGGCTGTGAATGTCAGTTCGGCAGGGGAGACGGAAAGTGAAGCTTTTGCTCCAGCCTGCTTGACGGTGACTTGGATGCACTCGTTGTTGTCGTTGCAGAATACGATGACACCC